>ERZ1023263.37-NODE-37-length-61243-cov-17.754364_pt1 | contig 61243 bp, 59 predicted proteins | sample MGYA00380461_ERZ1023263 | MGnify/ENA primary metagenome ERZ1023263 (study PRJEB33173, sample SAMEA4830316) | metagenome | study: EMG produced TPA metagenomics assembly of the PRJEB25223 data set...
TTGAAAATTATATCGCTGAAAAAGCCTTTACAGATAGGTTTGTGCAACAAAGCCGAGTAGAACTATTCTTAAAAAAAATTAATTTTTCTATTACAATTTATGTTAAGATTTTCGGCTAAATTCAATTCTTTTGCCTGATAATAAAAGTATTATTTTAAAAATATCAAATATTTTAGTACGAGTTTTCTTGTTTCCTCTCTAGCTGATTGGCTCATTTCACAGTAGAATATGCGCTCTCTTCAAGTCACATTGTGGCGAGGTCCAAAAGATCTGCCCGTGGAGCCAAAATCAGCATGTTTATCGTGGCCGGTGCACCTGCACATTCTTCTTTTAAGAAAACTCAACTATTATCACGTTTATCGTCAATTAGTTCTGTTCAATCTTTCGATAGCCAATGGATCTATCTGTTTGACCAAGCGCTCAACGAGCAGCAGCAACAATCAGCTTTAGAGCTGTTAAATGATGGCGCATCTTTTGAATTACGTCAGCCTGCCAGTAACGAAGTCCAAATTTTAGTGACCCCACGTGTCGGTACCATTTCGCCGTGGTCATCCAAAGCGACGGATATTTTTGCCAACTGTAATATTCCAGTGCACCGTATGGAGCGCGGATTGCTGTTTACCCTAAAAGGTGTAAAAGCGCTTTCTAAAGAAGCATTACAGATCTTGCATGACCGCATGACCGAAAGCGTGTTTACTGACATTGCAGATGCAGCCGCACTGTTCGTGGAAACCGCACCAAAACCGTTAAACTCGATTGATATTCTGGGTCAGGGCAAAGAAGCACTGGTTAAAGCCAACAATGAATTTGGTTTTGCACTGTCTGAAGATGAAATTGATTATCTGACTGAAGCTTTCACCAAACTGGGCCGTAACCCGAACGACATCGAACTGATGATGTTCGCGCAAGCCAACTCTGAGCACTGCCGTCATAAAATCTTCGGTTCAGAATGGACCATTGATGGCGAAGTTCAGCCGTTGTCTTTGTTCCAGATGATCAAGAACACCTATAAAGAATCACCAACAGATGTATTGTCAGCATATAAAGACAACGCCTCGGTGATTGTAGGTTTTGATACCCAGCGTTTCTACCCAACGCAAGAAGAAAACGGTCAATACGTTTATAAATACAAGAGCCAGGCGGCTCACATCCTGATGAAGGTGGAAACCCATAACCACCCAACCGCAATTGCTCCATTTGCTGGTGCGGCAACCGGTTCAGGCGGTGAAATCCGTGATGAAGGCGCAACCGGTCGTGGTGGTAAGCCTAAAGCAGGTTTAACTGGTTTCACCACATCGAACCTGAACATTCCAGGCTTTGAACAGCCATGGGAAGATAACTACGGCAAACCATCACGTATGGCCTCTCCGCTGCAAATCATGATTGAAGGTCCACTCGGTGGTGCGGCGTTTAACAACGAATTCGGTCGTCCTGCCTTAAATGGTTACTTCCGTACCTTTGAACAAAATGTCAATGGCGAAGTCAAAGGCTTCCATAAGCCAATTATGATTGCCGGTGGTTACGGGAACATCCGTCCGGATCATGTCGAAAAAGATGCAATTCAACCGGGCGATCTACTCATCGTGCTTGGTGGTCCAGCCATGCTGATCGGTTTAGGTGGTGGTGCAGCGTCTTCTGTAGACAGCGGTACCATGGGTGAGAGCCTGGACTTCGCTTCTGTACAACGTGAAAACCCGGAAATGGAACGCCGTTGCCAGGAAGTAATTGATACCTGCTGGCGCATGGAAGATGAAAACCCAATCGTATCGGTGCATGACGTTGGTGCGGGCGGTATTTCAAACGCAATGCCAGAACTGGTCAACGATCATGAGCTCGGTGCGGTACTGGATTTACGTAAGATTCCATCGCTTGAGCCAGGCATGTCGCCAATGGAAATCTGGTCTAACGAAGCACAAGAGCGTTATGTACTGGCAATCCGTCCAGAATCTCTAGCGTTGTTTGAATCGATCTGTGCGCGTGAACGTTGTCCGTTTGCGGTACTGGGTGAAGCGACTGAAGCGCGTCATTTAACCGTTGAAGATCCACTTTTTGGCAACAAGCCAGTGGATATGCCAATGCAGGTGATGCTGGGCGGTACACCACGTATGAGCCGTTCATATGAAAGCATCGAGCGTAAAGGCGATGATTTTGATGCAGCTCAAGTGACAGATCTGAAAGATGCGATTTACCGTGTCCTGAAAAACCCGACCGTTGCCTCTAAATCGTTCCTGATCACCATTGGTGACCGTTCGATTACCGGTATGGTGGCACGTGACCAGATGGTTGGCCCATGGCAAGTGCCTGTAGCGGATGCTGCAGTAACAACCACAAGCCTGGTGGGTTATACCGGTGAAGCGATGGCCATGGGTGAACGTCCACCAGTGGCATTATTGAACCCGGCAGCGTCTGCACGTTTAGCGGTAGCTGAAGCGATCAGCAACCTGATGTCTGCAAAAATTGACCAGATTGGCGATATTAAACTGTCTGCGAACTGGATGGCAGCAGCAGGACAAAAAGGTGAAGATCAGGCACTGTTCGAAGGCGTAAAAGCGATTGGTATGGAAATGTGTCCGGCACTGGGCATTGCCATTCCAGTCGGTAAAGACTCACTGTCTATGCGTACGACTTGGAATGACGAAGGTGAAGACAAATCTGTCACTTCGCCAATGTCAGGCGTGATCACTGCATTTGCACCTGTGACTGATGTGCGTAAGACATTAACACCAGAACTGAAAAATCTTGAATCTGTACTGGTACGTATCGACCTGTCTAAAGGCCAATTCCGTCTGGGTGGTTCGATTCTGGCACAAGTGTACAAAGCCATTGGTTCAGTGACACCAGATGTCGACAGCTTCGATGACTTCAAAGCCTTCTTCGCATTGGTACAAGACTGGAATAACCGTGGCTTAATCAAGGCTTACCACGACATCGGTGATGGTGGTTTAGTGGCCACTGTTGCAGAGATGATGTTTGCGTCACGCTTGGGTGTGGCACTGGAAGAGCAATCAGTTGCAGGTCTATTTGCTGAAGAAATTGGTGCGGTGCTACAAATTGCCAAAACAGATTGGGATGCATTACAAGCTGAAGTTGCAGCGTCTACATTGAAAGATGCAATTACGGTTGTCGGTACAGTCAACAATTCTGACCAGTTGGCGGTAAACGGTTTGGTGCTGGAACGTACTGACCTGCAACAGGCATGGGCAGAAGTGTCTTATCAGATCCAGCGTTTACGTGACAACGTTGTAAATGCTGATCAGGAATTTGCCTTAATTGCAGATAAAGCCCATCAGGGGATTATCGCGCAGCCAACTTATGACCTGAACGAGCCGGTTGAAGCACCGTACATCAACACCCGTCGTCCAAACATGGCGATTCTGCGTGAGCAGGGGGTTAACGGTCATGTTGAAATGGCGGCTGCGTTTGATAAAGTCGGTTTCAACACCGTTGACGTACACATGAGTGACCTGCTGGCCGGTCGTATCAGCCTGGATGACTTTGAAGGTCTAGTGACTTGTGGTGGCTTCTCTTACGGTGACGTTTTAGGTGCCGGCGGTGGCTGGGCAAAATCGGTGCTGTTTAATGCCAAACTGCGTGACCAGTTCGAGAAATTCTTTAACCGTCAAGAAACTTTCAGTGTGGGTATCTGTAACGGCTGTCAAATGCTGTCACAATTGGCACCACTGATTCCGGGTGCAGAGCATTGGCCACGTTTCCATCGCAATACCTCTGAAGTGTTTGAAGCGCGTACTGTGAACGTGCGTGTAGAAAAATCAAACTCGATTTTGTTTGATGGTATGGAAGGTTCAATTCTGCCAATCGCGGTTGCGCATGGGGAAGGCCGTGCTGTGGCCAGCGCTGAAGACTTTGCCGCATTAAATGCGAGTAACCAGATCAGCCTGCGTTATGTCGACAGCCAGGGCAATGTGACCCAGCACTATCCACTGAACCCGAACGGCTCTCCAGAAGGGATTACCGGTGTGACCTCTAAAGATGGTCGTGCCACGATTATGATGCCGCACCCGGAGCGTAACTTCCGTGCCGTACAACATTCCTGGAAACCTGAAGAATGGACTGAAGATGGTGCATGGTTACGTATGTTCCGTAACGCACGTAAATTCATTGGTTAATTGACCTTATTTTGAAAAGCCACCTACGGGTGGCTTTTTTATCGGCGTTTCATCCCAAAATGGGAATAGCTGATTTTGCCCGGCACCGTACAATAAACAGCATAATTATAAAAGTGGATAACAAAAATGCAGATGCGAACGGTCATTCCTATTTTTACCAGCTTGATTATGCTGAACGGTTGTGGTGGTGAGAGTGCCAAGATTCAGGAGTCTGTCAGATATGCTCAGCCGCTGCATTCCAGTTTAACCCAGTCCCAGTCTGGTACGCAGCCACAAGGTGAAAAGTGGTCGGTTTCAGGTCAGGTATTTGATGCCAGTGGGCAGCCTGTTGCTCAAGCCAAAATCTATGTGCAGCTGGGCGAACACAACTATTACACCCATTCTCAGGCTGATGGCCGCTATACCTTATATCTGCCTCGTGAATATGATTATCCCGATCATATTGCCGGCACGGTCTGGATGGAGGGGTATCAACCGGAAATCCTGTTGCTGTCCTATCAGAACCAGCATTTATATATTGATCAGCATAGCCATCTGGTCCAGCTCAAGCCTTTAACCGAAGCGCATGTGGTGTTTCAGCAGGGGCTACATTTAATTCATCTGGGTGATGATTCACTGGTGAAAAACCCGGAAACCCGAATTCAGACCGCGCCACAAGGACTGGTCTGGAGTGATGGTTTTCAGTACACGCAGGCACTGCAAAAACAGTATAACCAGCTCTGTATCCAGCTGTATGGCAAGGGCATTCAGAGTCAGTATACCAATCAGGATAAGATTTCCATCTCCAGAAAAAATGACCTACGTTTAAGCATTACCCAACTGCTGTCAGACAGTCCGAGTACGGGCGCCTATAGTGCCAATGAGCACTGTTTCCCGTTAAGGCATTTTCAGGTGAATGATCATATCCAGGTGCAAATCAAGTCACATACCTTGGACACCGATCAGGATAATTTCGAGATGCTGAATATTGTGGGCGTCTTAAAAAAAATTTAAAGCAGATTACCTTGCTGAGATAAATAATGAGCTCAATGGAATAGCCTAAGCAAAGAAAGGATCTAATCGATTTCGAAGATTCAATAATTCTCGCTAATCCATCGCTATGTTTCATCCAAAGCCATAGCTAAAGCTGGGCAATTGTTTGGGATCAGTACTGTATCTATTCAAACAGATGTAGCGCTATTCAGGATTTAGGTCATTTCTTGCAAACAGCAGATGACAACAGGCCAGTCAATACGGTATGAAAGATAGATCAATACCGGGAGTGACTATGCTAAAACTGATTTTTTATGTGCCTGAATCGCATCTGGAAGCCACCAAAGCTGCTGTATTTAAAGCCGGTGGTGGGGGAATCGGCGATTATGAACACTGTGCCTGGCAGGTGCTGGGCACCGGGCAATTTAAACCCTTACGTGGCGCAGACCCGTATATTGGGGAAGTCGGCACGCTTGAAAAAGTAGAGGAATGGCGGGTGGAAATCATTGTACCGGAAGATAATGCAGCAAATGTAGCCCGTGCCTTAAAAGATAGCCATCCTTATGAAGAACCGGCATTCGAGTTTATTCAGATGATAGATGTGCAGTTTTAATTATTGAATATTGGAATATCTGACAGAGAGGGAGAGCCTTTTAATCAGCTCTCCCTTGTGCAGCAGTCCCGCTTCTCTCTTAAAGAAAAGTGGGACTTTTTACATCTTGTTTAAACTTTCTGAATAAACAACTCCCGGTCAAACCGGTATTGCGGGAAGAACACGCCATCTTTCGCACGTTCACCGGCAGCAATTACCATCACCACATATTGCTGTTCATTCAGCTTTAAGATTTTACGCACCATTGGCTCATCAAAACCTTCCATCATACAGCTGTCAAAGCCATAAGCACGTAAGGCCAGCACCAGATTTTCACAGGCCAAAGCGGTAGTTTTCGAGGCCCACAGTTTGGCATCGGCCGGATGAAATGCCGACACTGGCAATTGCTTGTCCAAGCTACGTGCCACTTTAAAGGCCACTTTTTTGAAATGACCGAAGGCATTGAAATAGCCAGTTTTATAATTATAGGGAATAAATTTATAGTATTTTTTTACCGGGGCTGGCGCTTCAGGAAACGGGAACTCGGAAATATTGAGTTTGGCCATTTCATCAATGCGGTCGGTGCGTGCTACACAAACAATCAGCTCGGCCGCAGTTCTGGCTGCCAGCTGACTCAGACAGGCTTTGACCAGCTGCTTTTTCTTGGCTGGATTCTGGACCACATAAAAGGTCCACGGCTGTAAATTGGAGGAGTTCGGTGCCAGTAAGGCTAAATCCAGGCAGGCATCTAAAATATCCGCTGGAATGGGCTTGTCGGTAAATTTACGTACCGAACGGCGGCTGGTGATGACTTTACGAAAGTTTTCGACATCAATATCTCGTGGTGCCGGTTCGTAATAGCGTTTTTTCTCGGTTGAAGATGATGCAGAGTTTAAAGATGAGGGATCTGACGAATTTGACATGGGAACCATCACAAAAGAGATAAAAGAAAGAGAAAACAACTAAACCATAAAAAACGTAGGCACAGCGACTGCACCTACGTTGATGAGCATAATACTTAATGAAACTGGGTAAAGTCAGGTTTACGTTTTTGCATAAAAGCCTGTACAGCTTCCATCATTTCCGGTGAGCCGACCCGTTTCATAAAGATTTCCGCTTCATGATCAATACAGTCAATGATCTCATCCAGATTGTGTTTCATTAGCGCTTTGGTTTGTTTGAGAGAAGCCAGTGGTAAGGCTGCCAAAATGTGCGCCTGTTGCTGGGCAGTGGCATATACATCCTCTTCAATGCTATTGACCAGACCGGCGTTTAGCGCTTTGTCGCTGTTAAACTTCTGAGCAGTTAGCAGCAGCTCTGCGGCTTTATGGAAACCGGCCTGCTGTACCAGCAGTTTGCTGGACGCACCTTCTGGGGACAGGCCGAGGCTCACAAATGGAATCTGGAACAGGGCAGTGTTGTCGCTATAGACTAAATCTGCATGTAATAACAGTGTGACCCCAATGCCAATCGCTACACCACGCACCGCAGCAATTAGCGGTTTGGAAAAACGTGCAGCAGCTTTTAGCAATACAAAGGGTGGCGTATCTCCAGCTTTGCCTTGCAATGGTGTTTGAATAAACTTCATGAAGTCCTGCATGTCGTTACCGGCGCTGAAATCGGCATCGGCCCCGCGTAAAATTACTACGCGGACGTCTTTATTCTGATCGGCTTCGTCCAGTGCCTGCGCAATCCAGAGATACAGTTCACCATACAGGGCATTTTTGGCTTCCGGGCGCTGAATGGCTAAGGTCAGTACGCCATTGTCTAAATTCGCATTCAAATGTGGATGGGGTTGTTGAATACAGCTCAGTGTCATCGTACTATCCTTGCTTTCAATTAATTTGAATTTATGGGCTTATTATGGCGAAAATTATTGTTGACGCCACAACTGGTGAGTTCATAAAAGTTGATGTGCTATGAATTATAAATTTGATTATCTTGTGTTTATTGGCCGCTTCCAGCCTTTTCATCTGGCACATATGCAGACCATTTTAATCGCGCTGGAGCAAAGTGAAAACGTGATTTTGGCACTGGGCTCTGCACAAGATGAACGCAATATCAAAAATCCGTTTACTGCCGCTGAACGTCAGCAGATGATTCTGTCCAACTTTAGCCCAGAGCAGCAGCAGCGGATCAAATTTGTGCATGTGGTCGATGTATATAACGATGAAAAATGGCAGAAACTGGTGAAAATGCTGGTGGCCACGGTGGCCGGACCAGAAGCCAAAGTCGGTTTAATTGGCCATTTTAAAGATGAGTCTTCCTATTATCTGCAATTTTTCCCGGAGTGGGAGATGGTCGAGCTTGACAGTCTGGAAGGTGCCATGTCTGCCACGCCGGTACGTGAAGCCTATTTTCGTGGAGAAATCTGGACCGATGCCTTCCCGCCGGGCACAATCAAATTTTTACAGAATTTTCAGCACACGCCGGTTTATCAACAATTACAAGACAAATATCATGCGCAAGACCGTAGTAATCTCACCTAAGCTCGCCGGCTCCATCTTGTTAACGAGATAAAGCAAGCCAGCTGTGTAGCAAGGAGATAAGCGATGAACTTGAACCCGTCACATGTAGCAAGGTCAAAGACCAAATGCTTACTGGGTGCGGCTATTATGCTGTTGGGTATCAGCCCGGCCTATGCCGAGCGCTGGACCTTGACCCCAAAAAGTGAAGTTGGTTTTGAGATTAAGTCCATGGGCGTGCAACTGGTCGGAGGGCAGTTTGAAGAGGTGCAGTCAGTCATGCATTTTGATCCAACAGCACCGCAGCAGGCCTCAACCCAATTTGTGCTAAATGTGGACAGTCTGCAGCTGAGTAAACCGTCTTTAAGACATATGATTCTGGGTGAGGACTTATTCTATGCTCAAAAATATAAAACCGTCAGTTTTAAAAGCACGCGTTTTACCGCTTTAGGTCCTGATCAATATCGTATTGCCGGCAATTTAACCCTACGCGGCGTGACGCGTCCGGTTGTTTTTCATACCAGTTTAAAACCGAATACAGGAAATCCGAAATTGCTGGATGTGCAATCATCAACCCAAATTCAGCGCAGTGATTTTGGTATGAAAAAGGCGATAGGTGGTGTTGGAGAAAAGGTCAATATTCAGCTTAAAGGTCAGTGGCGCGTTCAATAAGTGGATGATGAGCATCATGAGTCAGTCAGATTCATCCAGTGCCTTGCCTGTTGTTTTAAGGCTTGTCCCAGTTTCTCAATCGCCACAGATTGCTGTTTCCAGTGATGCCAGTACAGTGCCACTTCTGTTTTTGCCTCAGGCAAAATTTCAATCAGTTGGCCATCTTTAAGCCGATCCGCAATTTGGACTTCGGGCAGCATGCCATAACCGATGCCTTTAAAAATAGCATCCGCAAAGGCTGTTGAATCAGGAATCTGATGATAAGGGTAGCTGGATTCAGTGAGACCATACTGCTGTTCCAGTTGGTCGCTATGCATCCGGTCTTTGTGATTATAAATGACAGCAGGAGCAACTCTTAAACTGTCACGATGCATACCCTGTTTAAACCAGCGTTGTACAAATGTCGGGCTGGCGACCATCCGATAAGTCATACTGCCCAGGTATTCGGCGACACAGCCTGCAATGGCCTGAGCTTGGGTAGAAATACAGGCATTTACCTGACCGGTTTCCAGTAAGTGATGGGTTTGACTCTGATCTTCAAGCTGTAATTTTAGTACAATCTTGTCTTGGATTAAGGTGGCCTGCAGGGCACTTAATAACCAGGTGGCAAGAGAATCGGCATTACTGGCAATATGCACCTGATAGAAATTGGAATGGAGATGATAGCCTGTCAATTCCTGACGCAGGTTCTGTTCCAGCAGGCGCCGATGTTGTAAATACTGCAATAACGCTTGTCCGGCTTGAGTGGTACGGCAGGGCCGTTCCCTTAAAATAAGCATCTGTCCCAAATCTTTTTCTAAATTCTGCACCCGCAGCGTAATTGCTGAGGCCGTTACATATAAACGTTCAGCGGCCAGCTCAAAACTTCCGGTTTCTGCTACTGCCAGAAAAGCTTCACATTGTTTACTGTTCAACATATTCATTGAGAAAAATTAAGCTATCTCTATTTTTCCTTAATTTTACTTATTTCAAAATAAAAAAATAGATAATGGCTGCATTTCAGGTGGAGTAAAAAAGATGTTGGCCTATGTACAGGGAATGGCGGTTGGTTTGGGATTGATAGCAGCGATTGGTGCACAAAATGCCTTTGTCTTGAAACAGGGATTAAAAGGGCAGCATATCTTTTAGATTTGTGTGTGCTGTGCTGTATCTGATTCCATTTTAATTATGGCCGGCGTATTCGGTTTGGGGGATGTCTTGCAGCAACATCCTCAAGTGCTTACTGTGATTAAATATTTTGGCGTTGCATTTTTATTTTTATATGGACTTCAGCACTTTTATCAGGCTTGGTGTGGGCAAAAGTCGATACAGCTTGCAGATACTGAGCGACCGACATTAAAAGCCTTATTGTTGCTGTGTTTGGTATTGACCTGGCTCAATCCGCATGTCTATTTAGATACCGTGTTGCTGTTGGGTTCTATTTCAAGCCAATTTGGTGCCGGGCAACTCGAATTTATGTGGGGTGCAATTACGGCATCGTGGCTGTTCTTTTTTGCTTTGGGCTATGGCGCAAAGTGGTTATTGCCGCTATTTCAAAACCCAAGCGCCTGGCAAATTTTAGATTGCATCATTGCCTTAATGATGTGGAGTATTGCCTGGTCTTTACTGACATTATCCTGATCAAAAGCCTGACCTTGCATCAGGCTTTTTTCCGATCCAGCAATTGTTTAACTGTTGGCTTGTAAGGCTTTTAAATCTTCCAGTACCTGCTCGGCATGTCCTGCAGCCTTGACTTTACGGTATTCCTTGACCAGCTGGCCGTTATGGAAAATAAAGGTAGAGCGCTCAATTCCCATGACTTTTTTGCCATACATATTTTTTTCTTTAATCACATCAAAATGCTGGCACAGCACTTCCTCCTTATCACTGATCAGATCAATCGTCAGGTTCTGTTTGGCAGTAAAGTTCTGATGCGCTTTCACCGAATCACGCGACACGCCAAGAATGGTCGCACCCAATGCCTCAAACTGATCTTTCAGGCCAGAAAAATCTACCGCCTGCGTGGTACAGCCTGGAGTGGAATCCTTTGGATAAAAATACACAATTAACCATTCCGCCTGTAGTTCAGCCAGATTGATTTCCGCCGTGGTGGTCGGAAAAGTCTGATTCGGTAAGTTCAAGTCGCTCATGATATCGTCCTTTTAGATTGTGTCAGTTTTTAAATTGCCTCTATCATACCGAATTTCCTGCGTTTTCTCACAAATTACCGGTAGAGAAAAATGAACGCAGCAAACTGGGTAAAAAAAAGCCTGCAATGGATGCAGGCCTCTGGAGGAACTATATGATTATTTCTTTTGCTGCGCTTGCGCGGCTTTCATGGCTTCTTCAGTTAAGGTTTTTAATTTACCGGTTAACTGAGGACCAAAACATGCCTGTAAGTCTTTGTTTTGTTTTTGGACAAAAGCAAGGGTACTTGGGCTTTTCTTCTGGTTAATGGTACTTTGGATTTCCCATTTTTGTGCATTGGTCAGCTTGCCATCGGCTTCAACCGCACAGGTACAGTATTTGCTGACTTCAGCAGCGCTTAACTTTTTACCTTTTGCAGTTTCTTCTTTACAAACATTAATCAGCGCCGATTTTACATTGGTGCTTTTATATGCCTGTTGCAATTTGTCTGTGTTGGCCTGAGCAGATGTTGCGAATACGGCTACAGTAGACACAATCGCAGAAAGGATAATGTTTGATTTTAAATTCTTCATAGATTCTACCTTGTCATTACGGTATATAACGTGTCGGATCAGCCACACCTGCGTCTAGGAAACCCTGTTTACGTAAACGACAGCTATCGCATTTTCCACAAGCACGTCCTTGGTCATCTGCCTGGTAGCAAGACACCGTTTGACTATAGTCTACGCCATGATCAAGACCTAAGCGAATGATATTTGCTTTGGATAAATGTAACAAAGGTGTTTCAAATTTGAGTGGTTTTCCTTCTACGCCCACTTTGGTGGCCAGACGCGCCATATTGGCAAAAGCCTCAATAAACTCAGGACGACAGTCCGGATAACCCGAATAATCCACCGCGTTAATACCAATAACAATGGCTTCTGCATCAAATACTTCCGCTGCTGCCAGTGCATAAGACAGGAAGATGGTGTTACGTGCTGGCACATAAGTCACCGGAATACCATCCTGTTCCTGCTCGGGTACCTCAATATTATGATCGGTCAGGGCAGAGCCACCTAAGTTACCTAAATCAATATTAATGACACGATGTTCTACACCTGCACGCTGGGTTAAGGCTTTGGCAGCGTCCAGTTCAGTGGTTGAACGCTGGCCATAACGAAAACTGAGGGCGATACATTCATAACGCGCTTGAGCCCACGCTAAACAGGTTGTTGAGTCTAAACCACCAGATAACAATACAATGGCACGAGGGCGCATCAGAATCTCCAAAATAATAAAAAGCAATTTGAGCTGTGTATAAAGCTTTGCGTTTCGCAGCTTAATTTTGCAAACAGAGCAATTATACAGCAGCCTGATTAACGACCAGTTTCATCATTCCACAGCAGTTTGTGTAACTGTAGCTGAAAACGAACAGGGAGATGGTCTTCTAAAATCCATTGGGCCAAATCACGGGCCAGTTGCGGCATGCGTGCGGCACCATTTTCAACTTCAAAGGCAGGGGAAAACCAGACGGTGCTGACTTTTTTATGCAGTTGATACAACTCCAGCTGCTGCTTCGACCATTCATAATCTTCACGGTTACAAATTACGAACTTGATTTGATCATGCGCAGTTAAATAGTCCAGATTTGAAAGCAAATTCCGTGCAACTTCCCCCGAGGTTGGGGTTTTTAAATCTAAAACTTTGGAAACACGCGGGTCTACCTTAGATACATCTAAAGCACCGCTGGTTTCCAGAGACACTTCACAGCCTAAATCTGCTAATCGCTGCATTAGAGGCAGGGCATTTGGCTGTGCCAGCGGTTCACCGCCCGTCACGCAGACATACGGTGTGTTAAAGTCCAGCGTGGTCTGAATAATCGCTTCAAGTGACTGACGTTCGCCGCCTTCAAAAGAATAGGTAGTATCGCAATAAGTACAGCGCAGCGGACAACCGGTTAAACGGATAAATACGGTAGGCAGCCCTGAGGTATTGGCTTCGCCTTGTAATGAATAGAAGATCTCCGTGATGCGTAAACCCGCAGACGGATCAGAAACAGGAATAGCGGAAGATCGAAGCGTACTCATAACAAATTAACCACCGGGTAGAAAAACAAAAATCTCTACGATCATTGCTAACCGTAGAGATGAGGAGCGATAGCTCCGCTTAAACTAAAGAAAAATTAGTCTTCGCGTAATAAATCGTTCAGGCTGGTTTTCGCACGTGTTTGCGCGTCAACTTTTTTTACGATAATTGCAGCATATAAGCTGTATGTGCCACATTTAGATGGCAGGCTACCAGAAACAACTACAGAACCAGCAGGAACACGGCCGTAGTGGATTTCGCCAGTTTCACGGTCATAAATCTTGGTAGATTGACCAATGTAAACGCCCATTGAAATCACAGAACCTTCTTCAACAATCACGCCTTCCACGATTTCAGAACGTGCGCCGATGAAGCAGTTATCTTCAATAATGGTCGGATTGGCTTGTAGTGGCTCAAGTACACCACCAATACCAACACCACCAGACAAGTGTACATTTTTACCAATTTGTGCACATGAACCAACAGTGGCCCAAGTGTCGACCATGGTGCCTTCATCTACGTATGCACCAATATTGACATACGATGGCATCAGCACCACATTTTTTGCCTGGAACGAACCTTTACGTGCAACTGCAGGGGGTACTACGCGTACGCCAGCCGCTTTAAACTGTTCTTCAGTCCAGCCTTTGAATTTGGTGTCGACTTTGTCATAGAAACGAAGATCACATGACTCAATTGGTTTGTTGTCGTTCAGTTTAAAAGATAACAAAACGGCTTTTTTCAACCATTGGTGTACAACCCATTCACCGTCAATTTTTTCCGCTACACGCAGTGTACCGTTATCTAAGCCAGCAATAGCTTCCTCTACTGCCTGACGGATTTCAGCCGGGCAGTCTGCCGCGGTGAAATTAGCACGATCTTCAAACGCTTGTTCAATAATCGTTGAAAGCTGAGACATGATCTTCCTTCCAAAAAAATTTTCAAGATTTTACACTAAATTGAACACGGGTTAGATGAAAATTGGCACTAAGATCGAAATTAATAATAAAGAAAATGTTTTCACTTAATATAAGAAACATCTGCTTAAACTTTCGCCTCAAAAAGAGTTATCTTTCAAAAAGAAACATAGATTTGTATCAAAAAATAACAAAAAATGAGCAAAATGTGCATAAAAACTGTGCGGGAACTTCTTTATATTGTGCTTATCAACAATAGTACTAAACATGAAAAATAAGTTTTTATTTTGAGGAGCACATTACATGAAATCTTTACATAAAATTTTAGCCATTTCCGTGCTTGCAACAGCAGCAGGTTCAGCAATGGCGGCAGATCAGACAGTCGTGACAGATGAAGGTGTTTCAACTTTCTCTTTCTTTAAACCCGCTGCAGTCCGTGCTGAAGTTGGTACAACAGGTTATGGTGGTGCGATTTCTTGGAGTGCAAACCCATACGTAGGTGTAACTTTAGGTTATAATGGTGGTGACATTTCCTGGTCTGATGACTTGTCAATTAATGGCTCGAAATACGATCTAGATATGGACAATAACCTGACCTATTTAAATGCTGAAATTCGTCCTTGGGCGAACTGGTTCTATATGGCGGCCGGTGTAGGATATGTTGATAACGACTATGAAATTGAACGTAGAGTAAGCCCCGAGCGTGGTTTTACAGTAAATGGTAAAGATTTTACAGCTGGTGCGAATGGTGTTCGACTTAACGGTGATTTATCTTATAAAAACAATATTGCACCTTATGTAGGGATCGGTTTCTCACCAGCAATTACCAATCGTTGGGGAGTCTTTGGTGAAATTGGTGCCTACTATAATGGTAATCCGCGTGTTAATTTAGTAAGTGAAGGAACTGTAGAAGCGCGTCAAGCTGAATTTGAGCAGGCTGTAAGAGATGAGGCTAGTGAAATTCGTAACGACAATGAATACGAATGGCTACCAGTAGCGAAACTGGGTGTCAGCTTCCGCTTTTAAGCCATTTCTATAAAAAAACGAGCTTCGGCTCGTTTTTTATGCCTTTAGAAATGATGGCCAAATCTTAGTCCATATACCCAGGCATGATTGTCCCGATTGACCGAGGCTAGACTGGAAATTTGAGTGCCGGCAAAATTACTGGGTTGAATATGTGGTTGTATAAAACTTTAAATAATAGGCCCCTGCAGCAATAAAACTATCGGGTCGAAAATAAAATAGCTGGCCTAAGCCGAGGCTATAGTGCCCATCTGCCGGATTTAGGGTCGAGGCCGGATTGCCAATCCCGGAGTCCCAGCCCAGTTCTAACTGACTGATCCAGCGCGCATTCCAGCGATGTAACCCGCCCAGTTTGGCCGACCATTGATCTTTCTGATAATGAATTAATTTAAAGTCTTTAATTTCAGGAATGAATGTTGCGTAAGCATCAATCACGGCGCCAAATTGAGTCGGTTGTATATAAAAATCTTTCCAGTTAACCCAGCGTATACCTGCATAGAGCAGGTTATTGGCACTGATGCCGGTGTGTAAATCCAGATTCAGCGATTCGGGTGTGCGAACCGCGGTATTCTGGTCCGCCACGATCTGCAATTGGCCTTGTGGGGACTGTTCCTGTACCGCTAGCTGATGATGAATGGCTGAACGATAAGTGAACGCCGCACTCATGGCATATTCAGGAATCTGGTAGCGTACCCCGGCCAGCCAACCCCAGGCATCATCTTCAGGGAAATAGGCCTGATAGCCATGAAAAATATAATAGTTTTGTCCCCAAAGCTCTAGGTTTCCCTGAAAAGACTGATGACTGAGTCCTGCATAAAAAGTCCAGTGTGTATCCGGATGATACCCGATAAGTGCGCTAATATTTTCTGTTTTAAAGCGAATGTCGGCAGCTTCGACGTCTAATGGTTGACCATAAAAATCCGGGTTGTAGTTATAGTTGACCTTAACACCAAAGGGCTGATCATAAAGCAGGGCAAAGGAAAACTCTGGATTCAGCTGCAGTTTAAAACCACCGAGAACAAAACGCTGCTCGGGTGCCAGGTTGCCGGTGGAATAGTCATAAATTCCTAACTCGGCCAGTGCAGCCTGATTTTCGACTTGTCCTGCGACATCGGCCTCTAAATGCACCAGGGAGATTTCGGCATAATGATCGGGCTGGAAAAAAATATGCATGGATTGTCCGGACTGCTCCAGCGCTGCTGCAGAGACAGCTTGCACTGGTAAAAGCAGGCTCATCGACACCCAGAAAAAATGGACCTTCATTGGCTGTCCTTTAATTTTTGGTTAAATTATAAATTTATAAAGTATTGATATTTAAAAATTATCTAGCTATTAAAACTGAATTTGCTGAAAAAATAAACAGGTTTAAGTGATCTTTATCCCATTTTTTAGGGATGCTGTAATGTAGTGCAAAATGAGCGTTAGCATAAAATTTAATAAGTGCGGATTGGGTTCATCTGCTTAGTAGATCATCTGGAGTGATATAAAAAAAGAGGATGCTGATGCCATCCTCTCCATTTCCATTTTTTGTTGGGGTTAGTCTTCCGGATACGCGACTTTTTTCAGGGCTTTAATGTCGGCTTCAGGTGAGCACAGAGAAATAAACTCATAGCCATAACCACGTAGTAAATGTCCTTTACGCACCGCCAGCCAGGTGGTATTCAGGCCAAAAATATCGGTTTCTATCTGCTTTAAACGATAATCACGTTCCTGGTCATAGGCTACATTGTTGACTACACCCACGCCCATGCCTAATTCGACATAGGTTTTAATGACGTCGGCGTCCAGGGCAGACATCACGATATCAACATCAATGCCGGCATCTTCAAAAGCTTTGTCAATTTTAGAACGGCCAGTAAAACCACCATGATAGGTAATAATCGGATATTCCGCCAAATCCTGAATGCTGATCTCGGCTTTATGGGCTAGCGGATGGTTTTGCGGGGTAATAATACTGTGCTGCCAGGTATAGTAAGGCACACTGGCCAGATTGCTTTCTGTGGTTAAGGATTCTGTTGCAATACCAATATCGGCTTCGCCTTGTAACAGCATTTCGGTAATTTCAACCGGACTGGCCTGTTGCAGAATCAGATGGACCTTGGGAAATTCTTTTTTAAACTGGTTCACAATCGGCGGGAGTACATAACGTGCCTGAGTGTGGGTGGTGGCAATGGTTAGGGTGCCTTCATCCACTTTATTAAAATCATCGGCCAGACGTTTAATATTATCGGCATCCACCAACATGCGCTCAACAATACCGAGTAGGGCCTGACCAGGTTCAGTCAAACCGAGCAGGCGTTTGCCTTTACGGATAAACAGTTGCACACCCAGTTCATCTTCCAGGTCTTTAATATGCTTGCTCACTCCGGACTGGGAGGTGTACAGCGCCGCAGAGGCTTCGGTTAAATTGAAGTTCTGGCGCACAGTTTCTCGAATAATTCTGAGCTGTTGGAAGTTCATGTCCTTTTTTCCCTCAAAAAAGGATGGGGCTTGAAATGCCCCATCGGTGCGCGTTTAAGCGACTTGATTTTCAAATAAATGTAATTGACTTGCTGTCAGCCAGACAGTCTGATTTGGTCGGAATTGATGCGCTCGCGCTTCTTCAGGCGTCAGTGAAATTTCAATCAGGTTACCCTGACGGTCATTCAGTTCTGCCAGTACTTTCCCGGCAATCCAGACTTCACGTAAGAAGTTGGCCTGAATGGCATTGTCCTGTGGCTGGGCATGAATGGTCAGCTCATCCGGGCGGGCAAAGGCAATAATCTCGCCCTGAGGACCCTGTTGCGCGCTGGCCAGCTGAATACGGTCTTCACCCAGCTGAATCAGGCCATTGCTGTTCTGGCCTTCAAAGCGGTTGGCCTGACCCAGGAAGTCAAACACAAACGGCGTCGCTGGTTTTTCATAGACTTCACGCGGTGAGCCAATCTGTTCGATGTTACCTTTGTTCATCACCACGATCTGGTCCGCCACTTCTAAAGCTTCTTCCTGATCATGGGTAACAAAAATAGAGGTGATGTGCAATTCATCATGCAAGGTGCGTAACCAGCGGCGAAGTTCTTTACGCACTTTGGCATCCAGCGCACCAAACGGTTCATCCAGCAGCAGGACACGTGGTTCAACGGCTAAGGCACGCGCCAGGGCAATACGCTGACGCTGACCGCCAGACAATTGCGCCGGATAACGGTCGGCCAGAAAGCCGAGTTGTACCAGATCAAGCAGGCGGGTCACGCGTTTTTTAATTTCAGCTTCCGATGGACGAGTGGCACGCGGACGTACACGTAAACCAAAGGCAATGTTGTCAAAAACGGTCATGTGACGGAACAGCGCATAATGCTGGAAGACGAAACCGACCTGACGCTCACGCACGTGAACATCGGTGGCATCCTGACCTTCCAGAATCACCTGACCGCCATCGGCAGATTCCAAACCGGCAATAATCCGCAGCAGGGTGGTTTTACCACAGCCCGATGGACCTAGGAGAGCCACCAGCTGGCCATCTGGAAAATCGAGGGAGATATTGTTCAGTGCATGGAATGCACCAAAGTGTTTTTCAATATTTTTAACTTGAATACTCATGAGGTCATTCCTTAAGAAACTGTTGAATCTTCATTACGTTTGTCCTGCTTTTCCTGACGGATTTCGACCCAGGTTTTCAGGATCAAGGTCACAATCGCCAGCAGGGCCAGCAGGGATGACACCGCAAACGCAGCACTGAAGGTATATTCGTTATAGAGAATCTCAACGTGTAAGGGCAAAGTATTGGTTTCACCGCGAATGTGTCCAGACACGACTGATACCGCACCAAACTCACCCATCGCCCGGGCATTACACAGAATGACACCGTAAATCAGGCCCCATTTAATATTCGGCAAGGTAACTTTCCAGAAGGTTTGCCAGCCAGAGGCACCCAGTACAATGGCCGCTTCTTCTTCTTCGGTGCCTTGTGCTTCCATAAGTGGAATCAGTTCACGTGCCACAAACGGTACGGTAATAAAGATGGTGGCAATGACAATCGCTGGCACGGCATACAAAATCTTGATGTCGTTGTCCATTAACCAGTTGCCCATCCAGCCCTGGGTACCAAAAATCAGTACCAGCATCATCCCGGCAATGACGGGAGAGACCGAGAACGGCAAATCAATGATGGTGGTCAGAATCGATTTACCCGGGAAGTTAAACTTGGCCACCGACCAGGCTGCGGCTACACCAAACACCACGTTGAGTGGAACGGCAATGGCTGCAGTGAGTAAGGTCAGTTTGACTGCAGATAAGGTATCTGGATGTACCAGTGCCTGGGTATACACGCCCACACCTTGTTTAAAGGCTTCAACGAACACCAGAATTAACGGCAGAATTAGGCAGCTCAGGAAGAAAATCAGGGCAATGGCCAGTAAGGTGTAGCGAACCCAGGTCGGTTCACGGGTGGCATCACGCGATTGCAGCTTGTCGGCCAAAGCATTGCTGTTGGTATTTAAACTCATCGGGCTGTTCTCCCTGTACGACGGCTGGCCCATGCTTGTAACAAGTTAATCAGGAACAGCATCACAAATGAAATCAGCAGCATTACCACCGCAATAGTGGTTGCACCGGCATAATCATATTCTTCTAAACGGGAGATAATCATCAGCGGGGCAATTTCAGTTTCAAAAGGCTGGTTCCCGGCAATGAAGATTACCGAACCATATTCACCCACGCCACGGGCAAAGGCCAGGGCAAAACCAGTAATTAATGCCGGCAGTAAAATCGGGAAAATCACTTTGGTAACAATCTGCAGACGGTTTGCGCCCAGAGCAGATGCCGCTTCTTCCAGCTCGGTTTCCAGATCGCTGAGTACCGGTTGTACGGTACGCACCACAAATGGAATACCAATGAAGATCAGGGCCAAGGTAATCCCGATTGGGGTATAGGCCACCTGAATGCCTAAAGGTTCCAGATACTGACCAATCCAGCCGGTCGGTGCATATAAAGAGGTCAGGGCAATACCGGCCACGGCGGTCGGTAAGGCAAAAGGTAAATCGACCAGCGCATCAATCAGGCGTTTGCCCGGGAAGCGGTAACGCACCAGACACCAGGCCAGCAATAAACCAAAAACGACGTTCACCAGCGCTGCGATCAGCGCAGCACTAAAACTTAACTGCAAAGATTTTAAGATACGTTCAGAACTTAAAATTTCCCATAAACCTTCCCAGCCAATGTCCAGCGATTTTAAAAATACGGCAGACAAAGGAATCAGAACGATTAATGATAAATACGCTAGGGTAAAGCCTAGAGAAAGACCAAATCCTGGCAGCACTCGGGACCGCTGCGACATGATTACTCCTCAAAGAGAGAATGCGGGCTGAAATCAGCCAGCGAAAAATAAATAAATTTCGGCACAAGCATAATTTGCGAGGGTTAAATTGCAAATTTAAATAAATACTTGCTGTCATCAGTAATACTGATATGCTGCATAGCCTTTTCTGAAATCAGGTAATTCCAGAGTTCAGGAAAAGGACCAAAACCAGAGGCGACATTAATATGCCCGACATGGCCCAAGCTCACTGGCTCTAATTGCCAGGACTGCGCCAATTCCAGTGCATGTTCGGCATTTAACCAGGGATCATTTTCACTGATCAGCATGCTGGCCGGAACCTGCACTTGCAGCTGATGAAAATAGTCCTGATAGTCATGCTGGCTGTCACGGGCAAAACCGGCTTCACCAAAACGGCCCGGATTGGCCGGCGCCACCAGTACCAGATTCTTGACCTTGTATTGCAGCGCCGGGTATTGCGCCAGAGCGGCCACGGTAGTCAGGCAGCCAAAGCTATGCGCCACAATTTGCAGCGGTGCATCAATAGCTGCTACCGTGCTTCGGAGCTGTTCTACCCAGGTTTCGAGTACCGGGGCATTCCAGTCCTGCTGCTCGACGCGGGAGCAGGACATGAGCTGTCGTTGTAACCAGGATTGCCAGTGGCCATATTCACTGCCACCTACGCCCGGAACAATTACGGTATGAATCATGTCGATGCTCCTTTGCTTACCCTACAGTTGCTGATGCTACAGTTGAATTATTTCGCGCTATTGGCTTTTACGATCTGGTCGAAAATGCCGCCATTTTCAAAATGTGCAGACTGGACTTTGGCCCAACCCCCAAATTCCTGATCCACCGTGACTAGCTTTAACGGCTTAAAGACCTGGCTGTATTTCTTTAATGCTGCTTCGCTACGAGGACGATAATAATGTTTGCCGGCTAAATCCTGTCCGAGTGGGGAATACAGGAAGTTTAAATAGCCTTGGGCCAAATATTTGTTGCCGTGTTTTTCCGCATTTTTCTCAACAATGGCCACCGGCGGTTCTGCTAGTACCGACAGGCTTGGGGTAATAATTTCAAATTTACCCGGCTGCTCACGAATGGCTAAGTGCGCTTCATTTTCCCAGGCCAGCAGCACATCACCAATGCCACGCTCGGCAAAGGTGGTGGTTGATCCGCGGGCGCCTGAATCAAGAACTTTGGTGTTTTTATAAATTTTACGGACAAATTCTTGTGCGCTTTGATCATTGCCACCCGGCTGATGTTTAGCCCAAGCCCAGGCGGCCAGATAGTTCCAGCGTGCACCGCCTGAGGTTTTCGGGTTCGGGGTAATGATGCCTACGCCCGGCTTGACCAGATCGCCCCAGTCCTGAATCCCTTTCGGATTACCTTTACGCACTAAAAATACAATGGTCGAGGTATAAGGCGTCGAGTTATACGGTAATTTCTTTTGCCAGTCTGCCGGAAACAGTTTGGCTTTTTCCGCAATTACATCAATATCGGCAGCCAAAGCCAGTGTCACCACATCGGCACTCAGGCCATCAATCACGGCACGGGCCTGCTTGCCTGAACCGCCATGCGATTGTTTAAAATTAATTTTTTGTCCGGTCCGGCTTTCCCAGTATTTGCCGAACTGTTTATTCACATCATCATATAATTCACGGGTCGGGTCATACGACACGTTCAGAAAATCTTTTGCAGCAACACCAAAGGAGGATGCCGAAATTAATGCGGCCAGTACCCCAATTTTTAATTTTGTAAAACTCATGACTAACCTCAAATTTTTCGCTGTTTTGTAACATGAGGCAAGAATAGCCCTAGTCTTATTCCTAAAAAAATAATAAAAAATGAATTTTATATGAATAAAAAAGAAATATAAATAGATCTTCCATTCTTACACTAAAGCCAGCTCAAATGGATACTTGTTGTATGCAATGTTTTAAGAATGCTGAGGAAATATCGGCCGTTTCAGTGCTGGACCGTGCCTTTCATTATGGCGATGGCTGCTTTAGTACCGCGCGCATCCGCAATGGCCAGATTGAACTGGAGGCCTTACATCTGCTCCGGTTACAACGCGGCTGTGAGCGTTTGTATTTAAATGCCAATCTGGCGTTTATCCAGCAGTCGATTCAACAGCTGCAGCAGCATTATCCGCAGGTTAACGGTACCTTAAAAATTATCATCAGTCGGGGAGATGGACAGCGCGGTTATAGCCTACCCCCACAAGATGCTGATGTCTGGGTCTTTTTTTATCCTAAAGCAGTGGATGATTTCCACTATGAAAAAATCGCCAGTGGTGTGTTGAAACAAGCGATGGGACTGAGTATGCCGCAGCTGGTCGGTATTAAAAGCCTGAACCGTTTAGAACAGGTGATACTGAAAAAAGAAGCCGATGCGCAGGGCTGGCCAGAAGCCTTGGTGACTGATGTGCAAGGCTCGGTTGTTGAAGGGGTGAGCAGTAATTGTTTCATTCTTATAAACAATGAATGGATTACGCCGGAACTTCGCTATAATGGCGTCCACGGCGTGATGCGGGCTGAAATTCTGGCCCGTATGCAGCAGCACGGCATTTCCTGTCGCCAGCGTTATGTCGATATGGAAGAAATTGCGCAGTTCCAGAGTCTGTTTTTCTGTAATGCGCTCAGTCCGATGAAAATCGTGACCCAGCTCGATGCGCGCCCTTTAGATGTTCAAGCCTGTATTGAACTGTTTAATCGTCTTCAATTGAATGAGATGCATTAATATGTCTTCATCCCGCTCTAAAACGAAAAAGAAAAACAAGCCTCGTTCCCCATTGCCGATTAAAGGCATTTTAACCCTGTTACTGGGCGTACTCCTCATTGTCGTGGTGATGCTCTGGTCCAGCCTGTTTAAAGACTATCCGGTAAAAGGCCAGAAAGAATTACTGGCCATTGGCGATGGCGATACCTATTCCGGTTTTATTGATCGTCTGGAAAAAAATGGTCAGGTCAGTTTCCCGATTATTTTGAAGCTGTATCAGAAAATCATGATTCATGATTCGATGAAAGCCGGGGTTTATGAAATCCAGCAGGGTATGAGCATCCGTGAAGTCATGGAAATGATCTCCAATGCAGAAAATGCGCAGATGAACCGGATTCTGGTCATTGAAGGCACCACCTTTAAACAATTGGTGCAGCATCTGCAAAAGGATGAGCTGGTGACTAAAGAAGTCAGCCATCTTCCGACCGATCAATTATTAAAAGCACTGAATATTCCGTTTGAGCATCCGGAAGGCCTGTTTGCGCCAGATACCTATTTCTTTGCCAAGGGCGAATCGGATCGTAAAATTCTGACCGATTTATATCAGCGTCAGATGAAAGCACTGGATGAAGCCTGGGCCAACCGTGCACCAGATTTACCGTACAAGAATAAATATGAAGCGCTGGTGATGGCGTCGATTATTGAAAAAGAAACCCATGTCGATAGCGAACTGCGTCAGGTCTCTGGCGTATTTGTGCGCCGTTTAAAGATAGGCATGCGTTTACAAACTGACCCAACCGTCATTTATGGAATGGGCGACAAATATCAGGGCAATATTACCCGTAAGGATTTACGCACCCCAACCCCGTACAATACCTATACCATCTATGGTTTGCCGCCAACACCAATTGCACTGCCAAGCAAGCGCGCGATTGAAGCCGCAATGCATCCGGATGATTCCGACAATCTCTATTTTGTCGCCACCGGTGATGGCGGGCATAAATTCAGTACCAATCTGCAAGATCATAACCGCGCAGTCCAGGAATATCTGGCGGTCATTCGTGCGAAGAACAAGGAGTGAGCATGTTTATTAGCTTTGAAGGCACCGAAGGGGTAGGTAAAACCACGCTCATCCGTCGTATTTATGAACATTTGCAGGCCCAAGGCAGCGAGGTAGTGCTAACCCGTGAGCCGGGTGGTACCCCGATGGCCGAGCAGATTCGCAGCCTGCTGCTTTCAGTCAATCATGACGAGCAGATGTGTAATGACACTGAATTACTGCTGATGTACGCAGCGCGCGCCCAGCATCTGGCGCAGGTGATTCTGCCTGCACTGGCAGCTGGCAAAACGGTACTCTGTGACCGCTTTACTGATGCCAGCTTTGCCTATCAGTGTACGGGGCGTGGCCTAAGCCGGGAAAAGTTGCAATTGCTGAACCAGAATTTTGTTTCGCACATGCCGGCTCTGACTTTCTGGCTGGATGCACCGATTGAACTGGGCATGTCCCGTGCGCGTGAACGTGGTGCGCTGGACCGTTTTGAACAGGAAAAAGTCACCTTTTTTGAAAAGGTGCGTGCTGGTTATCAGGAGTTGTGTCAGGCAGAACCAGAACGGATTAAACGTTTAGATGCCACCCAAAGTCCGGATCTGGTCTTTGCCGAGGCGCTCAAATATTTACAGACAGTCGCTGCTTAAATTTGGGTCAAGACTAAAAATCTTCTATAGTAGCGTGATGATAGAGGATTTTTTGATCACAATGAAAAGTAACCGTGCTGAAATTATTGAATTTTTACAACAAGAATTTCCCCAGAGTCTGGAAAAATGTGAGATTGATACGGTCACGCCAATGGGTGCCTGCTTGACCTATCAGGTTGGGGAAAGTGAATTACGTCCGGGTGGCACGATCTCTGGTCCGACCATGATGACAGCGGCTGATCTGGCTTTATATGTAGCCATTCTGGGCCAGATCGGGATTGTCGGGTTGGCGGTTACCACCAACCTGAATATCAATTTTTTACGCAAACCGGCCGGTGGGCAAAACCTGCGGGCGGAATGTCGCTTAATGAAACTGGGTAAAAGTCTGGCCGTGGGTGAAGTCTGGATTTATTCAGTCGGGCAGGAAGAGCCGGTGGCGCATGTGACCGGAACTTATTCCATTCCACCCCAAGTGGCTTGATTCTCAGGTCACTTGTTCTGTTGATCTGGCTCGCTTGATTTTATCCTCTTCTTACTCGTCTTAATTTTGCCTGATTCAGTTTCTTCGCCAATCTGATGCTTCCAGCTTTTTATTTTTTAAAGCGCCTTCTTTCAGCTGAAAAGTCTCATCCTCCGAATTATTTAAAACTTATCCTTATATTTCAGCAAAATTGCTTTATTGGTTTACATGATGTTACTTGTTGTTTACTTAAAGTTACATATTTTAAATCTCACCCCAATTAAATGATTAATTTTTAACCTTAAATATTTCATTCTTTGTCTAAGGTGTTGTTCCCTCAAAAATTGCTCTAGGCTCTAGGGCTGTTGAAAAATGATCAAATGAGGGGGGAAATGCTTAAATTTAAAAATAAAATAATCCAGGGCGCAATTTTCGATATGGATGGCACAATGTTTGATACTGAGCGTTTACGGTTTCAAACCTTGAAACAGGCATCTCGGGAATTGATTGGAGTCGAGTTCAGCGATGACTATTTAATGGGTTGTCTGGGCCTGAGTGCGCGCAGTGCCAAACAACTGGCACAGGCTGAATATGGTGAAGATATTCCCTATACTGAAATTCGCCAGCGTGCCGATGAGCTGGAACTGGAAAGTGTGCGTCAGTTTGGTGTGCCAATTAAAACTGGTTTGTTACAGGTACTGGAGCGCCTGCGTAAATCCGGACTGCGCATGGCAGTGGCGACGTCCAGTCGCCGTGTCATTGCCGAGGAATATTTAATTAATGCTAATGTCTATAAATTTTTTGATGTACTGGTGTGTGGAGATGAAGTCGAACGTGGCAAACCGAATCCGGAAATTTTCCTGACCGCCGCGCAAAAGCTCAATCTCTCCGCCAGTGACTGTTTCATGTTTGAAGACTCAGACAATGGTGTGACCTCGGCCTATGAGGCGCAGGGCATTACCGTGCTGCTGCGGGACATTAAAGCACCGAATGAACAGATGCTGTCCAAGGCGCATTACTACTATGAAAGCATGGAAGATTATCTGGAAGATTTAAATCCGTATATTCCGGCCTTGGGGATGCCCAGCCTGCAGGAAGCCTTTCCACAAACCTTGAATCAGCTAACCGTCGGAATCCATGGCTTTGGGGCGATTGGCGGGGGTTATCTGGCGCAGGTGTTATCACATTGGGATGGTTATACCCGTCCGAAACGGATTTATGCCTCTACCCGTAACCAGCTGTATCGCTCTGCGGTGAATGCTTTTGGCACCTATTGCATTCGTTATGGGCAAATGTCCTATGATGAGCGTATTGAAAACATGAGCATTATTGATGCAGATAACCTGCAGCATATGCAGGAAATGTATATCGAGTCCAGCCTGATTGCCTTGTGTCTGCCAGAAAAAGCGCTGAGCAGTGAAGCTGAGGTGATTGCGCAAGGCCTGTATGCACGTTATCTGGCCCATCAGGATCAGCTGGCTGCGCCTTTAACCGTGCTGATTATTTTAAATAAAGTTGGTGCCAAACAGTTATTGCTGGAACATATCCGTAAAGCTCTAGTGGCCTTAAGTGATGTGCAGACCGCACAAGCCATTTTAGCGCAGCATTATTTCTGCGATACCGTGGTCAACCGTATGGTATCCAAACTGACTGACCAGAACCTGTACCGCCAGCTACGGATTAAATACAACATCTTCAAGCAGTCGCAGACAGAAGATGAAGCCGAGCCGGTTGAAATTGAGGATAACACCCGTTTGCAGCCGGAGCAGGAACGTCAGGCCAGTCTGTATGTGGAAGATTTGCGCCGTAATTTTCAGCCGAGTCATATTCTACAAACGATGGATCTTATTCTGTTTAATGCAGAAATCGATATGCCAATTTATGTGGAAAATGCCAGTCCGTTACTGCAAAAAATGCGGCAGATGATTCTGGTGGAAGACATCAGTGAAATCCAGCTGATTAAAAACCGGCTCTGGAACGGGGTGCATGCCATGCTTGCCTGGTATGCCAGCCTGCGTGGTCATCAAACCATTGGTGTGGCTCTGGCCGACCCGCAGATTGAACAATTCATGCAGCAGTTGTTACAGCAGGTTCAGCAGGGACTGGCGGTGGTGTTACCACACCGACAGAAAGATCTACATGCACTGGCACAAAGTTTTGCAAACTCCTGTGTCCATGCCTATAAAGACCCGTGTGCACGGGTGGCGCGTGATCCGCTGCGCAAACTCAGTGCGTCCGAGCGGGTTTTAGGTTCAATTGCCAGCAATGCTCAGGCCGGGTTGCCATATCAGTTTTTGGCACAAGGTGCCTTATTGGGCTATGTCTATGCGGTGCAAACCCATCAGCTGACCGAGGCGCAGGCTTTGGCACATTTACAGACACAGTTACAGCAGCCACATTTTTCGGCACAGGTGGCATTAACTTTACGTAATTATGTGCAGACCTATCTGCCGCAATTGCTGTCCGGAGCGCTAGAACCTGAGCAGTTGCCCTTGTTAAAGCCAACCTCGAGTGCAGCGCAATATGCTTAAACTTGAGGAACCATCCGGCTGAAACCATTTTGGTTGCGACCAACAAAAACCGAATCGCATGATACGATTCGGTTTTTTATCTTTCAGAACTGAAGATGTAAAAGCATTTTAAGCCGGCACATCCTCATTCACCAATGGCGTTTCTACCTGGAAGTTTGGCGGCGTGAGGACAGTTTTACGCAGCTCATCTGCCAGTTCTGGATAATCTAGGGTGTAATGCAGGCCACGCGATTCTTTACGCTGCATGGCACAGCGCACAATCATTTCTGAAACCAGCACCAGATTACGCAGTTCAATCAGGTTTTTACTGACTTTGTAGTCCTGATAATACTCGGTAATTTCACGTTTCAGCATTTCAATACGGTGCAGGGCACGTTGTAAACGCTTGGTGGTGCGGACAATCCCGACATAGTTCCACATGGTGGCGCGCAGTTCATCCCAGTTTTGTAGAATTACCACATCTTCATCGGGATGGGTCACTTGAGAATCATCCCAGGCCGGCACATTTGGTGATTGATAATCGGGCTTGAATTCAGCCTGAATATGTTCAGCAGCACTCATGCCATATACAAAACATTCTAAAAGTGAGTTACTGGCCATACGGTTAGCACCATGCAGGCCGGTATAAGACGTTTCACCAATGGCATACAGGCCGGCAATATCGGTCTGGCTGTGTTCATCAACCACTACACCGCCACAGGTATAATGCGCTGCCGGGACCACCGGAATCATATCTTTGGTGATGTCGATGCCCAATTCCAGTAAACGCGCATACAGGGTCGGGAAGTGTTCTTTAACAAACTCGGCCGGTTTATGGGTGATGTCTAGCCAGACATGACGAATCCCCAGACGCTTGATTTCAAAGTCAATCGCACGTGCCACAATATCACGTGGTGCCAGTTCGGCACGCTCATCGAAACGTAGCATAAAGCGTTCACCATCTGGCAGGCGTAAATAGGCGCCTTCACCGCGCATGGCTTCGGTAATCAAGAAGGAACGGGCTTGCGGATGGTATAAACAGGTCGGATGGAACTGGTTAAATTCCATATTGGCGACGCGACAACCGGCGCGGTAGGCCATGGCAATCCCGTCACCGGTGGCAATATCCGGGTTAGAGGTGTACAGATAGGCTTTCATGGCACCGCCGCAGGCCAGTGCGGTAAAGGGTGCCAGGAAGGTATCAATCTGGTCGGTGTTTTCATCCAGGGCATACAGGCCCAATGCACGATTGTTACCGGTTTGACCGAGTTTCTGTGTGGTAATCAGGTCAATGGCAACAAAGTTTTCAAAAATCTGGATATTCTGTTTTTCTCTGGCCCGCTGGACCAGTGTCGTTGAAATGGCACGTCCCGTGGCATCTGCTGCGTGAATGATCCGGCGCTGGGAGTGGCCGCCTTCACGGGTTAAATGCAGTTGTTCCTGTTCATCGAGGGTAAATTGAACGCCATGTTCAAGCAGGAAATCGACCGAAGGTTTACCGCCCTCTACAGTTTGTTGCACGGCATTCAGTTCACATAAATGCGCGCCTGCAATCATTGTGTCATCTATATGCTGTTGAATAGAGTCGGTTTCATCCAGTACGGCTGCGACCCCACCTTGGGCATAAAAGGTGCTGGCATCAGTCAGGGCCGACTTGGCCAGCACGGCAATTTTAAAATGAGCTGGTAATGACAGTGCCAGACTTAAACCTGCGCCGCCACTACCCACAATGATCACATCAAAATGATGAGTTGCATGTAAATTAGACATGTCCATCAGCTAATTTGAAAAAAGTCTGGTAATGACAACGCTTTTTAAAACAAAAGGCAAGGGTCAAGATGCTTATTAATGATGAGAAAAAGCAATAAAACTCCATTTTATAAAAAATGGCGCAAGCACTTGTATCCTGTTGAGGAATTGAACATATTATTACGAAATCTTAAAAAGCGTTATGTTAAAAACAGAACATCACATTTTTATAAACAAATTGAGTGAATGCTATATATGAATAATCGCTACTTACAGAAGGGTCTCAATGCAGCTGTGTTCACTATGGCATCTGTTCAAGCACAGGCCTCTACTTCAGTAGATTTTTCCAACCTGGTTGAACAGGTCAGCCCCGGTGTTGTCAGTGTCAATGTGGTCAAACGTTTAAGCCAGGAAGAGCTGTTACAACAACAGGTTCCGGAACTGTTACGCCGTTTCTTTGGCGATGGGGTGGTGATTCCGCAGCGTCAGGCGCCACAGGAAAAAACCGGTTATGGCAGTGCCTTCTTTATTAGCAAAGATGGCTACCTGCTCACTAACCACCATGTGATTGAAAATGCCTCCAAAGTCACCATTGTTCTGAATGATCGCCGTGAAATTGATGCCACCGTGGTCGGCAGTGATGAGCGGACCGATGTGGCCTTGCTGAAAGTATCTGGCAGCAATTTCCCTGAACTGCGTACCGGTAATGTTGATCGCCTGAAAGTTGGTGAGCCGGTGCTGGCGATTGGTTCACCATTCGGTTTTGACTATTCCGCCTCTGCCGGTATTGTCAGCGCCAAAATGCGTAACATGATGGGGGAAACCTCGGTACCGTTTATTCAGACTGACGTTGCCTTAAACCCGGGTAACTCGGGTGGACCGCTATTTAACCAGCGCGGTGAAGTGGTTGGGGTCAACTCGCGTATCTTTAGTGGAACGGGCGGCTATATGGGCCTGTCTTTCTCGATTCCGATTGATGTCGCCATGGAAGTGGCAGACCAGTTAAAACAGCATGGTAAAGTCACCCGTTCCTATTTAGGTGTGAGCCTGCAGGATATTGACCGGACGCTGGCAGAATCGTATCGACTGGATAAACCGGAAGGGTCCTTAATTACCCAGGTGGCACCGGATTCTCCAGCCTCCAAAGCCGGCTTGCGTGCCGGTGATGTGATCTTAAAATACAACGGTACCCCAATTTCGCGCACCAGCGAATTACTCAATTATCTGAACCGTACTGCACCTAAACAGACCATCCAGCTGGAAGTTTTACGCGATGACCGTCGCCGGAATATCTCGGCTACTTTAAGTACTGCACCGGATGACACCCCGGCCAAGAGCAATGTTACGCCAAGCCAGAATAAAGGCCCGGTACTTGGGGTCGCAATCCGGAACCTGTCAGCAGCAGAAATGCGTCAGCTGGAAATTAAAGGCGGCGTGCTGATTCAGGAAGTCCGTCCGGGCAGTATTGCAGCGCAGTCGCGAATTTTACCGGGTGATGTCATCGTACAGCTGAACAATAGCCCAGTCACCGACAGCAACAGCTTTGTTCAGGCGGTTTCGCAGCTGAAAAAGGGCAGCGTGGCGCGTGTGACCTTAATCCGTCAGGGACAACGTGCTATTGTCGGCATGCGAATTTCCTGATCTGAGCCAGTTAAAAACCACAGCCTGCTGTGGTTTTTTTATTTTTCAATTTATCTGGGGCCAATTTTCAGTAGACTAGGGGCCTCAATAGCCGATGCAGCGGTACAGTAACAGAGCATGAGCAGTACATTTTTTGATTTAAAACTTCAGGTTCAACCCGAGCATATCGACAGTCTGGGCCATGTCAACAACGTGGTTTATGTACAGTGGATGCAGGATGTGGCCAGCGCCCATATTGAAACCTTAGGCCTGGGCATGGCGCAGTTTCTGGAAATGAAACATGCCATGGTGGCGGTGGAGCATCATGTGCAGTATCGCAAGGCTGCATTTGCCGGTGAAGAGCTGATTTTAAGAACCTGGCTCAGTGAAATTAATGCGCTGTACCTGTTTCGCCAGTATGTGTTTTATCGTCCGCAGGACCAGAGCGTGCTGTTTGTCGCGCAGACCAAATGGGCCTGTGTGGAAATAGACAGCGGCCGTCCAAAACGCATGTCGCCAAGTTTTTCCCAGGCGTATCAGCCTATTCCAGCCGATCTGAATCCGATGGATTTTAACCAGTATCCGCCACAGCCGGCATAAGCATCGTCACTGGCCGGTTTGTATCGGATGATCTAAAACCGGCCGGGCCGAAAAGCTTTGCATTATTTTGGATACTTTAAAAAATCCATCTGCTATAATCCTTCGCAATTTCTATTCGGCTTTTGCTGTGCACTGAATCTGGTTTGCATAGCGCGTTATTTTTTAAGGTAGCCCATGGCGCAAGCTAAAAAATCTGTTGATATTAAAAACATTCGTAACTTCTCGATCATTGCACATATCGATCATGGCAAGTCGACCCTTGCGGATCGTTTCATTCAGACCTGTGGCGGTTTGCAGGATCGCGAAATGCAGGCGCAAGTACTGGACTCAATGGAACTTGAGCGTGAACGTGGGATTACCATTAAAGCGACTTCGGTGACCTTGTACTATACCCATCCGAATGGTCAGGAATACCAGTTAAATTTCATTGACACCCCGGGACACGTTGACTTTTCTTATGAAGTTTCACGTTCACTGGCAGCGTGTGAAGGCGCACTACTGGTGGTTGATGCTGCCCAGGGCGTAGAAGCACAATCGGTTGCCAACTGCTATACCGCGATTGAGCAAGGGCTGGAAGTTTTACCAATTCTGAACAAGATTGACCTGCCGCAAGCAGAGCCTGAACGTGTGATTCAGGAAATTGAAGATATTATTGGTATTGAAGCAACCGATGCGCCGACCTGTTCAGCCAAAACCGGTCTGGGGATTGCAGGTGTTTTAGAGCGTCTGGTTGATGTTATTCCAGCACCAACCGGTGACCGTGATGCGCCATTACAAGCTTTAATTGTCGACTCATGGTTTGATAACTATCTGGGCGTTGTGTCTCTGGTGCGTGTGAAGCAGGGCCGTGTGCGTAAAGGCGACAAGATGTTGATGAAATCAACCGGTCAAACGCACATCATTACCTCGGTGGGTATTTTCAATCCGAAACATACTGAAACCGATATTCTGGAAGCGGGCGAAGTCGGCTTCGTGATTGCCGGCATTAAAGACATTTTTGGTGCACCAGTTGGTGATACCATTACTTTGGCAACCACGCCAGAAGTGGAAGTGTTACCGGGCTTCAAAAAAGTAAAACCGCAGGTCTATGCTGGTCTGTTCCCGATTGATGCCAGCGATTTTGAACCGTTCCGTGAAGCACTGCAAAAGCTGCAAATCAATGACTCAGCGCTATTCTTCGAACCGGAAAGTTCAGATGCGCTCGGTTTTGGTTTCCGCTGTGGCTTCCTTGGTATGCTGCACATGGAAATCGTTCAGGAACGTTTAGAACGTGAATACGATCTGGACCTGATTTCTTCTGCGCCAACGGTTATTTATGAAGCCGTAATGAAAAATGGCCAGACCGTATATATTGACAGTCCATCGAAAATGCCAGACGGTTCCACCGTTGAAGACTTACGTGAACCGATTGCCGAATGTCATATTCTGGTGCCGCAAGAATACTTGGGTAACGTCATGCCCTTGTGTATCGAGCGTCGTGGTGTGCAAAAAGATATGAAATTCATGAGTAATCAGGTATCCATTACCTTTGAAATTCCAATGGCCGAAGTGGTGATGGATTTCTTTGATAAATTGAAATCCTGCTCACGTGGTTTTGCATCACTAGATTACAACTTCGTGCGTTTTGAAAGTTCATCGCTGGTGAAAGTCGATGTCTTGATTAACGGTGAAAAAGTCGATGCGCTGGCAATGATCTGTCACCGTCAGGATGCCCGTCACCGTGGTATTGCGCTGGTTGAAAAAATGAAAGACCTGATTCCGCGTCAGATGTTTGATGTCGCAATTCAGGCGGCCATTGGGGCGCAAATTATTGCCCGTTCAACGGTAAAAGCCATGCGTAAGAACGTATTGGCCAAATGTTATGGCGGTGACGTGTCGCGTAAGAAGAAACTGCTGGCCAAGCAGAAAGAAGGTAAGAAACGTATGAAGCAAGTGGGTAGCGTTGAAATCCCACAAGAAGCGTTCTTAGCTGTATTAAAAGTCGAACGCTAATAAGATTAGAAGGATAAACGCCCATGGATTTTGATTTTAATTTGATCCTCGTTCCTGCCACGCTGTTTTTTATTGCTGTGTGGTTGCTGGATAAATTTGTCTTCAAGCAAAGACAGACCAAAGGGCGGGGCAATGAAAATTTCATTATCACATGGGCGTATGACTTCTGGCCGGTACTGGCCGTTGTGCTGGTGCTGCGTTCGTTTTTATATGAGCCGTTTAATATCCCGTCAGATTCAATGGTGCCAACCCTGGAGACCGGGGATTTTATTCTGGTAAATAAATTTGATTATGGCGTGCGTTTGCCAATCGTCAACAGCAAAATTATTGATACCAGTTCGCCAGAACGCGGTGATGTGGCGGTGTTCCGTTATCCGCCACAACCAAGCATTAGCTACATTAAGCGGATTGTGGGTTTGCCCGGCGATCATATTGTTTATGATCATGGTCAATTCACCATTAACGGTGAAAAGGTGCAGAAAGTTGCGCTGGACTTTAGCCGTGAAAAAGACAGCCTCGATACACCAAACTCGATTTACCATCAGGAAACTTTAGGCAAGCATACTTTTACCATGCGTGAACTGGAAGGCGTAAACGTGGCGCGTCAGGCACCCTTTATTAATTATGTCGAAAATGGTAAATATGCTTCTACAAATGGTTTATATTGGGAAGTCAAAGTTCCAGAAGGTCATTACTTCGCGTTAGGGGATAACCGCGATCAGAGTGCTGACAGCCGTTTCTGGGGTTTTGTACCTGAAGAAAACCTGACCGGCCGTGCCGTCTATATCTGGATGCACAAAGAGCCTGGTTTTAAATTGCCGTCTTTTAGCCGAAACGGCAGCATAGATTAAAATCATCCATTAGGAAAATAACAAAATGCGTCATCAACAAGGGGCATCGTATATTGCAATTCTGGTTGCAATTATTGGTTTTGCTTTTATGGCAAAAATTGCAGTTGCGGTTTGGGGACCGTATTTCGATGATCGAATGCTGGATAACCAGATTAAAGAGCAGTTGATTCATGGACCCAAAAACCTGAGTCCGCAAAAATTCATTGGGGAAATGGATAAGCGTTTAAGTATGAACAATATTCGTGATATTAAATTTGCGGATGTTGCCCAGGTCACCAATGTAGATGGTCTACAGGTGAAGAAAGACTATGAGATAAGAAAACCGTTCTTATTGAATATTGATATTGTCATGAAATTCGAGAAAAGTTTTGATCAAAGCTCAGTCCAAGCTCAATGAAACGCGTTTGGCCAGCCGCATCGGATACCAGTTTAAACAGCCGGATCTGCTCAAGCTGGCGCTGACGCATCGTTCGGTCAGTCACAAACACAACTATGAACGCCTAGAATTTCTAGGCGATTCACTTTTAGGGATGATTATTGCCAACTATCTCTACACCGCCTATCCGCAGGAAAACGAAGGGCGGCTGACCCGTATGCGCGCAACGCTGGTGCGTCAGGAAGCGCTGGGTAAAATCGCCAATGATTTAAAACTCAGTCAAAATTTAATTCTCAGTACCGGTGAATTGAAATCAGGCGGTCATCATCGCGAGTCTATACTTGCAGATGCAGTCGAGGCGATTATTGGTGCGATTTATATCGACTGTGGGGATTTAAACCTGCTACAGACGATTGTGTTAAAATGGTACGTGCCTTATCTGGATCATATTGAGCCGACCGATCAGCTCAAAGATCCAAAATCACGCCTGCAAGAGTATTTACAAGCACGTAAAAAACCTCTCCCAGTTTACGAGGTTGTAGATATTCAGGGTGATGCCCCGAACCAGCATTTCAAGGTGGAATGCCGGGTCGATGCTTTACCGGTAATGAAAGGTGAAGGTTCTAGCCGCCGCTTTGCCGAGCAGGCAGTTGCCGCGGAAATTTTAAAACTCTTGGAGCAAACGTCTCAATGACAATCCATTCCGATCACAACGATGCTGATCACGAGTCGCAAAGCGACAGCCACGATTTAATCAATCAATTCTTCAGTTCACAAGGTCAGGAAATTCCATCGGATTACCGTAGCGGATTTGTGGCCATTGTGGGCCGGCCAAACGTGGGTAAATCTACCCTCATGAACCACCTGTTGGGTCAAAAACTGTCTATTACCTCGCGTAAGCCACAAACCACCCGTCATAAAATTGTCGGGATTGATTCGCGTGAAAAATCTCAGGCAGTGTATGTTGATACTCCGGGGATGCACAAAAAAGAAGTGCGTGCCATCAACAAAATGATGAACCGTGCCGCGCACTCGGCGCTGCGAGATGTGAATCTGGTATTATTCGTCGTCGATGCACAAAAATGGACCCAGAACGATGAACTCGTACTGGAGAAATTGAAAAATGCAGAGATGCCGGTCATTCTGGTGATCAATAAACTGGATACCTTCGAGAATAAAAATCAGGCGCTGCCGCTGATTCAGGAGCGTGCCAAGCTGATGAACTTTGCAGAAATTGTGCCAGTATCCGCGCTGCGTGGTGCCAATCTGGAACATCTGCGTGACACCATCGAGCAGTATCTGCCATTCCAGCCACCGTTATATTCATTTGATCAGGTCACCGACCGTTCCGAGCGCTTCCTGGCCTCTGAAATTATTCGTGAAAAAATCATGCGTCAGCTCGGTGAAGAGTTGCCATATGATTTAACCGTACAGATTGAATCATTTAAAACCGAAGAGCCGGCTTTAAATGAAAAAACCGGTCGTATGAAACCGGCCTGTACTTATATTGATGCCACCATCTTCGTAGACCGTCCGGGCCAAAAAGCCATTGTGATTGGTGAAAAAGGTGCTAAGCTGAAAAAAATCGGGATGGATGCCCGTGTCGATATGGAAAAAATGTTCGAACAGAAAATCATGCTCACGCTTTGGGTGAAAGTCAAAGGTGGCTGGTCAGATGATGAACGTGCATTAAAAAGCTTGGGATATAGCGATATCTAAGCCATGAAACGAGGAACTGTAATGACCAAAATTGCTGTGATTTTAGCCTGCATGTTCATGCTGCAAGGCTGTATTCATAAGGTGGTTACAGTTCCGGTTAAAGTGGCCTATAAAACCACCAAAGGCGTGGTCAAAGGCACGGCCGCTGTGGTCGGTGCAGTCATTCCCGATGGGGATGAAGAAGATGAAAGCAAAAAGAAAGATGATTAGGCTGATATCCTGCCCGCATGCGTAATGAAGTCTTGCATGGCTACCTGATCCATCATCGTAAATACCGCGAGCGTAGTCATATTGTGCATCTGTTTACCCAGGAATATGGGCGGATTGATGGTATTTTAAGACAAACCCCGCCACCACAATATCAACCGATTAGCCTGCAGGCCTCGGGTAAATCTGAACTGAAAAATTTTACCAAACTGGAAATTATCAACCAGCCCGTATTTTTCTTTGGCGATGCCTTTTTCTCCGGTTTTTATCTGAATGAAATTTTGCTGCGTCTGTGTCCGCTCGAAGTCGAGATGCCCGAGACTTTTCTGCAATATGCCACGACTTTGCAGCAATTGCAGCAGCTGTCGAGCCATCCGCAGCCGAACAGCTTTTTAAGACAGATTCTGCGCCAGTTTGAGCATGTGTTGCTGCAAGAACTGGGTTATGCCATCGACTTTGAAGTGGATGCCAACCAGCAGCCGATTGGTGCAACGCAGCAGTACCAGTTTTTATTAAATGAAGGCTTTATGCCAACGGCGCAGGCTTCCCGTTCTGGTTTAAGTGGCGCGCAGATTTTGAGTATGCGTGACCATGAAAAGGGTAGGGATTTTAATCCAGAACAGTTACAATTACTGTCTAAATTATATCGGCAGATGATCAGCTCCCTGCTGGGAGATCGGCCGTTAAAAAGTCGTCAATTGTGGATACAGAACTCCCAAACACAATCGTAATTAGGAAAAGAGTATGGCTGCATTACTTGGTGTAAATATTGACCATGTTGCAACATTGCGACAAGCACGTGGCACCACTTACCCAGATCCGGTCAATGCCGCACTGATTTGTGAACAGGCTGGTGCAGAGGGTATTACCTTGCATCTGCGTGAAGATCGTCGTCATATTCAGGATGATGATGTGCGTCGTATGCGTCCATTGCTGAAAACCCGCATGAATCTGGAAATGGCGGTGACTGATGAAATGGTCGAGTTCGCCAAAGAAATCAAACCGCATCATGTTTGCTTTGTCCCGGAAAAACGCCAGGAAGTCACCACTGAAGGTGGACTGGATGTGGTCGGTAATTTTGCGGCGGTAAAAGCGGCAACGCAGGCTCTCTCTGTTCTGGGTTGTGATGTATCCCTGTTTATTGATGCTGACTTTGCCCAGATTGATGCCGCAGTTGCTTGTGGTGCACCAACCATTGAAATTCATACCGGTGCCTACGCCGATGCTGAAACCGCAGAGGCGCAGCAGGCTGAGCTGGAACGTATTGTGAAAGGTGCCGAATATGCCGCGGCCAAAGGTCTGGTGGTGAATGCCGGCCATGGCCTGAATTTAGATAACGTGACGCCGATTGCCGCAATCCCGCAAATTCATGAACTGAATATTGGTCACTCGCTCATTGCCGATGCGGTGTTTGTGGGTCTGGCCCAAGCTGTACAGCAAATGAAAGCAGCGATTAAAGCTGCACGATAATCTTGAAGTTTTTGTATGTCGACAATCAATTATGATGAGCTCATGAAGCCGGTGATCGGCTTCCTGGGCTGTGAAACCCCGCAAGCCTGGCTGGACGAAGCATTGAACAATTTGGAAATCCTGATGCAGGATCATGCTAACTGCGAGAAAAAAGCCGCCGGTACAGCCATGAACCTGATGTTCCGCTACAGCTTCTTTACCGATTTGCAGGTCAAGCTGGCGCAACTGGTTCGTGAAGAAATGCTGCACTATGAACAGGTGCTGGAATTCATGAACAAACGCGGACAGGAGTGGAAAGGCTTAAGCGCAGGTCGTTATGCTGGCGGCTTACGCAAAGAAATCCGTACCTATGAACCAGAAGCGTTAATTGATGTACTGGTGATTGGCGCCTTTGTAGAAGCGCGTTCCTGCGAGCGTTTTTATGCCTTGGCACCGCATGTTGATGAAGAGCTGGGGCGTTACTACCGCTATTTGCTGAAATCTGAATCGCGTCATTATGAAGATTATCTGGCACTGGCATTGGACGTTGCCAAAACTGCCAAGCTAAAAAATCCGGAAGAAGATATTCAGGGCCGGATTCAGCATATTCGTGAAGTGGAAAAAAATCTGATTTTAAGCCCGGATGATACTTTCCGTTTCCATAGCGGTGTGCCGGCGCAGGCAGCTTGAAACAGTCAATATTTTTTGAGAGAAAACGGGACTTCGGTTCCGTTTTTTTATGGCTGCGAGAAGGGGAATCAGGATTGATCTGCCTGTTTGAAGATAGAACTGATCTGCTGATGGACGTCTTGCTATTAGATCGCTCGGGAAGATGTCATCCTCTTTTGGCAGCCTTCAGATGTGAATCGCTGTGGGAATTAAAAAGATTGGAAGCTATAAATTTTGGCAATAAAAAAGCCCAAGTCTTAAATGCTTGGGCTTTCTTGAATTTGGCTCTCCCACCTGGGCTCGAACCAGGGACCTGCGGATTAACAGTCCGTCGCTCTACCGACTGAGCTATGGGAGAATCTGAATGCGATTATAGAGGGATTTTGGCAGGGGTCAAGCGAAAACTGTCATCTTTTTTACATTTAAAGTTTATATGCTTTTTATTTGTGCAAAATAAAATAAAACACGAAAAAATCTTGCAAAGCGAAAAATCTGTTGCTAAATTAAATCCAGAAAGTCGTTTGACCAAATGGTTAAACAGTGTGGATTTAAACCAACTTGCCAGCACAAAAATGGCTAAATCGGAGACAGCGAATGAATACGCTCAGCATCCCTGAAATTTTTGCAAACCTCAATTTCTATAAAGACAACTACCTTTCTCTTATCAGCAATCCAGCAGATTATTATACGCCTGTTGCTTCGGCCTATATCAACGTATGGCCAGTCGGGCATGTCGATCTGTATCTGGGTGATTTACTGCAGCTGTGGTTTAGTGAAAAATGGCTGATCAATGAGCCATGTTTCCAGCTTTCAGAGCATCCGGATCATGCAACCCGCACGCCATTACAGCGCAGCCAGGATTTATACCTGTATCAGCTTGCCGGCAGTGCCTTGTCGGGCAGTAACCGCTGCCGGGTCTGGTCGGCTTCTGAACAAAAAGAACTGCGGGTGAGCCTGGATAGCGCTTTTAAATATTACTGTATTTATAAGGGCACAGACCGTCCTGACATCTCACGCAGTCAGCTCATTCAGGCCCTGAAAAAGGCCATCTAACCGTCATCTATGGTCCGTTGAATTGAGCGTTTAGATCTAATCAGGCCATAAAAAACCGCGAACAGGTCGCGGTTTTTTATTGCTCAGAAGAGATTATTGAGCAGCTTTCTCAGCTTCGATAGACGCAATCGCTTCATCAACGCCTTCGATTGAATCCGCCGCTTTCTTGATACGCGCTAACGCATCTACCAGCACTTCATCAGCCGTTGCGTAAGAGATACGCATGAAACCGCCTAAACCGAATGCATCACCTGGAACCACGGCCACGCCCGTTTCTTCCAGTAACCATGCAGAGAATTCTGTGCAAGATTTTAAACCTTTAGCGCGAATCAGTGGTTTGATGTTGGCATAGGCATAGAACGCACCATCTGCAGGTAAGCAAGAAATACCTTTGATGTCGTTCAGGCCGTTTACCACCAGGTCATGACGGCGTTTGAACGCTTCAATCATTGGTTGTAGAACGTCTTGAGGACCATTTAATGCAGCTTCTGCAGCCACTTGTGAAATAGACGTCGGGTTAGAGGTAGACTGAGACTGGATTTTTTTCATCGCGCCGATCAGTTTAGCAGGGCCCGCTGCATAGCCGATACGCCAGCCAGTCATGGCATAGGCTTTAGATACACCGTTTAACACGATAGTGCGGTCATACAGGTCTGGGGCAACAGTAGCGATGTTGTAGAACTCGTCATCCCAGCGGATTGGTTCGTACATGTCGTCAGATGCGATATACACTTCTGGGTATTTACGCAGTACTTCAGCCAGAGCTTCCAGTTCAGCTTTGGTGTAGATCATACCTGTCGGGTTAGACGGGCTGTTCAGTACCACTAAACGGGTTTTGTCTGTGATGGCTGCTTCTAACTGAGCAGGAGTGATTTTGAAGCGTTGTTCTTCGCCACATTTTACAATCACTGGCACGCCTTCAGCGATGATGACCATATCTGGATAGCTTACCCAGAATGGCGCAGGGATGATCACTTCATCACCTTTGTTTAACAGTGCAAGTGCCAAGTTAAAGAATGATTGTTTACCACCGCAAGACACCAGAATCTGGTTGGCTTGGTAGTCAAGGTTATTGTCACGTTTTAGTTTCGCAATAATGGCTTTTTTCAGGCCTGGCGTACCGTCAACAGCGGTATATTTGGTAAAACCGTTGTTAATCGCTGCAATTGCTGCATCTTTGATGTGTTGTGGTGTATCGAAATCCGGTTCGCCTGCACCCAAGCCAATTACGTTATGACCAGCAGCTTTCAATTCAGCAGCTTTGTTTGTCACAGCAAGCGTTGGGGACGGTTTGATGGCATTTACACGATCAGAGAGACGTACGTCCACGGCAGTATTCCTTCTTATAGGGATTAAAAAATAAAAAGCACACTATCTTAGCTCAAAAATAGTCACTTCGTCGTTTAAAATCTCAACAAATTAATAAAAAAATCACGAAATTTGTGCTTCTGCGCCTCAAAATAAGGCATTTTTGAGAATAAAAAGCCGGAGGCTCGCTTCTGACTGCAAAAAACCTTAAAATAGCGCTAATTTGATTTGAGTTATCGTCATGAGTAAGCAGCAGCCTACTTCAAAAAAACCTGTGGTAAAACTCCCATTCCCAATGCCATCTGCGGAAGAAAAAGCCCAGATGGATGCCTTGCATAATCAGGTTCGTCCTAAAGATGAAGGTTATGCCGACAAGCTGTTTCCACCACCACGTGGGACCCGTAAATCTATGGGTAAACGCTAAGAAAAATGCCACGTTCTGTGGCATTTTTTATGGGCGCTTGATGGGTTTAATCCTGGGTTTCACGCCGGTCAAACTGGACATAATAGGCGCGTTTTTGGGTGTACATGGCCTGATCGGCGCGTTTTAGCATCTCTTCAATACTTTCCTGTGGTAGTGTGGTCGCAGACCCAATCGACAGATTCAGCATCTGATTACCATGAAACTGACTGTCAATTAACAGCAGTTCCTGCAAGCCTGCCAAACAGTTGTGCAGGGCAATCTCATCGGCACCCGGCAGCAAAATCACAAATTCATCACCACCAATGCGGCAGGCACTGTACTGGGTATTCTGGACAAGCTGATTCAGCAGTTCACCGGTGCGTCTGAGCAGATCATCACCGCTATCATGGCCAAAGGCATCATTCACAACTTTTAAGCCATTCATATCAATATAGATACTGGATACAGGCCGTAGACTGCTGCGCTCTAAGCGATTCACTTCTTCGCTATAATGCGAGCGATTCAGCAGCTTGGTCAGCACATCATGCTTGCCCAGATATTCCAGATAATTTTCGGCTTTTTTTACGCGCGGTAATATCGGTCAAGGCCACCTGAACCGTGCTCCAGTCCTCTTCATAGCCGGGAAATACGGTAAATTGCAGCAATACATGGCGGATGCTGCCATCCAGCGCATAATTGATGGCTTCACGCTGATGGTGAATATTGCCGTTCCAGAGCTCGATCAGCTGTTCCCTGAACGTATGCTGCATTTCACCGGCAAAAATTTTATGAATATTTTGCAGCAGGGTGTTTTTGTCCGGGGCGCCAAATAAATCCAGCGTGGCCTGATTGACATCAATAATCAGTACATCGTGGATACATTGCTGGATAAAATCCGGATGCACATCTAAAAAGGTATTGAAATCATCTATGCCCAAATGGCGCAGCTGATCGAGCCGGCTTTTAATCCGGCTAAAATCTTCCACCCACAAGGAGGTGGGAGAATAGACAAAGCGCGATTCAGCCAGTAAACGCTGCTGATCTGCCTGCCGGCGCGCTGCGGTATAAGGGGTAATGTTTTCGGTACTGACCAGCACCAAAGACAGGTCATGCTCATGTGAAGGGACTACGGTGCCGCGTAACTGGATATCCAGCCGTTTACCGTTCAGGCTGTAATTGACCGCCTGACTGGAAAATTCGGTTTGACCTTCCCACAAGCTGATCAGCTCATCAATATGGGTACTGGTCATATCACCTTTAAAAATCTGCTCCAGGTTGCTAATTAAATGCTGCAGATCTTGGGCTTCATACAGTTCCAGGGTTTTCTGGTTTACGCTCAGAATTTTAATTTTACGGGCACATTTAATGACACGGCTTGGATCTTCCAGTAAATAGCCACGTAAATCCTGAATGCCTTGTGCGCGCCACAGCTCAAACTGTTTTTTAATTTCACTAAAGTCTTCCAGCCACAGGGCAATCGGCGCAAGGGTAAAAACAGGCGTGTCCAGTATTGTCATAGTCTGAAGCTCGATTATTCTAGTGAATGAAAAATAGAATTATAATCAAGTTTTTTATTATGTGATAAGAATTGTGTTTATTTTTATAAATGTGATTTGCATCACTGAATTAAAAAGCAGCCGGCTCAGTGGCCGGCTGCTCTGGTATTAAAAAGAGGGATTATTTTTTGGCCCGATGCGCCGGACGCGGTGGGGTAATTTCACGTTGACCATGCCAGACTTCGGCAAAATCCTGTTCATTAATACTATACAGTTCCAGTAAGGCTAGAATCACCCCGCCAAACAGCATGGAACCTTCAGAGTTGCTTTGCCATTCGAAGACCTTGCCTTTCAGGCCATATAAAATATCTTCAATTTCAAAAATCCGGTCACGGCCATTGCTGTCGGTCGGGTACATCTGGGTATTCAGCAAAATTTTAGCCAGACTTTTTTCATTGTCATTTAAAGCCAGTACTTCAATCAGCTCATCCGGATTGCTGGCAAAAATCACCGGATCACGAAAAATGGTATGCAGAAAATGCTGGTTCAGTTTCGGTAAAGATTTCTCGACAAAAGGCCGGAAGGAGGCCGGGAAAATCACATTGTGGGAAATGCCTTTAAACATCGGGGCGATTTCCTCGACTTTATAACCGGCAATACCACAGCCAATTGAAGTCAGAAAATACTTCATTTTCGGATGATTTTTGGTATAGGTTTTAAAGTCATCTATATAGTGCTGAATTTGCGACAGCGGCATTTGCTGCAAATGCTCGTTCATGGTTGGAATGGCAAAGCTTTGTCCGGCCCAGCCACGCCCTACGCCGCGCACGGCGCCAAAGTGTTGCAGGGCAGTGCGCGCTGCACCGCCGGCATGATCACCCGCCAGATTACTGCCAAAGACAAAAATCGTATCTTCAGGCAAGCTTTTAATAATACTTTCATCATGATATCGGTAAGTCATTGTCATTAAATCTATGTGATCCCTTGTGTTCATGTTGCCCGTGAAGCGGGGCAGAATCAAGTGAAAAAGCACAAGACGAGGGTGTTTTTCTGTTTCACATGAAGATTTTGCTTTGATCTGGGTATGTCTGGTGAGAGTGTGCCAAACAGCAGCGGGTGAAGGTCTTTATTTCAGTTGCACTGCGGACTAAAAACAGAACCTTGCCGATGCTGCCGGTGACAAGAAAGTGTACAAAAATTACAATCTGAAGCCAGATAATAGGCTGAATCTGTTAGACTATTTTTTTCGATCTGTATGAGTACGCTATCCGTGAGTGATCATCAACCTTTTGAATTGGTTACCCATTATCAACCTGCTGGAGATCAGCCGCAGGCCATTGAAAAGCTGGTGCAGGGAATTCAAAAGGGCATGCATGATCAGTTGCTGCTGGGGGTAACCGGTTCCGGCAAGACCTATACCATGGCCAACGTGATTGCCCAGTTACAGCGGCCAACTATTGTGATGGCGCATAACAAGACTCTGGCGGCCCAGCTCTACGGCGAATTTAAAGCCTTTTTCCCGCATAACTCGGTTGAATATTTTGTCAGTTATTATGACTACTATCAGCCGGAAGCCTATGTGCCATCTTCCGATACCTTTATTGAAAAAGATGCTGCCATTAATGATCACATTGACCAGATGCGACTGTCGGCGACGCGGGCATTACTGGAACGTCGTGACTCGATTATTGTGGCATCGGTATCGGCTATTTACGGTCTGGGTGATCCGAATGCCTATATGAGCATGTTGTTGCATGTGGTGCAGGGCGACCGGATTCAACGTGAAGATATCATCCGCCGGCTGGTAGAAATGCAATATAGCCGCAATGAACTGGAATTTTTGCGCGGGACCTACCGGATTCGCGGTGAAATTATTGATATTTTCCCGGCAGAATCAGAGCAGAATGCCATCCGGATTGAACTATTTGATGATGAAGTCGATTCGATCCGCTGGTTTGATCCGCTGACTGGCAAAATGATCCGCAAAGTGCCACGCGTCACCATCTACCCGAAAAGCCATTATGTGACGCCCAAAGACCATTTGCAGCGCGCCATTGAAACTATTCGTGAAGAACTGAAAGAACGTTTAGGCTTTTTCCGTGCACATGACAAGCTGCTGGAAGCACAGCGTATTGAGCAGCGTACCCGTTATGATCTGGAAATGATGCAGCAGCTCGGCTATACCAACGGCATTGAAAACTATTCCCGTCATTTATCCGGTCGTCCGGCCGGTGAAGCGCCACCGACCCTGTTTGACTATGTGCCGGATGATGCCTTGCTGATTATTGATGAGTCGCATGTTACCGTGCCGCAAATTGGCGCCATGTATAAAGGGGACCGTTCGCGTAAGGAAAACCTGGTCAATTATGGTTTCCGTTTGCCAAGTGCGCTGGATAACCGGCCAATGAAATTTGAAGAATGGGAACGGATTATTCCAAGCACTATTTATGTCAGTGCCACACCGGCGCAGTATGAACTGGAAAAAGCTGAACAGATTGTCGAGCAGGTGGTGCGTCCAACCGGTCTGATTGACCCGGAAATTGAAATCCGCCCAGTGCTGACCCAGGTCGATGATGTCCTGTCGGAAATTAACCTGCGTAAAGATAAAAACGAACGGGTTCTGGTCACGACCTTAACCAAGCGCATGGCCGAAGATTTAAGTTCCTATTTAAAAGAATACGGCATTAAAGTGGCCTATCTGCATTCCGATATTGATACGGTCGAGCGGGTCAAGATTATTCATGAGCTGCGTACCGGAATTTATGATGTGCTGGTGGGGATTAACCTGCTGCGTGAAGGTCTGGATATGCCAGAAGTCTCGCTGGTGGCGATTCTGGATGCCGACAAGGAAGGCTTCCTGCGTTCCGAACGTTCGCTGATTCAGACTATTGGTCGTGCTGCGCGGAATATTGCCGGCAAAGCAATTTTATATGCCGACCGGATAACCGATTCCATGCAAAAAGCCATTGATGAAACTGAACGTCGCCGTGCCAAGCAAATTGAATTTAACCAGCTACATGGTATTACTCCGCGCAGTGCTGTGCGTCAGGTCATTAAAGAAATTGATACCGGCGAGGTGCTGGAAGAAGATGTAATTGATGAGCAGATGGCAGCACAAACCTTGGCATTAACCGCGGATGAACGGCATATCGTGTCGGACCCGAAACTGTTTGCCAAGCATGTGGCCAAGCTGGAAAAAGAGATGCTCAAAGCCTCAAAAGAATTGCAGTTTGAGCAGGCCGCACGTCTGCGTGATGAAATTATTCGTTTGAAGGCACAAATGCTGCAGTAAAGAAAAGTGTGGGAACTGTTAAAAAACTCCTTACATAACACAACAGTAAATATCTGAATTTACCGTTAATTTAGCCAAGTATGCTGAGAACTCCAGAACAATATTGAAGCTATAAGGTGACCTGATGAAAACGAATAATCTCCCTAAAGCGAGTTATAAATTGGCAAAAATTGCCGTAGGCGGGGTAGTGCTGGTCGGTTTAGGGCTGGCCACCATGGCTTATGCCCAGAAAGAGCCACTACCCACCGTTGAAAAAGTGGAATTGGATCGTTACCTAGGGGTCTGGTATGAGGTGGCACGTAAACCGATGTCCTTCCAGAATAAATGTGATCGGGATGTCACGGCGACCTATACCTTAAATGAAAATGGCAATATCAAGGTCGATAACCGCTGTATCACCAAAAATGGCGAACAAACCGTCTCTATTGGTGAAGCCTTTGTACAAAATGCGCCGTTTAATACCAAACTGAAAGTCAGCTTCCTGCCAGAATTTATCCGCTGGATGCCAATTGGTCGCGGTGATTACTGGGTGCTAAAACTGGATGAAGATTATCAGACCGTGCTGGTCGGTGAGCCACATCGCAAATATATGTGGGTGTTGTCGCGTACCCCGCAGGCCAATCCCGAAGTGATCAATGAATATCTCGAATATGCCAAATCTTTAGGCTATAACCTGGATGATATTATTCACACCAAACAGACAGCCCGTTAAAGCAATCTCCTACTAAAAATACACCATGCTCCGGCATGGTTTTTTATTTTTCGGTCAATAATTCATGCACGAACAGAGTTTTCCGGAGATGAACTGAGTATAATCAGCGCTCGGCAAAGATCAGGAGTGAAAGATGTATAAAGGCGTTGCTTTGTCTGTATTGGCATCCATCACTTTTGGTGTGCTGTATTTCTATACCCAGTTTCTGCAACCTTTAGACAGTGAAGAAACTTTTGCCTGGCGCATGCTGTCCACCTTGCCTTTTATCACCCTGTTTATGTGGTGGAGTGGTGATTTAAAGCATGTGGCCGAGATTTTCAGGCGGGTGCTACAACAGCCGCTTTTATTGCTGTGGCTGCTGATCAGTTCGTTCTTATGTACCACGCAACTGTGGCTGTTTTTATGGGGGCCAATTAACGGCCGTGGTCTGGAAGTGTCGCTCGGTTATTTCCTGTTGCCACTGGTGATGGTGCTGGTTGGCTGTGTGCTGTATAAGGAAAAACTGTCCAGCTGGCAAATGCTGGCGGTGGCGCTAGCCGTACTGGGCGTCGGACATGAAATCTGGCGCATTGGCAGTGTGGCCTGGGAAACTGTGTATGTGGCGCTGGCTTATCCTTTGTATTTCTTTTTACGCCGTCAGTTTAAAACCGACAATTTAGGCGGTTTCTGGTGGGATCTGTTCCTGATTTTACCAGTCGCGTTTTATCTGGGCTTTGTTTATAGCGACAGCATGGCATTGCTGTTGAATTACTCGCATCTGATCTGGGCTGTGCTGGGACTGGGCTTTTTAAGTGCCTTAGGTTTGGGCAGTTATATTCTGGCCAGCCGTTATTTGCCTTTTGTGATTTTTGGTTTGCTTAGCTATCTGGAACCGGTGTTGCTGGCTTTCGCCTCGATGATGCTGGGCGAGCGTGTTGAAGCCGATGAATGGCTGACCTACATTCCAATCTGGCTGGCGGTATTGCTGCTGGTGATTGAAGGTGTACTGCATGTACTGAAACAGAAACGGCAGGAGCGGGCCTTGCAAAAAAATGTCCAGAACTATCAGGACCGGCTGGAATAGCAAAAAATATTGTTATCAGTCGGTAAAGTTTGTCTGATAAAGCAACAAACAGATAACTTGCTCTTTTTTATATGAAAAATAGCGTTTTTTAAAGATTTAGGTGCGAAATCATAAAAATAATTACAACTATTTTGCAAATTTATACTGAATATATAGCAAAATAGAGCGGTCTTAGACAGCTTTTGATTCAATCTTGCCGCCAATTCCATTACAATTGTCGGGTTTTGAATTTTATGCCTAGATATACAATTAATTAGAGGACGTATCTGTGAGCAAAGAGACTATCATCGCCCTACACGCAGAGCACCAAGGTCGCTGGAAAAACCGTGAAGAAATCGCGGAACAAATGATCGCTTTGATCGGTAAGCTGTACCGTGAGAAAAATATTGTTGTTTCAGTATTTGGACGTTCTTTAGTTAACCGTTCAGTGATTCAGATTTTAAAAGCACACCGTTTCACGCGTATGATGGACGTTGAGCTTTCAGTTGTACACACTTTCCCGATTCTTGAAGCATTAGCAAAAGTTGAAAACATTGGTACTGCTGAAATCGACCTGGGTAAACTTGCGGTTGCCTTTAAAGAGCAAGGCGGCGATGCAGATGCATTTGTAGCAGCTGCAGTCAAAGCGGTTGAAGGTCGTCCAACTTCTGTAGAAGGCCGTGATGTTGTACTTTACGGTTTCGGTCGTATCGGTCGTATTCTGGCACGTTTAATGATTGGTCAGTCTGGTCTTGGCCGTGGCTTGAACTTAAAAGCCATCGTAGTGCGTAAATCTGCAGATGGTGATTTGGAAAAACGTGCGTCTTTATTACGTCGTGACTCGATCCATGGTCCATTCTCTGGCACCATTTCTGTTGATGAAGAAAACGAAGCAATTATTGCGAACGGTCAGTTCATTAAAGTGATCTATGCATCTAACCCGTCTGAAGTAGATTACACTGCATACGGTATTAACAATGCACTGGTAATCGACAACACCGGTAAATGGCGTGATGCTGACGGTCTGGCTCAGCACCTGCAATGCCCAGGCGCAGCACGTGTCATTCTGACTGCACCTGGTAAAGGTGACATGAAGAACGTTGTTTATGGTGTAAACCAGGGCGACATTCTTGATGAAGATGCCATCATCTCTGCAGCAAGCTGTACTACAAACGCAATCACGCCAACCTTGAAAGTGTTAGACGACAAATACAAGGTGCTTAACGGTCACGTTGAAACAGTTCACTCGTTCACTAACGACCAGAACCTGATCGACAACTACCACAAAGCTGACCGTCGTGGCCGTGCTGCTACATTGAACATGGTAATTACTGAAACTGGCGCAGCGAAAGCAGTTGCGAAAGCACTTCCAGCGCTGAAAGGCAAGTTAACCGGTAACTCTGTACGTGTTCCAACACCAAACGTATCACTGGCAATTCTGAACCTGACGCTTGAGAAAGAAGTTGAGCGTGACGAAGTGAACGAATACATCCGTCAAATCTCAATCAGCTCGAACCTGCAAGGTCAGATCGGTTATACCAACTCGACTGAAGTGGTATCTTCTGACTTCATCGGTTCACGTACTGCAGGTGTATTTGACGCGCAAGCAACCATCACTTCAGGTAACCGTTTAACGGCTTATGTATGGTACGACAACGAAGTGGGCTATAGCTGCCAGGTACTGCGTATCGCTGAACAGATGGGCGGCGTAAGCTATCCAAAAGTTCCTGCTGAAACAAATGCTTAATTTGTAGTGCAGATCAGAAAGAGCCTCATTTGAGGCTCTTTTTTTATCTTCCATTAAAATAATAAGCAAAGATGCTATACAAAAAATTGCAAACCGTATCACGGTTTTTGAGCACAATTTCTGTCGAGAAAAACAAAAATGACAGATAGGATAAACCGTTGCCAAACAGATTGATGCTCCGCGGCATAATCTTGATGGTGCTGGCAGCCATGGTAGGTGTAGCAATTGCCTTATGGATTTTTCGGCATTTTCAGATTTATATTCCGCTCGAAAACCAGCAGGTCAATATTGATTTGCAGGAAGCACTCCAAGCCGAAGTTAAAATTCATGATGCACTGGATGTCGATGTCAGTGGCCGGGTCAATGCGGTTATTCCCATTCAGGAAAATCTGGATATTCCGTTGACCCAGACCTTAAATCCACGGGTGTATTTTGATACGCATGTGCCAATTCGTACCACCATTCCGGTGCGGGAAACCTTAAAAATTAACCAGCCCTTGGCGGTTGATACCCAGGTCAAAGTCAGGTTGATGGGAAAAGACATCAGTTTACCGCTCAAAGGCACCATTCCCATTGTGCTGGATGTGCCTATTCATATGGATGTGCCGCTGGCACAAAAAGTCCATTTGAAATTTAATGCGCCGGTAAAAACGGTATTAAAAGAAAACCTGAATATTCCTTTAAAAACCACACTGAATACCCAGATTCCGGTACAAGGTCATTTAAATGTGCCAATTCAAACCGCGCTGAAGGCCTCGGTGGATGTAAAAAATACCTTACCAATTAAGATTGAGCAGGGTGAGCTGAATATTCCTTTAAACAGTATCCGTCTGGCGACGGCCGAAACGGCGCAGCCACAGACTACTGTACAAATGGTCGAGTAGAGGAGCGTGTAGATGTTTTCTTCACTTCGCCATCAGCTTGTGTTGGGCTTGATTGTGGCTGCGCTGGTCGCACTTCTGTTCTGGCTGTATTTAAATATTCAGGCCTCGATGTATGTCAATGCTCAAAAAGCGCGGTTGTTGTTACCGGAAGATTTACCTACTCATATTGAAGTGGGCAATTACTTGCAGGCCCATACTCAAGGCCATTTAGATACTGAAATTCAGCTGGATCAGCAGGTGAAATTGCCATTAGAAGGCAAATATCCGGCCAATCTGCAATTTGTAGTCACCACACCGATTGATGTAAAAGTGGACTATAAAACCCATATTCAAATTGATCAGCTGATGCCATTACAGACCAGCACCGATTTAATCTATCAGAATCCGTTATTGCCCAAACTGCCGTTACAGCTAGATATTCCAATTAAAATGAGTGTGCCGTTTCATTTGCAGCGCACCTATCGGCTGCCAGTGAAGATTTTATTTAATGGCCCGGTCGGTCTGGAATTTCATGAGCTGTTAAAGGTTCACTTGCTGCATCAATTTGCGCCGCAATTAAATCTGAATGATCCAATGACCTTGCAGAAAGTTTCTGGATTTAATGCCACGATGCGTAATGTTGAGCGACGCACACATGCCAATCTGGATATGAAAATGGATCTGAAACTGAGCCAGATCCATCCATAAACTGAAGCTGACTTTAGATCAGTTTCTGCAAAATGCTTGTAATACTTGCGGTTGGACGTCCCAGTAATGTTTGCAAATCCTGGCTTTGGCTATACATGACGCCATCTTGGGTTTGAGCATCGACATCCGCCAAGAAACTGGCAAAATCCTCATCTAAGCCCACCTGTAGCAACAGTTGCTCAAAGGCTTCAGGGCTTAAGTTATTGTACTGCACTGGTTGTTGACTCACCTCGGAGATGGCTTGAGCAAGATCAGCCTTAGTAAAGCTTTGGCTTGATGCCAACTCATAGGTTTTATTCAGATGGGTATCCGTGAGTAATACACGTGCAATTGCTTCAGCATATTCGTCACGAGACGCGGCACTAATTTGACCATCCCCACTTGCACCATATATTGTGCCATGTTGGATCTCTTGGGTTAAGCCACCCAAATAGTTCTCGATATACCAGTTGTTGCGAAGCAGGGTATAGCTCAATCCACTTTCTTGAATCAATTTTTCAGTTTCACGATGTTCCTGTGCCAAGCCTAGACTGGAGTGATCTGCATTTAACAAACTGGTATAGGCAATATAGGGAACTTGACTCGCCTGGGCGGCTTCAATTACAGCTTGGTGTTGTGCAGTACGACGACCAATTTCATTGGCTGAAATTAAAAGTAACTTATCTACGCCCAATAATGCGGTACTTAAACTTTCAGGCTTATCGTAGTCGAAATGGCGGATTTCGATGCCTTTCGGTAATTGTGCCTGGGCTTTTTCAATATTACGGACTAATGCAATAAGGTGATGTTCTGAACTTAAATTGAAAAGATGGTGGATCACCAATTGACACAACTGACCGGTTGCACCTGTAATCGCAATATTCATATCTCACTCCAACATTGTTTGAAAAATAATCTTGATGGTTAAATACTAATCTGATAACTTACTAAATGTAAGTACGTACCAAAAAGTAAGTCTATTACTCACAGGAAAGATTTTTATGTCAGCTTATGAAACCAGTAAATTACTTGGTCAGGTTTTATCCACAGATTGTCCATCGCGTGAAATTTTGGAACACTTAACCAATAAATGGTCGGTATTGGTTCTGCGCTGTTTAAGTGATGGTGTACATCGTTTTAGCGAGTTAAAGCAGCGTATTGAAGGGGTGAGCGAGAAAATGTTAGCGCAGACTTTAAAAATGCTGGAACAAGATGGTTTTATATTAAGAACGGTTTATCCCGTTGTGCCGCCTAAGGTGGAATATCAGCTGACGATTTTGGGTTCGCAAGCGTCTGAAAAGTTGAATTACTTGATTGGATGGGTAGAGCGTAGTTTGCCGGAGATTTTAGAGAATAAAGCGCGTGTTTCAAAATAGACATTAAGTTGCGGGTGGGGAAGCAATAATGAAACCCTCTGAACATCTGGCCGCGTCACTTTTAGTGGTCTATGCCATTATTTTGACTTTTATTTCATAGCCGAATTCCATAACTTAAGCACAAACATGTTGGGCTCATTTTCAATTTCTGGAAGACACGACTGGAGATCAAAGCTTAAAGGATAGGATTAAATAATTTAATCATAAAAGAATAGGATTATATTCAAGCTATTCGCGGAGGTTAACGTCGAAAAATATCGAGTTTATTGATTATCGAGTATCTAGGCTTGGAAAAGAAATGGGTCATACTTTTATCGCGTTAGGTCAGAAGTTAATGCGCTATGCAATTGATCAACAATAGATTTCTTTCATAAGTCATTTTTTACTCAGCTCCAAGTTATAAATTCCAGCAATTAGATTGAATCTTAATGCTAGTCTTTTGCCTCGATTGCGATATCGCTCAGCAAGAATTTTGAAGGTTTTCAAACTGCCAAATACATGCTCAATTCCAATTCTTCTTTTATTGATTTCCTGATTATAGATTTTTAGTTCGGAATCCAGTTTACAGCGCTTCTTTGCTTTTAATGGCAACAAGCTATTTGGATACACTGTATAAATTCCCTGATAACCCTTATCCGCAAGGATAAATGCACCTGCAGGAATCTGATTCAAGTTACGTTTGAAGAGTTCGAAATCATGTACGGCACCACGACTCGTACATAAACTCAGGATTTTTTGAGTTTGATAATAAATGATGGCCTGTACTTTGAAGCTGTGGGTCTTTTTCTTGCCGCTATAGCTTTTCTTCTGTTTTTTTAGGCCTTTGGATTGGAATTTCCGTGGCATCCACGATCACAACATTCCAGTCGATGCCTTCGCCCTCGGGTAAATCTTTGGGTAAATTAAACAGATTGGACCGAATCAGGCAGTCTTCAACATGACGGACAATTCTTGAGGCTGTGGGCTCTGAAACCCCGTAACTCGTCGCAACGTGAAATAAGGTTCGGTATTCCCGCCAATAGCTCAGACAGAGCAGAACCTGATCCTCCAGGCTTAACTTGGGCGGTCTGCCTTTGGCAGAGACATGCTTCTGCAATTGCTCAACCATCAAATAGAAAGTTGACCATGAGATGCCTGTGTATCGCTTGAACTGAGGATCAGAAAGCTTGTTTGAATCGATGTATTTCATCCGCAGATTATGCACGAATGCCAAGAAATCTGGAGTGCAAATATCAACCAAAAAGAAGATCGTTTTTTGATTTATGAAAGAGATCTAATAATAAAAAGAAATATTTTTATAAGCTAGTTTAAACTTCTCATTCAGCATAACAGCCCCTCATCCTAGCCTTCTCCCAAAGGGAGAAGGAACTTGCAGGATTTATCTTATGAATGAGTCATGAGCAGTGATGAATCAAAATATTTTAAGCCTGTTTCATCTTTTTAAAATCAAAACGGTCAATCACTAAAATACCAAGCGCAAAGACTAGTCCAAGTGCCACACAGCCAATCCATTCAAAATGTTCCCAGGCATACACCGCACCGAGTGAACCAATGGCTGCCCCTGAAAAGTAAATGGTCATATATACCGCATTAATTCTTGAACGCGCTTTAATATCAATCCGATAGACCAGGTTCTGGTTTAATACGTGAAATGCGGTCAGGCCAAAATAGCTCATCAGTACCCCAATCGCGTAGACCACAATATTCTGCTGGGCAAAAAACAGCGGAATACAGGACAACAGCATCAGGGAAATACATAGCGTTGCAACCAGATTTTCCTTGCCTTGTCCCACCGTTTTCCCCGACCAGCTGGCCGAATAAATCCCGATCACGCCAAGTAAGCCAAACAGGCCAATTTCAAAATCACTAAAATGATAAGGCGCGCTGCCCAAGACAAAGGTCATTGAGGTAAAGACCATCGACAAAATGCCAAAGCCTAAGGCGCCGGCACAGGCACGGCGAATTAAATGCGGATGATGCTGCGCCAGTTTAAATAAGGAACGGTAAATTCCCATCACCGTTAAACCGGATTGTGGCTCGGTATTCGGCAGTTTGTGCCACATCAGCAGGGCAAAGCCCAAGGTCAGTATTCCGCTAGATAAATACACACCTTCCCATGACCAGTAAGTCGATACAAAACCGGCAAAGGTGCGCGACAGAATAATCCCCATTACCAGACCACTCATCAGTTTACCCACAATGGCAGCACTCGATTCCGGCGGACTAATGGTCGAGGCAAACGGAATTAACACCTGCGCAGAAATCGCACCAAAAGTGGCACATAAGGTAAAGAAATACAGTCCAGACAGGCTGCTGCTCAAAGACAGCAGGATTTGTGAAATTGCCGCGAAGACCATCAGACTAACAATTAGCTTGCGTTTATTGAGTAAATCACCCAGTGGCACCAATAGCATAAGTCCTAAACCATAACCAATTTGCGCGACTACTAAAGCAAAGCCGGCTTGACTGGTGCTAATGCCCAGACTTTTTTCAATTGAATAAATGAGTGGCTGGTTAAAATAGGCAGAACCGGCACAGAGGCCACAGGCCAGCGCCATCAGTAATACAAATTGAGGGGACAGCACTGGCGTGGCGGTTGGGGAGGACATAACAATTTCTCAAGTCAGCGAGTAGCACACTATAGGTGTTGTGGACTGAAAATAGAAATAAGAAAAAACAATCATTTGATTGCTGAATATCATGCTTGGAAAAAAATAAGCGCTGTCCGGTTTTAGCTAGATTGCGCTTTTTAGATGGCGACACACAAATTGTAAAAAGAATTGTGAGCACAATAGATTTGCTGCATAAATTATTCGAGAAATCCTTTAAAATATGGCAGAATAGGCGGTTTTAAAGTTTTTAGAGGATTGGCAAGATGCGCTTTGTTGATGAAGCAGTCATTACCGTAGAGGCTGGCGACGGTGGCAATGGCGTAGCCAGTTTTCGCCGTGAAAAATTCGTACCATTTGGTGGTCCAGATGGTGGTGATGGTGGTCGTGGCGGCAGTATTTATATTCAGGCCGATGACGACACCAGTACACTCGTAGATTATCGTTATACCCGTAAATTCCGTGCTGAGCGCGGTAAAAATGGTGCAGGCGCAAACTGTGCTGGCCGTGGTGGTGAATCTGTGGTGCTGAAAGTACCGGTAGGCACCACGATTGTAGATACAGATTCTGGTGACATTATTGCTGACCTGGTCGAAGACGGTCAGAAAGTACTGGTTGCCCAGGGCGGTGATGGTGGTTTGGGGAATACTCACTTCAAATCATCGACCAACCGTACCCCGCGTAAATTTACCACAGGTGTGAAAGGTGAATTCCGCGAAATCCGTTTAGAGCTGAAAGTGCTGGCAGATGTTGGCCTACTGGGTATGCCAAACGCCGGTAAATCAACCTTTATTCGTGCAGTATCGGCCGCAAAACCAAAAGTTGCAGACTATCCGTTTACCACCATGGTGCCAAACCTGGGTGTGGTCGATGCCGATCGTCATCGTTCTTTTGTGATGGCCGATATTCCAGGTCTGATTGAAGGCGCCGCAGAAGGGGCTGGTTTAGGGATTCGCTTCCTGAAGCACCTAGCGCGTACCCGTATTCTGCTGCACATTGTCGATGTACAGCCAATTGATGGTTCAGATCCGGCACACAATGCCCGTGCCATTTTGAACGAGCTGGAAAAATTCTCGCCAACGCTGGCCAAACTGCCAGTAGTCTTGGTGCTGAACAAGCTCGACCAATTACCGGAAGATTCACGCGAAGAATGGTGTAAACATATTCTGGAAGAACTGCAATGGGAGGGTCCGGTATTCCAGACCTCGGGCCTCATGTCTGAAGGTACCAAAGAAGTGGTGTACTACCTGATGGATCAGATTGAACAGCAACGCGAACGCGAAGTTGAAGATCCAGACTATGCAGCAGAAATGAAAGCCTTCCGTGACCAGCTTGAAGCTGAAACACGCGAGCAAACCATCGCCGCTAAAGAAGCTTATCGTGAAATGCGTCGTCAGCAACGTCTGGCGGGTCAGGGCGATGACTTCGATGATGACGATGAAGATGATGGCGAAATGGAAGTATATTACGTACGTTAAGCTCTTGATGAAGAGTAACTGAGGACAAGATGATAGAAGTGGTAGATGGGCAACGTCAGCTCCAGGGTTGTAAACGAATCGTTGTTAAAATCGGATCATCTTTACTCACAGCAAACGGGAAAGGCTTAGATCTGGATGCAATTTCGCATTGGGCGAATCAGATTGCAGATCTGCATAATGCAGGACACGAGATTATTCTGGTGTCCTCCGGTGCTGTGGCTGAAGGCATGGTTCGAATGAAACTAGAGAATCGACCCACTGATCTACCCAGTCTTCAGGCTTGTGCGGCCATTGGTCAAATGGGCCTGGTACAAACCTGGTCCAGCGTGCTGGAAAAACACGACATTAAAACTGCGCAAGTGTTATTAACTCATGATGACCTGGCAGATCGTCGCCGTTATCTCAATTCATGTGATGCCTTGCAGCACCTGATTGACTGGCGCGTGATTCCGGTGATTAATGAAAATGACACGGTTTCCACTGACGAAATCCGTTTTGGTGATAACGATACCCTGGCAGCTATGGTGGCCGGACAGGTACATGCGGATCTGTTGATTATCCTGACCGATCAGCAAGGCATGTTTGATTCTGATCCGCGCTCTAATCCGGATGCCAAACTGTTCCATACCGTACGTGCTTTAGATGAAAGCCTGTTCGATATGGCCGGTGGTGGTGGCAAGTTTGGCCGTGGCGGTATGCTGACCAAAGTCCGTGCAGCGCGTTTAGCAGCCAAATCGGGTTGTCCAACCTTAATTGCCAGCGGTGAAAGTGATAATGTACTGGCCCGTCTGATGGATGGCGAAATGCTCGGTACGCTGTTTATTACCGACAATGATCGTATCACCGCACATCAGCAATGGCTAGCGGCGCATCTGCAAACCGCAGGCCGTCTGGTATTGGATGAAGGTGCGGTAAAAGCCATCAAGGAAAATCATCGTAGCCTGTTACCGGTGGGTGTACGCGCCGTGGAAGGGCATTTCGAGCGTGGTGATGTGGTGGAATGTGTCGATCGTCAAGGCCATCGGGTGGCTGTCGGGCGGGTGAACTTTAGCTCGCGTTCAGCAGACATTATTAAAGGTCTGGCCTCGGACAAAGTGCATCAGGTATTGGGTGAAGCGCGTTCGCTGGAGATGATTCATCGCAATCATATGGCGATTTATTAATGTTGTAATATATTGAAATTAAATGAATAAAATAATTCATTTAATTTTTTAACTACTTTTTTAGCTACTTGGTAAAAAGCCTACTCAAGATAAGTAGGCTTTTTACTGTTAAATATATTTAGATATCAAAAACAAGTTTTTGGGTGTCATTTTTACCCGACTTGTAACGTATGTTTCAATTTGGTGGTCTTACATGAACCTAGATAACTTAAAAAATTTATTATTATTTTTGAATTTTACACAGCATCAAAACGTATTCACTAAAAAATTTTCATCTGGGGATCATAGTCTTTCAATCGATTTTGAAAAAAAGCAAATAATCTATCCGGAAGCTTATGGTTTAAAAGTGAATGAAAGACAGACTTGTAATTTTTCAAGCAATGAAAACTTTGTGGTGCTTGAGTGTGTTCATCGCTTATTAGAAAAAGGTTATAAACCTGAACATATTGAACTTGAACCAAAATGGAAGCTTGGTCATGGAGCTAGTGGTGGTCGTGCCGATGTTTTGGTGAAAAATCATCAAAATCAACCATTTTTAATTATTGAATGTAAAACCTTTGATCGTGAATTTAATAAAGCTTGGAAAGAGACGCTTGAAGATGGCGGACAGCTTTTTAGTTATGTCGAGCAAGAAAAATCCGTTGAATTCGTATGCTTATATGCATCGCAATGGAATGAAACGGATAAAAAAATTGACGATCAGCAACGTATTATTTCAGTTAAAGATAACCCAATCATTTTAAAAGATTTGCCCGATGCCTTAAATTACAGCAATGCCAAAAATGTCAAAGAACGTTTTAAGGTGTGGAAAGATACCTATCAACTTGAAGCAACTGAAAAGGGTATTTTTGAAGATAATATTCAGGCATATCAAATTGGTAAAGACAAATATACGTTAGCGATTGATACTCAGCCAATTAATAGTATGAACATTAAAGGCAAGTATCACGAGTTTCGTACTATTTTACGTAAACATAACGTTTCACGCCGTGAAAATGCCTTTGAAGTGTTGGTGAATCTATTTTTATGTAAAATTGTCGATGAAACCCAAAACCCAGAAGACTTGCATTTCTATTGGAAAGGCATGGCATACGACAGTTATTTTGATTTGGTCGATCGTCTGCAAAAGCTGTATAAAATCGGGATGCAACAGTTTTTACAACAAGACATTGTTTATGTGAGCCAAGATGATATTGATGGCGCATTTTGGGCAATTAAACAAAAACCGAATGCGACTGAGCAACGGATTAAAGAACTATTCCAACAACTCAAATTCTATAAAGGCTTAGATTTCGAGTTTATTAAAGTTTCTAACAAAGAAAAATTTGAGAAAAATGCCAAAATTCTGATTGAAATCATTCAAATGTGGCAAGGTTTACGCCTAACTTCAACCGAAGAAAATCAATTCTTAGGCGATATGTTTGAATACTTTCTTGATAACGGCATTAAGCAAAGCGAAGGTCAGTTCTTTACCCCTATTCCTATCTGTAAATTTATTGTGTCAGCATTGCCACTTGAAAGCATGTTACAGAAAAAATCTGAGCCATTAAAAGTGATTGATTATGCGTGTGGTTCTGGGCATTTCCTGAATGAATACGGCTCACAAGTTAGTAAACTGCTTAAACCAATTAAAGATATTGATGAGCCGAATAGTTACTACGCACAAACTTATGGTATTGAAAAAGAAGATCGTTTAGCCAAAGTCTCTAAAGTGGCTTCGTTTATGTATGGGCGTAATGAAGTCCAAATTATTGATGCCGATGCTTTAATCTCGCATGAAGATATCAAACCTGAAAGTTTCGATGTATTGGTGGCAAATCCTCCATTTGCGGTAGAAGATTTTTTACAAATCATTGATGAAATAGAGCGAGAAAAGTTTAAGCTGTTTGATTTAGTCAATAATCCAAGCAATAACAATATTCAATGTTTCTTCTTAGAACGTGCGCAACAACTGCTTGCCCCTGATAGTGTGATGGGCGTGATTGTGCCAAGTTCGATTCTAAGCAATAGCGACAGTATTCACATTGCCACCCGTGAAATATTATTACAGCATTTTGATTTTTTAAGTATTGTTGAATTGGGTAGCCAAACCTTTGGTAAAACAGGTACAAATACTGTGGTATTGTTCTTACGCCGTAAAGCACAGCGTCCTGAACAAGCGGTACAATTTAGAAATCGGGTCAATAATTTCTTTGCTGATTGGGAAAATGAAAAAGTCAGTAGCGGTGGGGCATATTTGGATACCAAAGTGGTGGAAAAATATTGTCAGCATACGCAAATTGACTTTGCACTGTATGAAACACTATTAAAAGGCAAGCTTAATGCCGATTTATTGGCGGTAGAAATCTTTAAGGATTACCAAACCGATTTTTATAAACAGTCTGAAATTGTTAATTTAAAGAAACAGAAGCAATTTAAAGCCAAAACTGAAGTCGAGCAACAAGCTGAGCTAGACAAGCGTTTACTCAATTATTTAGTGAGCATAGAAAAAGACAAGCTGTATTACTTTATGCTCACGCAATATAACGCTGTAGTGGACAATAAAGCACGTCCGTTGTTGGTAGTCAAAAGCCCAAGCGATAACAAAGAACAGAAGAAGTTTTTAGGTTATGAGTGGAGCAGTGCTAAAGGGAATGAAGGTTTAAGTTATTTGGGCGGTGATACGGTATTTGATATTAATACAGCATTATTTGACCCGAAAGACCGTGAGAATAGCGAAAAAATTAGTTATGTGATTCGTCAGAATTTTAATGGTGAGCAGGTGAATATTCCTGAGCATTTAACGCCGTTTGTGTCGCAAGTGTATTTGCATGATGTACTGGATTTTAGCCGTAAAGAGTTTAATAAAGCGTTTAATTTATCTGCACAGAGTAAAGTTGAAATTGAAACAAAATGGGATTTAGTGAAAATTCCACAATTACTTTGTAAAATAAGTGGAAGTCAGAAAAAAATTCAAAATACTGAAATATTATTAGAAGGTTCAATTCCTGTTGTTACTCAAGAAAAGGGAAATTTGATTGCCGGATTTGTTAATGATGTAGAGCCAATTCAGGATTTACCATTAATTGTATTTGGAGATCATAGTTGTACATGGCTTTGTTGCACAAAGATTTGAAATGCAAAGCGCCCCTAATTGATCCAAATTTA
>ERZ1023263.38-NODE-38-length-61011-cov-23.028119_pt1 | contig 61011 bp, 64 predicted proteins | sample MGYA00380461_ERZ1023263 | MGnify/ENA primary metagenome ERZ1023263 (study PRJEB33173, sample SAMEA4830316) | metagenome | study: EMG produced TPA metagenomics assembly of the PRJEB25223 data set...
GGTTGGTATACACCGAGTGAAGTTATGGCTGGTTTTTATACTGTTGCACTTGCCGTTTGAATCCGCCCTTCAATAAAATTACGTAAATTTGAGTCGTGATGAATGGATAAGTTACGCAAAATAGCTTTCAACTTTTGCCAGTGTTGATCTGTCAGCATGGTACGAGGCATAGCGAATAGTAAAATTGGGTTTGACGATTTGATTTTACTATCTCGCTATTTTTAGGTAACAAATGTCAACAGATGCTAATAAACGAGAAATATTTAGGCTAAAAATGTTTCCTGTAAATAGCTCCACAACATTTTCCCTTCAATTTCTTCAATTAGTGCACAAGAGCGTCGAACGAGAACGCCAGAGGCTTTCGTATGTTTTTCAGTATAGGTAAGAACAATTGCATCTGGCTTTTGCATCAAAATTTGCTCATCATAAATTTCAATCTGAATATCAGGCATTTTTCCTTGATTATTGGCGAATAAGCCTTTAACTTCCTGCAATGAAATCCGTTTTCCCGCTGCGCCGACCATTTCAAAATGATCAGAGAAATAATCGATCAGCAAGGGAAGATCTTCTTCCGCATGTTTGCCGCTAAAAATCTTTTCAATCAAAACATGCATCGTATGGATACTTTCGATTGCATTTTCCCGAGAAAGTGCCATTAGTTATTTCCTTATATAAATAATATCTGTAAATATAATAAATCAAAAATCCATGTAAAATTCAATAAAATTTGTAAAAAATAATGTGATTTAAAAGATATCTAATGACAAAAACCAATTAAAAAGGTATGTTTTTTACTTAAAAAATATGTGGAAATATACATGTAAAAGTAAATATGCATGTAAAAGTAAATATATTCTACATAGAGAGTCACGGAGTTTGACGTTTTAGATTCAACAATAAATCTCGCTAGGAAGAGCCTTGAAAGCGCTGGCGGTTAAAGATTTATTGTTAACACATCATTTCTCTTGTTTAGATCAAAAAAGTTAAGGAAATATGACTTATTAGGAAGATGAGTCATCATCCAAGGATTGCGTTACATGAATAGTTCTATAAATGATCAAGCGGTAGCTGTAAATAATAAATCGAGCGTATATGCATGGTATGTGGTTTTGCTCTGCATGTTGGCTTATATCTTTTCATTTATTGATCGGCAAATTTTAGCGTTAATGATTGAACCTATTAAAGCAGATTTAAACATTTCTGATACTCAATTCAGTTTATTGCACGGTTTAGCATTTTCATTATTCTATGCCTTTATGGGCTTGCCTCTGGCTTACTTAGCAGACCGTTTTTCACGTCCAAAACTTATTGCTGCCGGGATTATTTTTTGGAGCATTGCCACCGCATTTTGCGGACTAAGTAAAAACTTTATTCAGCTTTTCTTTAGCCGAATGGGTGTCGGTGCTGGAGAAGCCACTTTATCACCTGCTGCATATTCCATGTTCAGTGATATGTTCAGTAAAGACAAATTAGGCCGCGCAGTTGCAGTGTATTCGATTGGCTCTTTTGTGGGCGGTGGTATCGCATTTTTAGTGGGCGGTTATGTGATTGGTTTGCTAAAAGACCTAAGTCTCATCGAGATTCCAGTTTTTGGCGCTGTAAAAGCATGGCAAATGGCCTTCATTCTAGTTGGCTTACCAGGGGTATTCATTGGTTTGCTGTTTATTCTGACGGTGCGTGATCCGAAGCGTAAAGGACAAAGTGTAAATGCTGAAGGTGAAGTTGAAAAAGTCACTATGCGGGCTGCATTTACGTTTTTAAAAAAACATCGTAAAACTTTTACTTGCCATTATTTAGGCTTTACTTTCTATGCGATGGCTTTGTATTGCTTAATTAGCTGGTCGCCTGCATTTTTTATGCGTAAGTTCAGTATGACGCCGACGGAAGCAGGTTATATGTTGGGTACAGTCTTACTGGTTGCGAATACACTGGGTGTATTTTGTGCTGGCTGGCTGAATGACTGGTTGATTCAAAAAGGACGTAAAGATGCCCCAATGATTACCGGGGTCATTGGCATTGTCGGTTTGATATTGCCTTTAGTAGCATTTACTCAAGTCTCTGAATATTGGTTAGCAGTGACTTTACTTGCGCCTGCAATGTTTTTTGCATCTTTTCCTATGCCCATTTCAACAACAGCAATGCAAATGTTGGCGCCAAACCAATTGCGTGCACAAATCTCGGCAATTTTTCTGCTGATCAGCAACTTGGTGGCAGTCGGGATTGGAACCACTTTGGTTGCATTGGTGACAGATAGAATTTTTGAAAACCCGCTGATGGTCGGAACATCATTATCCATCGTGGGCGGCATTGCCTGCGTGTTGTCCTTTGTTTTATTGAAGAAAGGATGCAAGGCTTTTGCAGACAGTATGCAGCGAGAACATTCTGCTTAATGTTTTGTTAAACGGATAAGGTTAAAGCGACATTATTTGCCCAAAACTTGAATTGAACGTTGAAGAAGCAGTTAAACTATAAATTATGCAATTGCCTATTATCAAGATATGGGCTTTTGCATTTAAAAAATGCTGACAATGGAGTGCGGAGATGAATCAATTGCTTAATTTTAATCATTTGCATTATATGGATGAATTTTTACTTTTTAATTCAGATGATTATCAAACTATTAAAGATCAGATCAGCCATTATTTATGTCCGCATCAGTTTGATGTTGAAGCGATTGCCAGTTTAAATACACGTTTAAATGGTTTTAGTTTTGGCAATTCAGCACTGTATGATTTGAAATACAGTGCGCCTGTGGCAATTACCATTGATGAAGCATCACAAAATTATTTGTTCCGAATCACCTTGGAAGGCCAGTGCAAAGTTGAGTATGCACAGCATCAGGTGTTGCAGTCAGTTGGAATTATGACCGTGACGCATCCGAACAGTAAAAACCGAATTATCACTAATCATCGCTGCCGCAATATTATTTTAAAATTAACGCAGCAAGATGTTAAAACTCAGCTCTTTAAAATGCTGGGCTATACCAGTACCGAAGCTGTAATTTTTGACAGCGGCATGCCGTGTACCGATGAAAGCTTAAGCTCAATTCTTGAAACGCTCAATTATTTATGCCATGCCTACTACAACATTCAAAATTGGGGCTTTATTTCTGCGAGTTTTACTCAATATTTAATTGAATTGATTTTGTTAAAAGTCCCCAATAATTATAGCCAAAAGTTAAATGAACAGCGGCAGCGCGTACTGCCTGTATATATGAAAAAAGCCCAGCAATATATTCAGCAGTACATTAAAGACAATATCGCTTTGCCTGCTTTAAGTGAATTTTGCGGTGTAACTGGCCGAACGCTGCAAAAAGGTTTTAACCAGTATTTTCAGCAAACACCGATTGAATATATACGCGACTTGCGTGTTGAACTGGTGCATCAAGCCTTGCTGAATAGCCATGAAAATGAAACAGTGACGGATATTCTGCTCAACAATGGAATTCACAGTTTTGGACATTTTTCTACGATTTACAAAAAGCGTTATGGCTGCTTACCTTCACAAACCTTAAAAATGCGCGCGGCTTAACTTTTAATCTAGAAATTTCAATTTCGTAAATTGAATAATGCATTCGCATATGGGGAAGTGGTGAGTTCAGTAATTTTCTATGATGAATTCAGTTAATCAGGAGGGTTTAGAATGAAAATTACAGTACTAGGTGGCGGTCACGGATGTTATGCAGCGGCTTTAGAAATGGCGGAAATGGGACATGATGTGGTGCTTTGGCGCCGCGATGCAGAAGCACTGAACGTGTTGGCTGCAACAGGTCAGCTCTTTGTCAAAGATTTTCAGGGCGAACGGTCTGTTACTGTGGGCTTTGAAAATAGCCAAATCAATTTGCAAAATAATTTAGAAAAAGCAATTACTCATGCTCAGTTGCTTATTATTCCATTACCTGCAACCACGCATATAAATCTTGCTGAACAAGCAGCACCATACTTTCAAGACGGTCAAGTAGTGTATTTGCCGCCGGGCACGTTTGGAAGTTTTGTATTTGCAAAAGCCATGAAGGATGCGGATAACAATGCGAAAGTAGCATTTGCAGAAACAGGCACATTACCTTATTTGGTGCGCAAACACGATGTAAATCATATTGTGGTCAGTGGTTATGCGACTCGTTTGCCGACAGGCGTGTTTCCAAGCAGTTTATCCGAATATGCATTTAAAATTTTAAAACAAGCTTATCCGAGTGTAGAGCCGATCGAAGATGGACTAAGCGGTGCATTGATGAATGCCGGGCCAATTATCCATCCACCGCTGATTATGATGAATGCAGGGCCATTAGAGCATTTCGAAGTATGGGATATTCATAATGAAGGCACTCAGCCGTCAATTCGTCGCGTGACCAATCAACTCGATGCAGAGCGTATGCGTGTCCGTGAAGCTTTGGGCTATCCAGAACCGCATTTCCCGCTAGCTGACCACTACAATAAAGAAGGCGAAGGTGATGAGTGGATGTATGGCCGCGGTGCACATGGAAAATTGACGGACAGCGGTGACTGGCGTGAAGACATTAACCTGCAAGAACATCGCTATATGCTTGAAGATACACGCCTAGGCTTATCTTTAATTGTTTCTGTCGGTCGTTGGGCCGGTGTGCCAACCCCTGTTGCAGAAGGTTTATTAAATATCGCTTCTGCAGTCACTGGTCGAGATTTATATGCTGAGGGCCGTACTTTAGAAAATTTAGGTTTGGCGCATAAATCTAAGCAGGAAATGCAAGCAGTGTTGCAACAAGGGGTGTGATGCAATGTCCAAAATTCAACACGTAGCAGTGATTGGCGCAGGACGTATGGGCAAGGCAATTGCGATTGCTTTTGCTTATGCTGGGCTTCAAGTCAAATTAATCGATGCCAAAGTACGCTCGGAACAAGAATTTATCCAATATCGGCAGCAAATTCAGCAAGATCTTGCTCAAGAGTTAACTTTGCTACGAACTATCCAATTTGTTCAAGCCGAGCAAATTGCCGCGATTCAAGCGAATATCCAAATTCTGGCCAAATTAGAGTCGACTGAGTTTTTAACGCAGTGCGATTTAATTATGGAAGGCGTGCCTGAACAAACTCAGGCCAAACAGGGAATATTCAGCTGGTTAGATCAGTATATTTCACCGCAGTGTATTGTCGCTTCGACCACTTCTACATTTTTAGTCACGGATATTGCGAAAATGCTGTCCCATCCTGAGCGTGTGGTCAATGTGCACTGGCTAAACCCTGCCTATTTAATTCCGCTGGTTGAGCTGAGCCGCTCAGAACAAACTTCTAATGCTGCGCTTGAACAGCTCAAATCATTCCTCACTGCGATTGGTAAAGTTGCCGTCGTATGTAATGCCAAGGCGGGATATATCGTCCCGAGGATTCAAGCTTTGGCGATGAATGAAGCCGCACGGATGGTGGAAGAGGGCGTTGCTTCGGCTGAAGATATTGATATTGCAATCCGTACCGGTTTTGGCCTACGTTTCTCTGTGCTCGGGCTATTGGAATTTATTGATTGGGGTGGAGGGGATATTCTGTATTACGCTTCCCAATATTTACAGAAAGAACTAGGTGAGCGCTATCGTACACCGCAGATCATAGAAGACAATATGCAGAATAAGCGCAATGGCTTGCGTGAAGGTAAAGGTTTTTATGACTATGAAAGTATGGATATCGATGCCTACAAGCTGAAAGTATTAAATACCTTTAATCACCGTATAGAAACTGCTGAATTAAAGCCAAAATTTAATGTGCTGAAAAATTAAACCGCTGCTTTTAACGATCCCCCTATTTAAAGCACTCAAAAAAGCTCATCCTAAGATGAGCTTTTTTGAGTGCTTTAAATACTTGAGTTTGCATTTAGGTTTCATTTCAAGTATTTGATTTAATCTTTTTTAGCTCATTGGCATTAAATCAAACATTTTCTTTAATTGAGCATTTAAGTCGCTCAACTCTTGATCATCAAAAGCGTTCAAAATGCCAGATAGCATTACTTGGCTGATTTGATTAATTTGCTCAACCAGTGAATATCCTTTTTCAGTCAGTTTCACCATTGAAATCCGTTCGTCCTGATCTGATGAAAAAACTTCAACAATATCATCTTCAACCAGACGATAAACCGCTTTGGTTGCGGTGGTCAGTTTTAATGTAGATAAATTCGCAATTTCGGTAATGCTTGCTTGACCTAAGGCATAGGTACTTAAAATAATTTTACGGCGAGTATTGTCGATACCCAACTTTTTTACAGATTTTTCAATGAGCTGGCTGTATCTGCCATACACTTGAGATATCCAGAAAAAAGGATAATTTTTCAAGCTGTCAGGTTCATTATTGGGTAAAAACTGTTCTAAGTGAGTAAGCATAGTCAAATTGCGACTTTATAAACAAGATATAGGCCCATTATACAAATTATTGAAATATTTTCTTTCTTAATTTGTTTAATAGTCGCTTGACAATTACACGTAATTTTACGATATTTAATTTAAGGATAAAAATACATGGAAAAGTGAATGAATATTGTGACAGAGAATATTCAATTAGGATCAGGGAAATTAACCGTTATGGTGAAAGATTCTATAGATATTCAAGATGTTAAAACAATTTTAGGCAGCCGTGCTTTGGAAGATACTGCACCAGCAGCTCAAAATGCTGAAGTGGTCGAGCATATTCTAAATGCGGACTGTATGATAACAGCGAAAACCAATTTGCATAAGCTGGCCTTTGGCATTACCGGCATTAACCATGCCTATGGCACACCTCTGAATCCTAAATATCCTGAACTGATTCCGGGTGGATCATCCAGCGGTTCGGCTGCTGCGGTCGCGGCCAACCTTGCAGACTTTACCTTGGGCACAGATACGGGCGGTTCTATTCGTATGCCTGCTGCTTGCTGCGGCGTATATGGTTTAAAGCCAACATTTGGTCGAGTTAGCCGTCAAGGCGTACATCCAGAGCAAAGTTCGCTGGACTGTGTAGGGCCATTTGCCAATTCAGTTGAAATGATTGAAACCGCAATGCAGATCATTGATCCGACATTTACAACGCAAGACAGCGCTGCTGCACCGAAATTGGCTTGGTTAAATGTTCTGGCTGAAGCAGAAGTCATAGAATGTATTGAAAACTATTTAAAGCAAGCCAATTTGCAGGTTGAGCCTGTGGAAGCTACCTCTTTTGAAAAGGCCTTCCATGCAGGCATGCAAATTATCAGTTATGAAAACTGGCAGGCCTATGGTGAGTTGACCAAAACAGGGTTAATCGGTGCAGATGTTCAAGGACGTTTATTGAAAACAGCAGAAATAACTTTGGAACAGGTTCAGCAAGCGGAACAAGTGAAAGCTGAGTTTACGCAAGAAATTGATGCGTTGCTTGAGCAATATGATGCCTTACTTTTACCTACACTGCCGCAAATTCCACCTAAAGTGGCCGACGCTGAAAATACCGTTGCATTCTTAAATTTAACGGGTTTGATTCGTCCATTTAATTTGTCTGGACATCCAGCCATTTCAATTCCATTAGAAACAGAACAAGGTTTACCAGTTGGACTGCAGATCGTAACCAAATGTAATGCAGAAGAGCAGCTGTGTGCAATTGCAAAATTTGTCGTAAAGGCAGCGCAATAAATTATAAGGAGTTAGGTAATGAATGATTTATCTAAAGGATTTAGTTCTAACGATGCAGCAGCAATTGATTTTGAAGCGTTGTGCAGTGAAATTCGTGAGCGGGCGGTTACTGGTGAATTTGACCAGCAAGCTTATGTGAGCCAAGACATCATCGATAAGCTTAAACAGCTGGGTGTGTATCGTGCGCTTGTACCGAAACGTTTTGGCGGTTTGGAAGTTTCACCGCGCGAATTTTGTGAATTGATTGAAAAACTGTCGATGGCGGATGGTTCGGTAGGTTGGGTCGCAAGCTTCGGCATGAGCCCTGCATATTTAGGTAGTCTACCTGAAGAAACACTGCAGCTTTTATATAAAGATACGCCTGATATCGTGTTTGCGGGCGGTATTTTCCCACCGCAGCCTGCTGAAATTACCGATGAAGGGGTAATGGTGAAAGGACGCTGGAAATTTTCCAGTGGCTGCATGGGCGCAGATATTGTGGGTGTGGGAATTTCTCCACGCAAAGACAATGAATCACAAGGTCTGCCGCGTATGGCTGTGATGCCAGCGAAAAAAGCCAAAATTGATATGACTTGGGACACCGTAGGCTTAAAAGGCACAGGCAGCCATGACTTGGTGGTTGAAGATGTGCTGGTTGCGAAAGAATGGACATTCGTTCGCGGTGAACCATCGAAACTGCCAGAACCATTTTTTAAATATCCATCACTGTCTTTGGCAACACAAGTTTTAACTGTTGTAGGTATTGGTGTTGCAGCCGCAGCTTTGGATGAGTTTAAAAAGCTTGCACCTGGTAAAGCATCGATTACAGGTGGCGCAGAAATTGCCAATCGTCCTGTCACTCAATATGAGTTTGCACAAGTCGAAGCAGAGTTTAAAGCAGCGCGCACATGGTTCTATGAAACGATGGATGCGGTATGGAACGAAGTTGTTGCTGGGCAAAAACCGACCGATGAACAAATCAGTGATATGCGTTTGTCTTGTACCCATGCCGCGCGTGTTGCTGCCAAAGTTACCCGCAAGATGCAAATGCTGGCAGGTATGACCGCGATTTATACCAATAATGTATTTAGCCGTTTTGTCAACGACACCAATGTGGTAACGCAGCATGCCTTTATGGGCGATGCAACTTTGCAAAATGCAGGTTCGGTGAGCTTTGGTTTAAAACCAGCTCCTGGCTATTTATAAGCGCTGTGCAAACAAGTGAGTTTTGAAGATGAATGACATGGACTTGACGGTAATCTTAACCCGCTTAGCCAAACTTGAAGCAGACGCAGCGATCCGTAACTGCATCAACCACTATATGGAAATCTGTGATGCTTTGGATGCTAACACGAATCTTGATGAACTGATGGCGTTATTCGATCAAGACAGTATTTGGGAAGGGATTGGCGAAAAATATGCCAAGTCATTTGGACGCTACGATTCATGGCAAGCGATTTATGACATGTTCAAAAGCTATACCCAAAAAGAATCGCATTTTGTCATGAATGCCCACTTTGTGAGCTCAGAACAAATTTATGTAGAACAGCAGCAAGCCGATGCCTCTTGGCTGATGTTACAAACTTCAACTTTCCGTGACGGCCGCAGCCATTTAAATGCAGCAAAACTGAGCGTGAAGTTTCGGCAGCAAGTAGATGGTTCTTGGAAAATCAAACATTTTCAGACTGAAAATATTTTTAGCCGTCCCGTGTCACACTGGAACAGCACCGCTGAATTGCCTGTGCCAAGCCAAAATTAAACCAAGGATTAATGAATAGGATAATTAATATGAACAGTATCATTCCAATGCAAAACATTGATATTGATTACAGCGAACTTGTTCAAAGTGATCGCGCGCATACTTCTTTATATAAAGATGCTGCGATCTTTGAAGATGAAATGGACAAGATTTTCTACAAAACATGGGTTTGGGTAGCACATGCGAGTGAAATCCCGGATGCCGGCAGCTATAAGACTATGAATATTGGCAAGCAGCCTGTGGTTGCTGTACGTGACCGAAAGAAAAAAGTTCATGTATTGCTGAACCGCTGCCGTCACCGCGCTGCGACTGTTTGTGAACATAAAAAAGGTAAAACAAACAGTTTTGTTTGTCCGTATCATGGCTGGAGCTATGCGCTGGATGGTAGTTTACGCGGTGTTCCATCGCCAGAAAGCTATGGTGAATGCTTAGAAAAATCAGAGTTTCCATTGGTTAGCTTGCGTGTTGAGGAATACAACGGCATGATCTTCGCATCATTCAATCATGATGTAGAGCCGTTGGAAGACTTTCTCGGCGCTGCGAAAAAATGGATCGACTTGTTTATGAAACAAGGTGCGGGCTATCCAGTGAAAGTCTTGGGTGAACACCGCTTTACTTTCCCGGGTAACTGGAAAATCCAGCTGGAAAATACCACTGATGCGTATCACTTCCCGTTGGTGCACAAATCCTTCCTCAGCTCTGTCGATGAAAAAACCGAAGAACTCTTTAACTTTGAAAACCAACCGGGGTATGTTGAAGATTTGGGTAATGGTCACAGCGTGATGGTGATGATTCCTGAATTGGTTGATCTTGAAGAAGATTTAATGGAACGCCCAATTCAAGAGCGCTTTGAAGATCTTGCGCAAGCTCTGCGTGATGAAGGTCATGAAGAATTGGAAGTTCGCCGCATTGTACGTGCTGTGGGTGGTTCCGGCTTTAACTTAAATATTTTCCCGAATATTGCCTGCTCAATGGCGTTCTTCCGGGTTATGCAGCCGATTTCAGTCGATAAAACCGAAATTCACCACTCTGTTATTACGATGGATGGCGGTCCGAAAGTTGCGAACCAATACCGTTTACGTTTGCATGAACATTTTCAAGGTCCATTTGGTTTTGGTACACCAGATGATGCTGAAGCTTGGGAGCGTGTACAGCACGGTGCAAGTGCAGGTGAGGACTTATGGATCATGCTGAACCGCGGCTTACCGGGCGAAATCGAAACTGAAGATGGTCTAAAAAGTGATGTTAGTGCGGAAACAGGGATGCGAGCTGCTTATCAGCAGTGGAAAAAGTTGATGACGGCTTAAGGAGAAGAACGCCATGAAAATTGATTTAAACTTATTGAATGAAGTTACGGCTTTTGTTTGGGCTGAAGCCGATATGTTAGACCATTCTGAACATAGCGCATGGTTAGACCTTTGGAATGAAAAAGGCGTGTATATCATTCCAATCGATCCAGCATTGACGGATTATGAAAATAATTTGAACTATGCCTATGACAATCACCATATGCGTAAATTGCGTGTAGATCGTTTAGAAAATGGCGAAGCGATTTCAACATCACCAAAAGCAAAAACGGTGCGCAGTGTTTCCCGAGTCCGTATTGTGAAAGATGAAGATGGTGAAATTATTTTACGCTGCGCGCAAAATTTGCGTGAGTTCCGTAAGCAAAACTTAAAGCATTACACCGCAGATGTGACTTTCCATTTGGTACGTGATGGTGAGAAAGGTTTTAAAATCAATCGTAAAATTATTAACTTAGTTAACTCTACCGATACTTTGGCAGGTATCAGTTACATTCTCTAGGAGAAAAATATGAAACACGTTGTTTTAGTGACTGGTGCTGCTTCAGGTTTAGGAAATGTCATTGCAGAGTATTTTGCAAGCCAAGGCCATCAAGTCATTTTATCGGCAAGCACTTTGGAAAAGGCCCAAAATGCCAAGGCGCAAAGCGCGTATGCAGCGCAAATGTTTCCTTTGAAATTGGATATTTCAATTGAGGCTGATTTTCATGCTGCTGTGCAATGGATTGAAGAAAAATTTTCTAAGCTTGATGTGTTGATTAACAACGCAACAGTGACTAAGGCAACGCCTGTTTTAGACATTACAGCAGCAGATTTTGATTGGGTGACACAAGTCAATCAGCGCGGTACGTTCCAAGCCTGCCAGATCATCGGTAAATACATGGCGGATAAAGGCTATGGACGTATCGTCAATATGGCGTCATTAGCTGGGCAAAATGGTGGTACGGCAACAGGCGCGCACTATGCCGCAACAAAGGGCGCCATTGTGACTTTGACCAAAATTTTTGCCAAAGAATTTGCAGCAAAAGGTGTAACGGTGAATTCCATTGCCCCGGGGCCAATGGAATCACCAATTGTACATAGTGTAGTGTCGGACGAAAAAATGGCGCAGTTTATTCAGAATATTCCAGTTAAAGCCTTAGGCAGCATGGAGTTTATTGCTGAAACGTGTGGATTGTTGGCAAGCCCGAATGCTGCGTTTGTAACAGGCGCAACGTGGGATATTAACGGTGGATTATTTATGCGTTAAGCCTTTCGGTGCGGCGCATAAGAGGGAAAAAATCATGACTACACTTTATAATGTTATTGTTAAAAACCGTCATGTAGAAGGTGAAAATGTTGCGGTCATGGAGTTTGAATCTGCAACCTCTACAGCTTTGCCAAAAATTGAAGCAGGCGCGCACATTGATGTGCATCTGCCAAATGGCATGGTGCGCCAATATTCATTGTGTCAAAACCCAAGTCAGCACGGGGTGTTCCGCTTAGGGATTTTACGTGATCCAGAGTCACGTGGCGGTTCAGTTTCTGCTTTTGATGACTTAAAAGACGGCATGCAAATTCAGGTCAGTGAACCTAAAAATCTATTCCCCTTAGTTCCAGCAAAACATAGCGTTTTGATTGGCGGAGGGATTGGAATTACCCCACTCATTACCATGGCGTATCAACTGGTACAAGAAGGCGCATCTTTCGAGTTGCATTATTGCGGTGCAAGCCCTGAACGCTGTGCATTTGTGGATGAAATTAAAAACAGCGCACTCGCTGCATTCACAAAGTTTCATTTTAAATCCGAAGGCGCAAGCCATCGCGAGTTCTTCGAAGCGGCAATTAAAGATATTGATTCAGCAAGCCATATTTATACCTGCGGTCCAAACGGCTTTATGGACTGGGTGATTAATTTAGCTGAGACACAAAGCTTTCCTCAAAATCAGATTCATAAAGAATATTTTCAGGTTGAAGTTGAAACAGGCGGCGATGCGTTTGAAGTCGTTGCACAGCAAAGCGGTAAAATCATCATGGTGAATGCCGAAGAAACAATTTTACAAGCATTGGCGCGTGAAGGTATTGAGATTGAAATGTCGTGTGAGCAGGGCGTATGCGGCACCTGTATGTGCGATGTGATTGAAGGCGAACCAGATCATCGAGATGTGTATTTCACGGATGAAGAAAAAGCCAGCAATGAGCAAATTTTAGTGTGCTGTTCAAGATCAAAATCAGCGCGATTAGTGCTCGATATTTAACAGGTTATCAAGTATTTCGGTTGATTGAATCTTTATGGAATTAGGACAAAAAATTCAGGAGAAAATAAAATGAACGTTTTAAAAACCATGGATAATGTGCAAATTGATCCAATGAAATTCCGCCGTGCTTTAGGTAATTTTGCGACAGGCGTGACTATCATGACTGCGCAAAATGCTGAAGGTGAAAAAGTGGGTGTAACAGCAAACAGTTTTAACTCTGTATCACTCGATCCGGCTTTGATTTTGTGGAGTATTGATAAAAAATCTTCAAGCTTTCATGTGTTTGAGCAAGCCACACATTTTGCTGTGAATATTTTATCGGGTTCACAAATTGAACTTTCCAATAAATTTTCACGCCGCAATATCGATAAATACGAAGGGACCAGCTATCGTGAAGGTGCTGGAGCAGCGCCAATCTTAGACAATTGTTCTGCAGTATTTGAATGTGAGCGCCATCAAATTTTAGAAGGCGGTGATCATTGGATTATTGTCGGCAAAGTGGTGAATTTCTATGATGAAGGTCGCAGTCCGCTGGTTTATCATCAAGGCGCTTACTCTGGTGTGATTCCACATCCATTATTGCAAGTGAAAGACTCTGTTGATCTAGAAGCAGATGGTGTTGGTGAAATGCATCAAGGGCATTTGCACCGCAATGTGTGTTATTTAATGAGCCGTGCATTTAAATTCTATCAAAATGACTATATTCCAAAGCAATTGGTTACGGGTTTCAGAACCAGCGAAGCACGTTTGCTGTTGGTTTTAGGCAGCGGTACAGCTTCAAGCAAAGCTGATTTGCCGCGCGACATTGCAATGCCGATGCGTGAAGTGGAGCAAGCAGCTGAAATTCTGAAAAAAGATGAGCTTTTGGTTGAGAATGAAGGCTTTTTTAAATTAACCGATAAGGGCAAGAAAACGGCGCATTATTTGTTTGATATTGCTGACAGCCATCAAAATGAAGTCTTAGCAAAATACTCGAAAGATGAACAAGACTCATTTGTTAAAATTTTAAGAGATATAGCAGGCATCAAATAAGTGTTGATGATCTGACGAACGAACCGACTGAGTATTGCGTCGGTTCGTTAAAATTTATTCAGTATTCTGCTCATACATATTTTAGCGCTATTCAGGTTTAGCAATTTAGTTCAGCAGATTCAAAAATATTGTTATTCGGAGAATAAGAATGACCAATGATCAATGGAACTGTAAAAGTATTAATGTGTTATTAAAAGCGATTGAAAATAATGAAATCAGCTTAGAAGCGATCATTGATTCATTTTATTCAAGAATTGAACAACGCGACCCTAATATTCAAGCGTGGCAGCATCTTATTTCAAAAAAAGAATATTTAAATCAATATTATAGTAATGAGGATTTTTATAAAAATTCTATTTTAAAAGGTTTACCTTTTGCCGTAAAAGATGTGATAGATACTGCAGGCATCGAAACCCGTATGGGTTCAAAAATTCATGATAACCGTGTTCCAAGTATGGATGCAGCAGTCGTTATTGCAGTTAAAAAGGCTGGCGGCATATTAATGGGTAAAACGGTAACCACTGAATTTGCATTTTTTAAATCTGGAAAAACGCAAAATCCGCATGATCCAAATCGTACACCAGGTGGTTCTTCCAGTGGTTCAGCGGCAGCAATTGCAGCATCTATGACACCATTTGCATTAGGTACACAAACAGCAGCTTCTGTGATACGACCTGCTGCATATTGTGGCTGTTTGGCCTATGTAGCAAGTCATGCAGAATTTTCGCTCAGAAACATTCAACCACTCGCGCAATCTTTAGATAGTTTGGGCATGTTTGCAAATGATTTCTCTGACTTAATATTGATGAGAAGAATCATTCAACTACGCAGTGACTTAAAAGCCAAACAAATCGTTAAAGAGAGTCTAAGAATTGGTGTTTATTCAGGTGATCAATTAGGTGAAATAGAACCTGAAATGCAAAGTGCAATGAAAGGTTTTATGAGCAGGGTACAGTGTGAATCCATCACATTTGAACAGCTTCCAGAAGATATCAACATTAAAGCCTTGGCTGATCATCATTATAAGATTATGGCATTTGAAGTGGCGCGAAATTTACAATATGAATTTCATACGGGTTTAATGGATGAATATATTACTGAACTTATTCATGCCGGTTTGAATATGGCTCATGCTGATTATTTACAACACCTTAAATTCGTTGAAAAAATTAAAAAAGACTATGTAAATTGGATAAACAAGGAATCTATTGATTTTACGATTGCACCAGCTGCACCGGGTATTGCACCACTCGGTTTAGAAAAAACTGGACAGCCTTTTATGAGCCGTCCATGGCAGGTCATGGGCTTGCCTGTAACGACTTTTCCCGTGGCGTATCAGCAAAACATGCCACTAGGCATTCAACTGGTGGGTAAATTTCATCAAGATGATGAATTGTTAGCGCAGAGTGAATATTTATATGAATTGTCGCAATCAAATGATTGAAAGTTCATTGAATAGCGAATCTTGAAAAGCCCAATAAATGAAATATGAGCAATTAAGATATTACAAATATTGAATATGTATTATAAGGTCGTGATTAAAAGGATGAATGATTTAATTCTTTGAAAAAAATGGCTATTACCAAAACAAGCAAGGATAGGCGTGTGGGTAATAGTTTTTGATTATTTCATCTATTTCAGTCAAGGTACATAGAGTGAACAATTCTAATAATGCCATGCGTACATGGACACTGCATATTTAAGAGATATGTGGAGAATTTCAAACCCGATTTGATAGCCAAATTTCATTGGAGAAGTAAATTCGTTTTTACTGGGGCAAACTGAAATGGCTTTTATTAAAAGCAACGCTAGTTTCATTGAACGAAAACCTGAAATATTGGATCGAGTCAACGATCGTTTTTGTTTTCTTATTTTACAATATACCGGTAAAATTCTGCTGAAATATCGCAGTTAAAACATATATTTAAGCGAGGGGGATATTATTCTGCTGAATTGCAATGAACATATTGCGATGTACCTGTAGAGCTTGTTTAGTCATATTTCTGTCCATCTTTCGCGTGAAAAATTGTTTAAGCAGCGTATTATTACAGATTATTTTGGCTAACTTATCAATCATAATATGAGTGCTCATTTACTAAAAAATATGTTGCAAACGATGTCTAGTGACAATATTAAATTTTGGAGAGTTAGGCGGTAAAAATGCGGTTGCGATTCTTGCTGATCTAATATTGATGAAATTTTATAGAAATTACTACAAACAATTTTTTGTACACTAAGGTCAAGTCTGTGCAGTGCCAGAACGATTCTTTGTACGTCAGTCAAAATATGACGAATTGGTTAGTAAAGTATCTACTGCGGTGCAACAGTTAAAAATTGGTTCGCCATTAGATGAATCAAGTATGTTCGGTCGTTTGTCAAATAAACCACACTTTGGAAAAGTGAAGCATTATTTCGATATCGCACAACAAAATAATCAAGTGATTACAGGCGGTAAAGTGCTGGAAGGTACAGGTTATTTTGTTGAACCAACGCTTTTAAAAGTTAGTGGTGTTGATGATCTTTTATTCATCGAAGAAACATTTGATCCAGTAGTAGATGTGATTCCATTTGAAATGGATGAAGAGTTGATCGAAATGATGAATCATTCTCGGGTAATCCTCCCATAAATAACCGAAGCTAAAAGTAGAGGTTAAGCAGCCATTAAAGGTGGCCTTCCTTTGTTGGCTTCGTGTGGTCTTTCATGATTGTAATGCCACAACCAGTTTGTTGCATAATCTTGTACTTCAGCCAAAGTATCAAATAAATGTTTGCTCAGCCAACTATAACGTATGGTTCGATTATAACGTTCAATATATGCATTTTGCTGTGGTTTACCTGGTTGAATATATTCAATACAAATACCGTGTTCAGTTGCCCAGCGTACGAATTTATGCCTGATAAACTCAGGTCCATTGTCGCATCTGCATAGTAAGCGTCCGCTGAATCCCATGCCTATTTTTTAATTTTGGTCGGATTTCCAGCGGTGTGGCAGTAATTCTTCTATTTGGGTCACTTTATGCGTCGGCAGCCTTTTCAGCACATCACTTAAATAGGCATACGGATCCAGTCCATTCAGCTTTGCTGACTGGATTAAAGTCATGATATTGGCAGCTCGTTGGCCGCTGCGCAGCGAGCCAGCAAACAGCCAGTTCTTACGTCCCAACGCCCAGGGACGCATCTGATTGTCGGGTAGTCAGACGCAGTTACCTACGTCCAACCCCCTAAGAACCGTGCATGCGAGTTTCCCAGCACACGGCTCAAGCCTCTGCTAAGGCGCCATTCGGCACCCGGTTATACATCGTTGACATTGGCAAACTGAACACTCCTCGGACAATACAGATGGTAAATCTCAAGATTAGCAACTGCATCCGTTCCACCATGACTTAGCTTCACAATATGACGGCTGTGCCATGGTGTATCTTTGGTGACTGGTTTAAGACAGGCGCAGCAGCGACCACCTTGTTTTAGCCACACCCGATACAGCTTGGCTCGCCCCTTTGCGGAGACCAGCATTCTTTTACCCCATCGGGATTCGAAGTACTCATCCCATGCGGGGTCATGAGGGTTAGCAGCAGCCTTGATCTTGATATGTCGCACAATTGGCGTGTCCGAGGCAGACACTAATGTGTATTGTCGCTTCCGACCATCGGCGGACTGTTCATCACATGAGAACACCCATCGACGCGCTCCTTGTACTTTGAAATACCGATCTTTGACCCATCGGAGTGTCTTGCGAGGGTGGCGACGTACAGCCCATCGCCAGAGCATTTCCCACACTGCGTTGTCTACCTGGTTGAAAACCTTCTTGGCAACGACATGACTATGATAGTTGGCCCAACCCCTTAGAATCGGGTTGAGCAAACCGATCAAAGTGGCCTGTCGTGTCGCTTTGTTTGCATTGATTAATGCTCGCAGCTTGTCAAGATGAGCACTGATGTTTGCCTTTGACGGCTTGATCAGTAGCTTGCCGTTGTACTTACGTACGTTCCAGCCAAGAAAATCGAACCCGTTCCCTATGTGCGTGATTTTGGTCTTTTCCTGAGAGAGCACGAGACCGCGCTGCGCCAGAAATTCAACCACGGCAGGACGAACTTCATTTTCGAGCCACTCTTTAGAATACCCCGTGATGATGAAATCATCCGCATACCGTACCAGTTGCAGCTTTTTGCCTGTCCATTTGGCATTAGAGAACCTCTTCGCCAGCATCGTTTCCAGTCCGTCCAAGGTCATGTTGGCCAGCACCGGGGAGATAATACCTCCTTGCGGTGTTCCGGAAAGACTGGGAAACAGCTTGCTTTGGTAGATGTAACCGGCTTTGAGCCATTTCCGTAGAATCACCTTGTCCATTGGGAGGTTGGCGATCATCCAGTCATGGCTGATATTGTCGAAACAGCCTTGAATGTCACCCTCTAGCACCCACTCCGCACTTACTTTTCTTGACAGCACACCAAAGCACTGTGCTGCAGCATCCGCGGTTGAGCGTTGCGGTCTGAACCCATAAGAGTTCCGATCAGCGATGGTCTCCGCGATGGGTTCCAAAGCCAGCAGATGGAGCGCCTGCATGGCCCGGCATTTCATCGTGGGTATCCCGAGAGGTCTCATCTTGCCATTTTTCTTCGGAATAAGGACTCTCCGAAGCGGAAGGGGCGTGTAACCTCGCCTCTTCAACGACATCATCGCACCGGTCTTGGCCTTGGGTGTATTCCAAGTCACCTTGTCGACCCCAGCCGTGTTTTTGCCTTTGTTTTCAGACACTCGTTTGACGGCCAATGCTTTGCCACTAAACGAGTGAGTCAGCAGCCATTGCAAAGCTTTCGCCTTGTTATGCCTGCCGTCTTGTACCGCCTTCACAATACGCGCTTGCAGCCCTCTGACATGACGCTGTACAGCATCCAATCGATGCTGTACCACGATGTGCTGGAAGGTGCACACGCTGATACTGCTGCATTCATTTGCTCTCCCTCCATTAAAAGGGTTCTACACACTCTCTTGTGATGAGAGACCATAAGGACGTCAGCCCGCTTTCGCGTGGGGTAATGTTTCAACCTCTATCCAACCCATTACAGACTGGCATTCGCTTTTTCCTCGTTCCTTCGCCCGCATCACCATGGGCAGTTTTTGCAAACTGCTTTCCCAATGGGAGTAATACGGGATTTCCACGTTCCGCTTACTGAAGTACATCGGCTTAGGTGCCTGCTATTGACCGGGAGGCGTATGGGTCACGAATGCGTAATCGAAAGACGCAATTTCCACCTCCATTACCGTTTTGGTTCGAGCGTATCAGCCATTTCCGCTCGTTCAACTTAACGATCGTTACGCAGATTCACATGTGTTCACCATACCGATTATCTAGCCCTTGTCCGGCTATGGCTGCCAGAAGGGTACGCCTCTCACGATTGATACCCCGCACCTTGCGGTGCCTCGTTACATTGTCGAAGGCGCTCTTTATTCAGCCTTCTAGATTCACCCGGTGACACGGGTGGTTCCCGCAGGGGGAACAACTTCATTAAGCAACTTCGTGTCGCACTTCAATCCAGTTATTATCTATAGGCAAATTACCATCATCCAGATAGCGGCAGAGTGCCTGCCAACGTTTTAGGCTGTAATTGATCGCCTTGGCAGTTGGAGAACTCGATGGCACCGTCAGATAATGTTGGTTGAGCCATTCATACAGTTGTTGCATCACCGGTTGACTATGCTTTTGCCGATATTCGCGGCGATGTTCTGCTGTACCATCGGTCTTTTTCCTGAGTTCTGCTTCTATGGCATACAGTTTCTGAATCAGCACTAATGCCTGTTCAGCGATCTGACTTTTCCCGGTCACATGCAGTTCATGAAATTTACGACGTGCATGTGCCATGCAGCCCACCTCAATGACATCGCCTGATTTAAAGCGTGCTTTATAACCACTGTAATCATCACAGACCAAATGGCCCTGCCAGCCATTCAGGAACTCTTCTGCATGCTGACCTGAACGGCTATCCTGAAAGTCATAGATCACCGCTTGAACTGGATTGTACTGTGTGGTGGCATAGGCCCAGACATAACCTTTCTTCGGTTTTTTCTCATTCTCACCCATCCGCATAATGGTGACCGGCGTTTCATCGGCATGGATCACCCGCTGTTGCAGCACCACCTGTTTTAAGGCATTGGCCAGAGGTTCCAGTTCCACACCGCAGCGACCAATCCAGTCAGATAAAGTAGATCTGGACAGATCAATGCCCGCCCGCTGATAGATCAGGCGCTGACGGTACAGCGGCAAATGATCGGCATACTTCGATACCAGCACATGGCTGAGCAGTTCAGGACTGGCAATACCTTTATCAATCACATAGGCGGGCATCGCTTGCTGAGTCAGGGTGTCACACTGATCACAGACCCATTTGCCACGTACATGCTGTTCCTTATAGAACTGTGCCGGTCTGAAATGCAGTTTTTCACTGATATCTTCGCCGATACGACGTAACTGGCAGCCACAACTGCATTGGGTTGATGCAGGTTCATGCTCAATACGGATGGTGTGTAGATGATCGGGTAGCAGTCGACGTTTAGGTTTGTTGACTGTGGCTTTCTGTGTTGCTGCATCGGTTTTATCTGCATTCAGCCGCTCCAGTTCCAGATCGACTGCTGCGATATCTTCTTCGACCGCCTCATCCCACAGATGGATTTGTTTTGCGGTGAGATGTTCGTTTTTACTACCGAATTTGTGCTGTTTAAACAGCGCCAGTTCATGCTCGTATTTTTGATTGAGAATAGAAAGATGCTGAACTTTAGAATCTTGAATAGCCACCAATTTTGTAGACACCTTGAAAGCTTAATCAGCCATATAATCCTCAAATGAATAAGCCTGTACCTAAAATCTATCGGACAACCAATTGATCCTCTTACAATAGAGCCTTGATCAATAGAGGAAATATATCAATTTGGTTCGATCCCACTACTCAATGGCATGCTCAACTCAAAGGCAAACAAGGGCGAAATCAAACCTACTCAGATACAGCTATTCAATGCTGTTTAATGATGAAAGTCTTATTTCGTTTAACTCTACGAATGGTCACAGGATTTGTTCAAAGTCTCATTCGTCTTAGCGGATTAGATTGGACAGCACCAGATTATTCCACTATCTTGTCGAAGACAAAAGTATATTGATATTGCGATTCGCTATTAGAAAAGTAATGATGGACTTCATCTACTCATCGATTCAACTGGCTTGAAATTTTTAGGTGAAGGTGAGTGGAAACGTAAGAAACATCAGCCTGAATATCGTCGACAATGGCGTAAACTCCACCTTGGTATAGATGCTGAAACGCTGCAAATACGTGCCGTTCAGCTCACTACAAACAATGTCAGTGATTCACAGGTACTCGGTGATTTACTTGATCAGATTCCACAAGGTGAGTAGATTGATTCTGTCTAAACAGATGGGGCTTATGACACGAAAGACTGCAGAAAAGTCATTTCAGATCGACAGGCATATACAGTGATTCCGCCAAGAAAGAATGCGAAGCCCTGGAAAGATACATGCACCAGCTCGCTAGAGAGAAATGAATTATTGAAAACGGTGAAATGTCTAGGAAGAACAATTTGGAAAAAGTGGTCTGGGTATCATCGCCGAAGCTTGGTAGAAACCAATATGTATTGCATCAAATTATTGGGAGATAAACTCAGCGCCAGAAATTTTCAGAGCCAAGTGAATGAGATTCATGCACGTGTGGCAGTGTTGAATAGATTTACGGAATTAGGCCGACCTCATCCCCAAGTTGTCACTTAAGCCTGAGTAGCTTTGGGTAACCCTGATCTTTAAATCTTTGCGCCACAAAGCCCAGTAAAACTATGCGTTTAAAAACTTATTTAGAATGTAATTAAATACTCTAGGCTGTTCTATATTGGATATATGAGATGCATCAATTTTAAATAACTGACTATTTGGAATATGCTCAACCATGTATTCCCCATCAGCAATGGTGGTTACAGGGTCTTGTAAGCCTGCCACGACAAGCGTGGGGACCGTAATCGTTTTAAGTTTTTCACGAAGATCCGCTTTAGCCAAAACTTCACAGCAACTTGCATAACCTTCTGGGCTGCCAGCACCAAGGTCGTTACTTAAAGATTCTACAACTGCTGTGTTACTTTGGATAAAGGGCTCAGTAAACCAGCGTGATGCTGCAGTAGACGCAATCGGTTGTAAACCTTGTTCACGAACCAGTGCAGCACGGTCATTCCAGGCCTGTTCCTGACCGATTTTTGCTGCTGTATTGCACACCACCACCTGATTAAAGCGTTCTGGACGGTTAATTGCCAACCATTGACCGGTTAAACCGCCCATTGAAATACCGCAGAATGCCGCTTTTTCAATGTTTAAATGATCAAGTAGATTCACCACGTCTTGACCCAGTTGATCGATGCTATACGGACCTTGTGGTGCAGATGAAGCCCCATGGCCACGGGTGTCGTAGCAAATCACAAAGAAATCTTGCTGGAAAAAATCAATTTGTGGTTGCCACATTTTGAAGTTGGTACCCAGTGAATTTGAGAAAACCAGTGCAGGTTTTGCAGCATCACCAAAAGTCTGGTAATTAATTTGTGCATCATTTGATGTAAATGTTGGCATTTTTAAATCCTTAATCTTACAAATCCCCCTAAATCCCCCTGAGCAAGGCTTAAGCACTGCTTTAAGCTGAAGCGCAAGAAGGGGGACTTTGAATGAGGATTAAACGCGTTCAATAATCAAAGCGATACCTTGACCGACACCAATACACATTGAACATAGAGCGTATTGACCACCGGTTTGTTCAAGCTGGTTCAGTGCAGTCGTCACCAAACGCGCGCCAGATGCACCCAGTGGATGACCCAAAGCAATCGCACCGCCATTTGGATTGACTTTCTCAGAACCGTCTTCGATACCCAAATCACGGGTACATGCCAACGCTTGAGCAGCAAAAGCTTCATTCAGCTCGATCACATCCATCTGCTCTAAAGTCAGACCAGTTTGCGCCAATAGTTTCTTGATGGCAGGTGCTGGACCAAAGCCCATGATGCGTGGTTCAACACCAACAACAGTTGAACCAATAATTTTGGCACGTGGTTTTAAACCGTGTTGAGCAACCGCTTCATCAGATGCGATTAAAAGAGCAGCTGCACCATCGTTAATCCCTGAAGCATTACCTGCCGTTACCGTACCATCTGCTTTGACCACAGGTTTCAGTTTTGCCAAAGCTTCTGCGGTAGTTGATGCACGTGGATGTTCATCTTTAGCAACAACCACAGGTTCGCCTTTACGTTGTGGAATTTCCACTGCAATAATTTCTTTGTCAAAGAAACCACGTGCTTGCGCAGCAGCAGTACGTTGCTGGCTGGTTAAAGCAAACTGATCCTGGTCGGCACGGTTAATGTTGAACTGTTCCGCCAGGTTTTCAGCGGTTTGCGGCATGGTTTCTACGCCATACATTTCTTTCAGTTTCGGGTTAATGAAACGCCAGCCCATGGTGGTGTCTTCAATCTTCTGGCTACGGCCATACGCTGTTTCTGACTTGCCCATCACGAATGGAGCACGCGACATGCTTTCTACACCGCCGGCAATAATCAGATGGGCTTCACCGGCTTTAATCGCACGTGCTGCCATCGCAACTGTATCCATCGATGAACCACACAGGCGGTTCACGGTCGTTGCCGGCACATGATAAGGCACACCTGCAAGCAGTGAAGACATGCGACCGACGTTACGGTTGTCTTCACCGGCCTGGTTGGCACAGCCATAAATCACGTCATCAACCTGTTCCCAGTTCACCGATGGATTGCGTTCCATCAAGGCTTTGATTGGTACAGCACCTAAGTCATCTGCACGGACAGGTGCGAGGCCACCGGCATAACGGCCGAATGGAGTACGGATGGCATCAATGATATATGCGTTTTTCATTGTCTTTTCCTTTTACCTCCCTTAATCCCTCCTGAAAGGAGGGAGACTTTACACTCAGTTGAAATTTCTTTTGTGTGAAGTCCCCCCTTTGAAAAATGGGGATATAGGGGGATTTATCTTTTGAAACTACTTAAGCTTGAGTCGCATCAATCAACTTGGCGCCAGTCAATGACTGCAATTCTTCAAATGACAGACCTTCGACTTTCTCAATCACTTTCATACCTTCAGGGGTGACATCAATCACGCACAGGTCGGTATAGATACGGTCGACACATTTCAGGCCAGTCGCAGGATAAGACAGTTCAACCACAATTTTTGGCTCGCCTTTTTTGGTCACATGATCGGTGGTAATAAAGACTTTCTTAGCGCCAACAGCCAGATCCATTGCACCGCCGACTGCAGGAATTGCATCTGGTGCGCCAGTATGCCAATTCGCCAAGTCACCATTTTCAGCCACCTGGAAAGCACCTAATACTGCGATGTCTAAGTGACCACCACGCATCATTGCGAATGAATCACCATGATGGAAAAAAGCACCGCCAGTGAGCATGGTGACAAATTCTTTACCTGCATTGATCAGCTCAGGGTCTTCTTCGCCTTTTGCTGGTGGTGGACCAAATGCCAATAAACCATTTTCAGAGTGTAGAAAAACATCTTTGTCTGAAGGTAAGTAATTTGAAATTTTAGTTGGTAAACCGATACCCAAGTTGACATAGGCACCATCAGGAATATCTTGTGCCACACGTTCAGCGATCTGGTCACGGGTCAGTTTACTATAGCTCATTATTTATCTCCGATGCCAATTATTGTGCAGGTTTAACTTGAACAACGTGTTGAACAAAAATTCCCGGGGTGATGATGTGCTCTGGATCCAATGCACCCAGTTCAACCACTTCAGAAACTTGAGCGATGGTCACATCTGCTGCCATTGCCATGATTGGGCCGAAGTTACGCGCAGATTTTCGGTAGACCAGATTGCCCCAACGGTCGCCTTTAGAAGCTTTAATCAAGGCAAAGTCAGCTTTAATTGGATTTTCTAAAACGTAGCCTTTACCTTCGTAGTTAATGGTCGGTTTGCCTTCAGCCAGCAAGGTACCAAAACCGGTAGGGGTATAGATTGGACCTAAGCCCATACCTGCTGCCTGAATACGGCAAGCCAGATTACCTTGCGGCACCAGTTCCAGTTCAATCTTGCCTGCACGATATAACTCGTCAAATACCCACGAGTCAGACTGACGCGGGAAAGAGCAAATGATTTTACGAACAGCACCAGCTTTAAGCAGTTTTGCCAGACCATAATCATCATTACCGGCATTGTTGTTGACAATAATCAGGTCTTTAATACCCAATTCGATCAGACCATCAATCAGTTCAGCAGGCTGCCCCGCTGTACCGAAACCACCGATCATAATGGTAGAACCGTCTTTAATTTGGGAAAGAGTTTCCACAAAGGAAGTTGAGCTTTTATCAATCATCTGGCTAACCTTATCTACATTTTCATGAATTGCTATGCGTAAATATCGCTTCAAAATACTTATGCATAAAAATTATGGCGTTGCCATCACTTTACAAATTGAGCGTTAATTTGAAGCTTGGTTATTGAATCATTCAGCTGTAAATAGCAGTTTCTAAAATGGATTCAAATCACTCTAAGGTATTAGAGTGATTTGATTTTTTATCAGGTGTCATCTTCACGAATTGAAGAAGGATGACGATTTAAGGCAGTCACTTGAATATCCATGTAAGGGTACAGCGGTAAGCCTTGCAGGATATTGTGCAATTCTTCATTGCTCTCAACATCAAAAATACTGATGTTGGAATATTGACCACTAATGCGCCAAATATGACGCCATTTGCCTTGTCGCTGTAAATCTTGAGAATAAGCCTTTTCAACTGCTTTAATTTCATTGGCTTTATCGCTTGGCATATCTAACGGAATATTTACGTCCATTTTGACTTGGAAAAGCATGATGTCTCCTTCAATTATTGACGTCGTAAGTTGTCGATTTTGTCTTGATCCAATTCAATACCTAAGCCTAAACCTGTAGGGATTTGTAGCTCAAAATTTTCATATTTGAGTGGTGTTTTTAAAATTTCTTCAGTCAGCAATAGTGGACCAAATAACTCAGTGCCATATGCTAAATTGCTGAAGGTTGAAAATACGTGGGCTGAAGCAACTGTGCCTACAGAACCTTCGAGCATAGTGCCACCGTATAAATCTATACCGGCAAGATTGGCGATTTTTCCAACTTCGCAGCCCTCAAGTAAGCCGCTCGATTGCGCAATTTTTACTGCAAATACAGAGGCAGCGTTTCGTTTTGCCAGTTCATAAGCACTTTGTGGACCCATGAGTGATTCATCTGCCATTATCGCAATATCAAATTTACGGGTTAAGCGTTCCATGGCATCTATGTTATGAATGGCACATGGCTGTTCAATCAGGTCAATGCCACCATCTTGTAGCATTTGAATACCTTTAATTGCGGTTAACTCTGACCATGCACGATTGACGTCGACACGAATCGAAATGTCATCACCTAAGGCTTTTTTGATTGCCAATACATGTTCAACATCTTGTTCAACAGGGCGTGAACCGATTTTGAGTTTGAAAACATTATGACGCTTGCTAGCAATCATTTTTTGCGCTTCAAGAATGTCTTTTTCAGTATTGCCTGAAGCCAGTACCCATAACACTGGAATACTGTCTCGTAGACGACCACCTAAAACCTCACTAAGAGGCAAACCCAGACGCTGTGCTTGGATATCGAGTAATGCAGTTTGAATGGCACATTTTGCAAAACGGTTACCATTAATATTGCGATTAATGACCTGCATAATTTGAGCGACATTCACATCTTTAAATGTTTTGAGTAGAGGTGCGAAATAAGTTTCAATATTGGTTTTGACGCTCTCAGGGCTTTCTTCACCATATCCTAAGCCACCAATTGTGGTGGCTTCGCCCCAGCCGATAAAACCATCGTCTGTGCTGATTTTAACCAGTACGAGAGTCTGAGTTTGCATTGTTGCAACAGCCATCTTATGTGGACGGATCGTTGGAATCTCAACAAGCAATGTTTCTATAGTTTTATACATTGCAAAAATCTTCTGTGTTTAGCTATTTGTATACCCTAAGTTAATGTAATATCTTAAACTAGAGCCAAATTGGTATTTTTGAATACTTAAAAGGTATATAAATGGAATTAAGACATTTACGTTATTTTGTGACGGTTGTTGAAGAGCAAAGCATTACCAAAGCTGCGGATAAACTCTGTATTGCTCAGCCTCCTTTGAGCCGTCAAATTCAAAAATTAGAAGAAGAATTAGGCATTACCTTATTCGAACGAGGATCTCGCCCAGTTAAAACAACAGAGGCAGGGATGTTCTTTTATAAACATGCTGTGCAAATTTTGGCGCATACAGCTCAAGCGACCTCAATGGCGCAGCGAATCAATGCTGTGGATAAGACAGTTCGGATCGGCTACGTCGGTTCTTTACTTTATGCTTTGTTGCCTCAAATCATTTATTTATTTCGTCAGCGACATCCAGATACACATGTAGAATTAATTGAGTGTGGCACGCGGGATCAGATTGAAGCCCTAAAAGCAGGTAAGATTGATATTGGTTTTGGTCGATTGCGATTATCCGATCCAGCCATCAAACGTTTATTATTACGTAAAGAGCGCTTAAAACTGGCGGTACATAAAAATCACCATCTGGCAGGATTTATTGATACTGGCGTTTACCTGTCCCAAATTGTCAAAGAATCCATCTTTTCTTATCCGATTGCGCCTAAACCTAATTTTTCGACATTAATTCAGTCCATTTTTACGGAATTAGGTTTAGTCCCGAAAGAGCTTATAGAAGTTCGTGAAATTCATTTAGCACTCGGTTTAGTTTCCTCTGGCGAAGGGATTTCGATCATTCCTGAAAGTGCCAGTGAAATTGGCATGAAAAACTTAATCTATATTCCAATTTTAGACTTAGAAGCTTATTCGCCAATTTCATTATCGGTCAGAAATATGGATCAAAGTTCATACATACCCGACATTTTAGAATGCATCAAAGAAGTATTCGCAGAAGAGGGGAAGCCAGTTCAACTCAATGATGATTAACATAATGGTTGGTAAGCTGCACTGAAGTTTTTCCTAATGTGCCTATTTAGGATAGATTCAAAAGATTCCTCGCTTCTGACGAATCAGAACTTGAACTTCTTAAATAATCGGCAATGTATTTTAGTTCTTGTTCATCATTGATTAAGCCCTGATGGATGGTCTCAATCTGCTTTTCAATGTTGCTCAGCACGTTTTGACATTGCTCAATGACATCATCCAAATAGTTGTCTACTTTCTGCAATAAAACATTCGAAATTTCAGTATATAAACGCTCATGACCAATGGCTAAGATGTCCTTACCCTCCTTTGCATATATGACTTCGTATGCCAAATGCTCCGAAAACTCTAAATGCTCAAGCGGCATAAATTTCAACTGATAATCAACCAAATGTTTTGAAATGTGTACTGCCAGTAATTGATTGGTTTGCTGTGTAAGCGTGCGATATAAATCAGGCAAGGCTTGCTGCGCGGCAAATTGTTCTAATAGGCTTGGTAAAGTGGCAATAACGCTGCGCCAAGTCTGTGTCATGATTTGAGACTTATGCTGCACTAATGCATTGCTGGCATTCTTCAAACACACCTGCAATTGATTAAGCTGCGGCACAACTTCAAGTTGTAACGGCGCTAATATTTCTTCCTGCAAATGATGAAGCAAGGCTTCGGCAGGTTTTCGCTGTTTATAGGCTAAAGCGGGTTCAATTAAATGAAAAAGAGCATTAAATAGGCTATTAAATCCAGCAGATTGCATAGCTTTATCATTAAAATCTGCATCTTTTAACATTTGCGAAGAAATCGATACTGGCACTTGCAATAAGTCAGGATCAACTTGCATTTCCACCAGTTGCGATGTGGCACGCGTATAAACGTCCTGCTCCTGCAAACTGCGTTGATCCGAATTTTTATTGCATAAGACTTGGCAAATTTCTCCATCCACCTCGTCTTCTTCAAAATAATCACTTCTGGTAATCACAGGCAGTAAGGGTTTATGCCTACGTAACTCCTGTCCCAAAGCCATGAGTTCTTTGACCTGACCGGGTGAAGATGAACTGCTTAACCATAAAACACCATCGGCACTGTCTAAAAACCGTTGAGTTAGTTCGGCATTTTGGGGAGTTACAGAATGCAGTCCAGGCGTGTCTAATAAAATTAAATTAAGACCGAGGCAAACACCTTGTAAACGCGAGGTGGTCTCTGTGGCACCTTCTTTTAAAGGTTTATCACTTTCGATGATATTTCCAGCATCGAGGTAAAAATAACCAACGCTTTGTTGTTGTCTGCGGAAACTTTCAGCCAAGACATTACATAATGAACTTTTACCGGCATTAAATTTGCCAAAAATTAATAAAATGATTTTATCTTCAAAATGTTCAGCAATAGATTGTGCATCTTTGAGGCGGTCAAGATGTGTTTCCCAGTGACTCAGATAATGTTCAAGTTGGGTATTTAAAGCCACAATCGCAGTAGATATTTGGCTGGATGAACTCAATCCGTTACTGTTTAAACGTCGTTCATTTAGATTGGTTGCCAGTTGCTGATGCCAAGCCTGCATTTTATTTAAATGCAGTAGAATATCTTGCTCAGGCTGATTGAAAGTATTAGAACTTTGGATCAAATGTTGAATTGGACTTTCAATCAAAGTTTGAATCAAATCAGTACTCATAATGCTCCCTCCAAAGTTTCTGTTACTTGTTGGGCTTGTACAATGAGTTGAAGTCGTTGCTCTAGATTCTGCAGTTGGTTTTTCAATTGCATGCGATCGGCCGAGACTTCAAAATAGTGTGTGAATTCACGTCGCAAACGATCACGACCTGATTCTTCGTCAAAAATAAGTTTTAAATCCTTACGCAGTTTGACCGAAACCCCCATGACCGCAACCATCACAGTATCCAAACTACGGACATTACTTTTTTGTGTATCAGGTAAACCAATCACACCATATCGTACTAAGTGACTGTTGATTTCGATACAAGCGCGAGAATACGCTACTTGAATACGGTTACGATCTCGTTTACCCGCAGTCACTTTATACATATTGGCAAAGGAATCTGGTTCTAAAGAATCGTCTTTTCCTGAAATCTGCAGAATGGGCTGTAAATCCACACGAACTTTGTCTAGCACTTGATTGAGATCATGCAAAAAGGATTCAGCTTGTTGTTGAAGCGTTGTGTTCAGTTGCTGTATTTGGGTCTGAGTTGAATTTTGCAGTTCAGAGATTTCTGATTTAAGTTCAGTGAAGATTTTATTTTTTTCAAACTGGCGTACTGCGGAAACTTTTTCAATCATGCCGTTGAGGGTTTGTTGCAGTTCTGGAATACCACTACGTTGAACTAGTAGTGGTTTAGAATTGACTAAGCCTTGGCGATGACGCGTTGCAGAAACGGGCATAACATTGGCATCAGGCGCTTGTTTTTTAATGCTGTCGATAATATGTGCTAAAACATCTTGATCTGGTGCTTGATCGATTTGCGTCAGGACCAGTACGCTTTGACGCCGTGTTTGCTGTTCATCTTGTTTGAATTGTTGAAATAATTGTAATTCATACGGATCGAATTCACCCTCACGAACAGAATGGATTATTAAGCGGATATCCGCTTCGGTCCACATCGCATCTTGCGCATATTGGTCGTCAATGGCTGCGACATCAGCATCTAAACCTGGTGCATCTAACCAGCGGACATTATGCTTTAAATGTTCAGATAAAGTGACCGTTTCACGTTTATCTGCAACAGAGAAAATGTCATCGCCAATGAGTTCATTTAAAAGTCGGCTTTTACCGTGGTTATATTTGCCAATCACCGTCACGGTGGGAAATTGTCCTGCTAACAAGATAGCACGAAGCCGAGCCAAACTCCTATTTCGCTCTGGAAGAATGGCTAAAATTTCATTTTGTGCTGCATCAAAAATACGAATATCCATATAATTTTCTATTTATCCATAAAGCAAATCAGGCTATGCGATTGCTGACAGCCTGATTACAAGATTCAAAATTAGATTTATAGTTGCATCAAGCTTGCAAGCGCGGGCGGTCTACCACTTGGTTATCAACTCCATCGACAAGTCGGCTTAATTTTAGATCAAAGACCATTTCAGCAAATGGACCTTCTACGCCGTTGGCTTGACTTGTCGCAGGATCGGTATGCTCAATCGCTTCAACCACTAGGCCTTCACGAGTTGCAAAAGCGAAGTCATCGTAGGTGTACGGGTCGCCAGCAACGTTAATTTGTGTAGTTAGTTTGCGATGACCATCTGCTGACACAAAGAAGTGGATGTGCGCAGGACGGTTACCGTGACGACCTAATTGATTTAACAATTGCTGTGTTGGACCATCTGGTGGGCAGCCATAACCTGATGGTAGAATCGTTTGTACACGATAATGGCCTTGTGCATCCGTCATAATAGTACGGCGCATGTTGAATGGTGTTTGTTCGCCAGTTGGGTCAAAGTGTGAATAGAAACCTTTGGTATTGGCATGCCAAATTTCAACTTGTGCATTTGGAATCGGTTGACCATCTGCATTGTAAATTGTGCCATGCAAAATAAGCGTATGGCCATTTGGATCGCTGCCATCATCCATACGGGCAAAGCCTTGTGACACAGGCGCGCCAGCCACATAAAGAGGGCCTTCAATGGTACGTGGCGTTGGGTTGTCAATGCCTAAAGCAGCATCGATTGCATCCATACGCATATCAAGGAAATGGTCAAAACCTAAACCAGGGGAAAGCAATCCAGCTTCATGACTTGTACCGAGTTGGTTTAAATATGCAATTGCCGCCCAATATTCATCAGAAGTAATTTCTAAATCTTCAATTGATTTAAATAAATCAGAAACTACGCGGTGGATAATTTGTTTGATACGCGGATTACCACCTTCTTGCTCAAGACCACTGAGTAGATTTATAAAATTTTGTACTTCTTCCGTGTTAAAAATTTTAACATTTGCGGCTGTCATGGCTATCTCCTTCATGTTGCCATAATGCTGGTCTACTTCATAATTATTCAATCGTTGTATGAGTTAAGACTGCATTGATTCTTAAATTGTATATCCGTTTATATATACCTTAATTAAATGTTATAGCCCTATCTAGTCTTGTTTCGGTATCTTTAAATACTAAAAAGGTATATTTTGAGGTAAATTCTTAAAGTATTTTATAATGTGATTCTTTTTTTAATCATGAGATCTTTTGCGAAAGTTAATTTAAGTGAACCGTATCGAGTTTGTCGGAGACCCCACTTTCTTGAGATGAGATACTGTCTTGGTAGTCAATCAGGTTTTTAGATTATTCGCTCAATAAATAATCTCTCTCATAGGCAGTCTAATGTTTTAACACGTCATAACATAGATGTATAAGCTTACGCATTGCAGCACTTAAAGTACACTTTTTATTCTTACCCTAGCTTAATAATTGTTGGTATAAAGCTTCAATTGATCTCTTTCATAAATAAAAAAAAGATCCTCTTTTTTGTTAATATTTACACTCCAGATTTTTTAACATTCGTGCATAATCTGCGGATGAACTACATCGATTCACACAAGCTTTCTGATCCTCAGTTCAAGTGATACACGGGCATCTCATGATCAACCTTTTATTTAATGGTTGAGCAATTGAAAATGCATGTCTCTGCCAAAGTCAGACTGCCCAAGTTAAGCCTGGAGGATCAGGTTCTGCTCTGTCTGTGTTATTGGCGGGAATACCGAACGTTTTCACGTTGTGACGAGTTACGGGGGTTCAGAGCCAACAGCCTCACGAATTGTACGTCATGTTGAAGATTGTCTGATTCAGTCCAATCTGTTTAATATACCCGAAGGCGAAGGGATCGACCGGAATGTGGTGATCGTAGATGCCACAGAAATTCCAATTCAAAGGCCTAATAAAACAGAAGAAAAGCTATAGCGGAAAGAAAAAGAAGCACACCTTTAAAGTACAGGCCATGATTCACTACAAGACTCAGCAAATTCTGAGCTTATTACGCTGTTACACCGTATCCCATGGTTCAATTGAAACAGTCCATCCAAGAAAGTGAATTGGGCAAGATGCATTACGGTTATTTAAACCAGAATGTTTGCTATCTCATGAGTCGCGTTTTGTAAGTTTTACCAAAATGATTATATTCCTAAACAAATGGGTAGTGGTACAACTTCAAGTAAAGCAGATTTACCTCGTGATATTACTATGCCGATGCAGTAAGTAGAACAAGCTGCAGAAATCCTGAAAAAAGATGGTCTGTTAGTTGAAACCGAGCAATTTTTCCAACTCACTGAAAAGGGGCAAAAAACTGCACATGCTCTATTTGATATCGCAAATAGGCACCAAAATGAGGTGTTCTCAAAATATAGTGAAATTTAAAAAGAAAATTTCACTAAAATATTGAGAGATATTGCCAGAATTTAGTCGTAAAACTGCTTTTATTTAAGTATTAATTTATTGATATTTATGGAAAAGTATAATGGTTATCACTGTTGTAAAAAGAATAAAAATCACATAAAAATTTTAAATTGGCATGGAATTCGCTTAATTTAATTATTGCAAATTACATTGAATATACTTTATTTTAAGTATATTAATATACTTTTAAGATAATTGAATTTTCTATGGAATTATAAAAGAATCAAAGAGCATCATTAAGTATTGGAAACTTAAAATATGCTGAGAGTTCTGCAATGGAATACATTTCTCGCCAGCTAAAAAAGCGCCAGTGAGAATAAAAATTAATTTGATAAAAGGTCTAAATAATGGAATTATCAGTCAAAGTAGGGAAACAAAATCATCTCAAATTTATATCAGCCTACACATTATTAGCATTGAGCTGTAGCAATGTTGTATATGCTGATTTTGTCAAAGATAGTGAAACATCTTTAAACTTTAGGAATTTTTATTTAGAACGAGATTTTGATAGTGCTCAACCTGACATTGGCAGTTGGTCTCAAGCAGCAGGTATTAAATTTTCATCTGGTTATACGGAGACCCCACTGCAAGTAGGTCTTGATCTCACGGCAAATTACGCACTTCGTTTGTCTGATCGAAATGAAGAACGCCCAGATACTGTTTTGCCATTTGAAGATGGAAAACAGGTGAATCACTATCATAAGTTAGGTGCAACGCTTAAGCTTAAATATCAAGATTCTGAATTGCGTATTGGTGAGCTTATGCCACGTACTCCAGTGGCATTTATTGATGATTCACGCCAACTGGTGACAACTTATGCAGGTGTGGCATTTGAAACTAAAGCGATTGATAACCTGAAGCTATCTCTAGGACGCATTACCCATATTAATGCTCGTAATGATGATTCATTTGAAAAACTCAGTTTATTTGCACCGAATGGTCCGCGATTTGAAAGTGATGGTCTAAATTACTTGGGACTGGACTACAACTTTACTCCAAGTGTCACGGGTGCATATTGGTATGGTCAATTAGAAGATATCTATCAACAACATTATTTAAATGCTGTTTATAACACCACAATCGGTGAGAGTAAGGTGAAATTTGATGCACGTTATTTTAATAACAGTGAAGCGGGTGATGCTTATTACGGTAACATCGACAGCCAAACTTTTGGTATGCAAGCCAATTTAAACAACGGTCCACATACTATTACAGCAGGTGTGCAAAAAAATAAAGGTGATAGCCCGTTCCCAACCTTGGCAGGTTATGCACCTCAACCATTTTTACATACATGGTCATTACTTGGATTTATTAAACCAGAAGAGTTGACCTATCACATTCTTTATTCATACGACTTTAAAGCACTAGGTGTACCAGGTTTGCGTGCGACAGCACGTTACTTGCATGGTAGCGATATTGCTCGTGCTGGATTTAAAGATAATGAAGAAACTGAAACCAACTTCATTTTAGGCTACACCGTTCCTCAAGGCACATTCAAAGGGCTAGGTTTGGAATGGCGTTATATCGACACAACGACAAAATATGGCGCAGGTAATACGCCAGGCACAGATTTCGTTGAAAACCGAATTATCACTACTTACACCTATAAATTCTAAATACCAAAAAAGACAGAATAATCTGAATAATGGAGATACAGATGAATTTTAAAAAACTATTGATGGCAAGCTGTGTCATTGCTGCCGCAAGTACTACGCAAGCAGATATTACAATTGGCGTTGTCACGTCATCATCTGGTCCAGTTGCAATGGTAGGCATTCCGCAGAAGAACAGTATTGCATTGTTACCTAAAAAAATTGGTAATGAAAATGTGCGTTATATTTCACTTGATGATGCAAGTGATCCCACAGCATCTGTAAAAGCTGTTGAAAAGCTGATTAAAGAAAATAAGGTTGACGCAATTATCGGTCCATCAGGTTCACCGAATGCAACTGCAGTCATTGGAACAATTGCTAAAGCACAAGTTCCACTTCTTGCTCCTGTAGGTACCTCTTCAATTGTTCAACCAATGAATGAACAGAAGAAATGGGTTTTTAAAACTACACAAAACGATGAAATTATTGCAGCAGCTCTCGTTCAGGATATGGTGAAGCGTAAAATTAAAACCTTAGGTTTTATTGGAACAGCGGATCCGTATGGTGAGAACTGGGGCAAAGTACTTGCAAACCTTGCCGCAAAACATGGCATTAAGATTGTCGCTAAAGAGTCTTTCCAACGTCAAGATACTTCTTTGACAGGGCAAGCTTTAAAACTTATTAGCCAAAAGCCTCAAGCGATTTTAGTTGCCGCGCCTGGTAGCTCTGCCGTTCCACCACAAGCGGCACTTTATGATCGAGGTTATCGTGGGCAAGTCTACCAAACGCATGGTGCTGCACTGGATCAGTATCTAAAACTTGGTGGCAAGAAAGTAGAAAATACGATTTTAGCTGCAAGTTTAATGTTGGTTATTAACGAAGTGCCTAATACGCATCCTTCGAAAAAAGTGGCATTGAAATATATCAATGACTATAAAGCAAAATATAAACAGGTTCCTGCAACCTTTGGTGCCAATGTCTATGATGCTGGCTTGCTACTAGAAAAGGCGATTCCAGTAGCCTTGAAAAAAGCAAAACCGGGCACAGTTCAATTTCGTAAGGAACTACGACAAGCACTTGAAAATACAAAAGAAGTAGCAGGTACGCAAGGTGTTTATAACATGAATGCCAAAGACCATAGCGGATTCGATAAACGCGGTCGTGAGTTAATTATTGTTAAAAACGGTCAGTGGAAGCTGCTCAAGTAATTCCTCCTTTTTTAAATATTATTCAATAACTACCCAAAAGTGATGATTCATTCATCACTTTGGGATGATTCATCCGCAAGAATGGTTAGGAAGATGTTATGGATTTGAATATCGCATTAATTCTTGGACAGGATGGGATAACCAGTGGTGCAATTTATGCATTATTGGCTTTATGCATCATCTTAGTCTTTACAGTCACACGTATTTTATTGATTCCTTTAGGTGAATTTTCAGTTTTTGGCGCATTAACATTAGCTTCGATTCAAGCAGGTCATCCTAGTTTAATTGTTTGGCTAGTTGCCGCGCTATTTTGCGTTAATACGGTTTTAGATCTGTATGCAAAATTCAAACATAACGCAACCTTTAATCATAAAGTCACATTATTCAGTGCCATTTACATCGGGCTCATTATTGCTGCGATGTACAAATTACCTTTAGCTGAACTTTCAATGTGGTGGCAAGTTATATTAACGCTTGCAGTCATTACTCCACTTGGTCCGCAACTTTATCGAACTTTCTTCCAGCCTTTAGTGGCTGCTAAACCATTAGTCCTTTTAATTGTTTCTATTGCTGTTCATGTAGTTTTAGTGGGTATCGGATTACTGATCTTTGGGCCAAATGGCGCTCAAACTCAACCTTTCAGTGATGCAACATTTGAATTGGGTAGCTTGATGGTCAATAGTCAAACACTAGTGATTATTGCAGCATTCTTTGTTTTAATTTTTTTATTGTGGTATTTCTTCGAAAAAACCTTATATGGTAAAGCTTTACATGCAACAGCAGTGAATCGTGTCGGTGCCCAGCTTATGGGTATTTCACCAATTTTTGCAGGTAAATTGACTTTTATTCTGGCTGCTTTCATTGGCACCCTTTCGGGCATATTAATCGCGCCTATTACGACGCTTTATTACGATTCAGGTTTCGTGATTAGCCTTAAAGGATTTGTAGGCGCTATTATTGGTGGTTTGATTAGCTTCCCCGTTGCAGCAATAGGTTCTTTAGTTGTCGGGCTCATTGAAGCTTTCTCTATGTTTTGGGCAAGTGACTACAAAGAAATTATTGTCTTCACACTCATTATTCCTTTCTTACTCTGGAAATCTTTGACTGCTCGTCACGTCGAGGAGGATGAAGAATGAAATCTAAATATTTATTTTTAGCCTTTGCCTTAGTGGTATTTGTGAGTCCATTTTTTTTACCAACCTATCAAGTGACTTTACTGAATTACATTGGTTTGAATGCGCTGGTTGTATTAGGTCTAGTGCTACTGACGGGTGTTGGTGGTATGACCAGTTTCGGTCAAGCAGCCCTCATTGGTATTGGTGCATACGCAACTGCGTATTTAACAGTAACCGAACAGCTTCCGTCGTTTTTGGCTTGGACAGGGGGTAATCCTTGGTTAGGACTCTTGTTAGGTATTGTTATTACGCTGGTATCAGCAGTTCTTGTGGGTGGTCTAACCCTTAAATTATCAGGGCATTATTTACCTTTAGGCACAATCGCCTGGGGCATTTCACTTTATTACTTCTTCTCGACCATTGAATCTTTGGGTGGGCATTCCGGAATTTCAAATATCCCTAGTATCTCTGTGGCAGGTTATGCCTTTGATAGCAGCAACAAAATCTATTATCTCATTTGGTTAATTTTGTTCGGCGCAATCCTTATTACTAAAAACTTACTTAATTCACGTGAAGGACGGGCGATACGTGCACTGAAAGGTGGACAGCTCATGGCTGAGTCGATGGGCGTAAATACTTTCCGTTCAAAAATAATGGTATTTATTACCGCATCTTTATTTGCCTCTGTTTCAGGTTGGCTGTATGCCCATACCCAAAGCTTTATCAATCCAACTCCATTTGGATTACAAATGGGTATTGACTACTTATTTATGGCACTTCTAGGTGGTGTGGGAAGTATCTGGGGAGCAATATTGGGTGCGGGTATTTTTACTATGGTTCGTCAATGGCTTCAGGATATTTTGCCAATCATTTTTGGTAGTGAAGGTCATTATGAAACCATTTTCTTTGGTTTGATCATTATTATTCTGATGCAAAAAGCACCTGCTGGTCTTTGGGCATTTATTGTTAAATATACGCCAAGTCGTTTTAAACCAGTTGATATTCATCCGACAATCCAACCCGTCGAAAATGCATTGAAAGAAACTGAAATTCCTGCAAAAGGAACAGTGATTCTTGAAGCGAAAAATATTACCAAAAAGTTTGGTGGTCTTGTTGCCAATAACGATATGAATTTAACAATTCATGCCGGTGAAGTACTGGCACTTATTGGTCCGAATGGTGCTGGTAAAAGTACCATGTTTAACCAAATTTCTGGTGTAGATGTCCCAACCAGTGGGGAAGTAATATTCCAAGGGAAAAAAACCAACGGCATGGCTTCTCGTGAAATTGCCAAATTAGGTTTAAGTCGAACTTTCCAACATGTCAAAATTTTGCCTGAAATGACCGTTTTGGAAAATGTCGCGATTGGAGCGCATTTGCGTGGTGATAAAGGGGTTTTATCCTCCATGTTTTATCTAGACCGTGAACAAGAAAATATCTTGTTAAACGAAGCTAAAACTCAACTCGAACGTGTTGGTCTAGGTGACTATTTATATGCTGAAGCAGGTAGTTTGGCACTTGGACAACAGCGTATTCTCGAAATTGCACGTGCTTTATGTGCGAGCCCAAGTTTATTACTCCTTGATGAGCCTGCAGCAGGCTTACGTTTTAAGGAAAAACAGGCTTTAGCAGAATTACTTTCTAGATTACGTGAACAAGGTATGGCTATTTTATTGGTTGAACATGACATGGACTTTGTCATGAACCTTGCAGATCGCATTGTCGTGATGGAATTCGGTCAAAAAATTGCTGAAGGCTTACCGGAAGAAATCCAAAAAAATGAGGCTGTTCTCGAAGCATATCTTGGAGGTGTGGCATGACACTCATAAATACAAATCAAAATGATCAAGGTAAATCTTTACTCGAAGTAAAAAACTTGAGTGTTGCCTACGGCAAAGTTGAAGCTTTGATGAATTTTAATATGCGCGTCAATGAAGGTCAGATCGTCTCAGTGGTCGGTCCAAATGGTGCTGGTAAAACCACTCTATTGTCCGCAATCATGGGACTATTAGGTTCTAAAGGACAGGTCGATTTTGATGGGCATATTGAACAAGGGCCACAAGTTGAAACTATGGTGGTCAGAGGTTTAGGCTTAGTTCCAGAGAAGCGCGAGCTTTTTGGTTCTATGAGTATCGAAGATAACCTTATGCTTGGCGCGTTCCAGCGTTATCGTCAAGGTGATCGTTCTTTGAAAGATACCTTGGATGAGGTCTATACCATTTTCCCACGTCTCAAAGAGCGTCGCGGACAAGAGGCGGGTACACTTTCAGGCGGTGAGCGACAGATGCTGGCTGTAGGACGTGCATTAATGGCAAAGCCTAAACTCCTGATGTTAGATGAACCGAGTCTTGGCTTAGCACCACTTATTACACGTGAAATCTTTAAAGTGATCGATCAATTACGTGGTCAAGGTGTCTCAATTTTACTGGTTGAACAAAACGCACGTGCAGCCTTAAAACTTGCTGATTATGCCTATGTACTTGAAATGGGCGAGTTGTCTATGCAAGGGAAGGGCAGTGAGCTTGTTGAAGATCCAAGAATCATTGAAAGCTATTTAGGCATTAATAGTAAGCACCAAGATATTCTGGCGGTTTAATCGCAACTGTTGAGTGCAACTCAGCAATAAAGGAGGCGATGATGCAACAATCAGCTAAAAAGATATTGGTTTATGGAGCAGGTGCGATAGGAAGCGTATTGACTGTTCGATTGACCCTGGCTGGCCATCAAGTCAGCGTGATTGCACGTGGGGAAAACTATCATGTGATTTCTCAAGAGGGTATCCATCTTGAAGATCTCACCGGTCATCACCACATCCGACCTTACCGTGTGGTGAGTGATGTGAGTGAACTTGAACCACAAGATTATATTTTTATTGCAACCAAATTTCATGCCTTGGCTGAGATTACACCGCAGTTAAAAGCTTTATTGCATGATGATACGGTGATTGTTCCATTAATGAATGGAATTCCATTCTGGTATTTTTATGGAATAGAGCACTCAAGTGAAAGGACTTATATCAAATCCTTAGATCCCAATGCGCAATTATCAACACAATTTCCTTTGAAGAATTTAATCGGGTCAGTTGTTTTTATTACTGCACAATTATTGCAACCTGGAAAAGTGAAGTCTATTAATCCTTATTTGTTGATTTTTGGTGAACCAGACCATCAACTTAGTAATCGATTAAAACAGCTTGTTGAACTGTTTGTGGATACCAACATTGAAGCTCGACCAGTTGAAACAATTCGTGATCAAATTTGGACTAAGGTGATGGCTAATCTGAGTTCTAACCCACTTTCAGTAGTAGCCAACACCAGCCTAGACCAAATTTATTCTCATCCATATTTACATCCTATCTCACGTGCTATCACCCAAGAGGTTAGGCAAGTCGCAGCGTGTTATGGCGCCCGTATCACTATTGATCCCACTACTTTTTTGAAACTTGGTACAGAAATGGGCGCAACCTATACGTCCATGTGGTACGACTATCAAAAAAAACATCGACTGGAATTAGAAAGTATTGCAGACGCAGTTTTTGAACTTGCTGAAGTTTATGGCTGTGAAATGCCCATGACACGCTGTATTTACGACCTTACTCAATTTCTTAGCACACAATCACTTAAGCAAGAAGGAGCTGCATCATGAATTCAACTGTAAATCCTTTAAATGTTTCAGATACTGAATGGCAACTCAGAGTAAAGCTTGCTCATTGTTATCATCTTATTGATTTTTTTGGCTGGACAGAGACGATTTTTAACCACATTTCTGCTCGTCTACCAGGTGATGAACATTATTATTTAGTGAATCCATTTGGTCTCAATTACACAGAAATCACCCCTGAAAATCTATTAAAAGTGGATCTAAAAGGCAATAAAGTAATGCCTTCCGAATATGATGCCAATCCTGCAGGTTTTGCTCTTCATAGTGCGGTTCATGGTGCCCGCGATGATATCCGCTGTGTGATTCATACCCATACAACACCAATTAGTGCGATTACACAAAAAAAGCAGGGCTTTAAATACGATAATTTCTATGGTGCACAGCTATATGGTCGAATTGGATACCACACTTTTGAAGGTATTACGCTTTTCGAAGACGAAAAACAGCGCATGATTGAAAGTTTAGGCGATCATCATATTTTGGTTTTACGTAATCATGGTGTGGCTGTCGGTGAAAGCAGTATTGAAAAAGCATTTTTCTTGCTCTGGACAGTACAGCGTGCAGCGGAAATTCAATGTCAGGCAGATGCAATGCAAGGAGAAGATGTTCATTTGACTGAAACAGTACAGCAAAAGTGTGCAAACCTCACACAAATGCTGATCAAGGAAAGTAGTTTTGCCGATAAATTTTTCAATGCCATGGTCAGAAAAATGCAAGAAAACCATTAAAGAATAGAGGGAGCGTAACAATGGAATCTAATCTTAATAAAAATATTATTTTGACAACACCAATCCAAGAAAGAACTGCATGGGTTGGAAAAGATCTAGTCCATAAAGATGACTGGATTTATCATTTGTCAGCAAATGCAATTCAGGCTTTAGATGAAAATCTAGCTTATATAGAATCAGGAAAACTTACGCTAGCACAGATCAATCGTGAGCATCTGACCGTAAAAGATCCAGGAATTCTGGCGGAATTTTCCAAATGGTCAGACGAATTAGAAAATGGATATGGATTCTTCCTTTTAAAAGGATTAGATGTTAACCGTTATTCTGAAGATCAAATGGCTACGCTGTATTTTGTGATTGGTTTATATATGGGGCAACCTGTCACACAAAACGCACATGGTGATTTACTTGGCAAGGTTGAAAATGTAGGTGATTTAAAGAATAAGTCAACACGTGTATATGAAACCAATGCCTATCTTCCATATCACACTGATTTGTCCGATGTCGTTGGTCTATTATCGATTCGTAAAGCAAAGCAAGGCGGGCTTAGCAGTCTAGTTAGTGCAGCCACTGTATATAATCAAATTTTGGAAAAATACCCTGAATATCTCGGTTATTACTATCATCCGACCTATTGTGATCATTTAGGTGATCCAGAGCCAAGTTTAACGCCCATTTTTAGCTATTGGGAAGGTAAATTAAGCTGCCGATATATGCGAGCATATATCGAGTTAGGGCATGAGCGTCTCGGCATACCACTTTCTAGTGTACAAAAGCAAGCATTTGATATTTTTGATCATTTTATTAATAATCCTGATCTTCGACTAGACATGATGCTTGAACCAGGAGATATGCAGTTCTGTAACAATTATAGTGTCATGCATTCAAGAACAGCATTTGAAGATTTTGAAGAGCAGAGTCAGCGTAGAAAACTACTACGTTTATGGTTGAAAATGTCGAATGCACGTGAACTAGCTAAAGATTTTCCTGGTCGAAATGGTATAGCGGCAAAAGTCGCATAGTTTATGAAGAATTCAGCGTAGGATGGCTTTTTTACTAGTGGTTAAGTCATCCTTATGCTCTCTTTGTAGATGGATTTAAATACCAAATTATGGACCTCTTTCATAAATCAAAAAAAAGACCACCGTTTTGCTCGATATTCATCCTCTAATTTTCTTGGCATTCGTGCATAATTTACGAATGAAATAGATCGATTCAAAGAAGCTTTCAAAACACACTTTAAGCGATATACAGGCATCTCATGGTCAACTTTTTATTTAATGGTTGAGCAATTGAAAATGCATGTCTCTGCCAAAGTTAAGCCTGGAGGATCAGGTTCTGTTCTGTCTAAGCTATTGGCGAGAATACCGAATCTTATTTCACGTCGCTATAAGTTACGGAGTTTCAGAGCCAACAGCCTCAAGAATTGTAGGCCATGTCGAAGATCGCCTGATCAAGTCTAATCTGTTTAATTTACCGAAGAATCTGCCTGAAGGTGAAGGCGTAGACTGGAATGTGGTAATCGTGGATGCTACAGAAATTCCAATACAAAGACCTAAAAAACAGAAGAAAAGCTATAGCGGCAAGAAAAAGAAGCACACCTTTAAAGTACAAGCCATTATTCATTATAAAACTCAGCAAATTCTGAGTTTATGTAACAGTCGCGGTGCAGTGCATGATTTCGAGTTGTTCAAGCGCAATTTAAACCAGATTCCTTCAGGAGCTTTTGTTCTTTCAGACAAAGGGTATTAAGGAATTTATAAAGTGTATCCGAATAGCCTAGTACCGTTAAAAGTCAAAAGACGCTGTAAACAGGAGCCTGAACTAAAAATCTATAATCAGGAAATCAACAAAAGAAGAATCGGGATTGAGCATATATTTGGCAGTCTGAAGACCTTTAAAATCCTTGCTGAACGTTACCGAAATAAAGGTAAAAGACTAGGTTTGAGATTTAACTTAATTACTGGAATTTACAACTTGGAGTTGAGTATAAAATGATTTATGAAAGAACTCTAATGAACATGCACCTCATTCCAAAACAAAGTGATGTTTGCCTATTATTGAACAGTCACCGTTACAGGTTCAGCATAACTTTGCACACGACAAAAGCAGGTTGATATTGTGATCATCTATCAAAAAAGGCATGAAGAACTACATCTATTGGCAGACTTAACTAGTCTTAAATTTTTAGGCGAAGGTGAATGGAAATGTAGGAAATATCAGCCTGAATATCGTCGGCAATGGCGTAAACCGCATATGGGTATAGATGCTAAAACCTTGCAAATATAAGCTGTACAGCTCGCCACAAATAATGTCAGTGACTCGCAAGTCTTGAGTGATCTGCTGAATCAAATCTCATCTGATGAACGCATTGATTCTGTCTATACCGATGGAGCATATGACACGAAATTGCGTAGACAAGTGATTTCAGATCGTCAAGCACATGCCGTAATTCCTCCAGGAAAAAAGCAAGGCCATGGAAAGATAAGAAATTTGGGGCTTTAGAGAGAAATGAATTATTGAAAACAGTCAAACATCTAGGAAAAACGCTTTGGAAAAAGTGGTCTGGTTATCATCAGCGTAGTTTGGTAGAAACCAAGATGCATTGCATCAAATTATTGGGCGATAAACTCAGTGTAAGGAGTTTTGACAGTTAAGTCAATGAAATCCATGCACGTATAGCCATGTTAGATAAATTTACAGAATTAGGCAGACTTCGTACCCAAGTTGTCACTTAAATTTGAGCAACTTAGGAAAGTTCTATCTTTAAAATCTTTCTACAACAAAGCCCTTATAGTGAGACTTTTCTAGAAGTCAACCTTGCAATCAGCTGGTTATTCAAGTGGTTACTTAAATCTAAATATTGAAATAAATATAATTAAAAAACAATCATATAAAAATTTATGTGATGCGTAGGATACGCATCATATGAATATCGCTTAAATTTGCTATAATTGAATTGAGCAGTGCCATTTGTGGTTAGGTTAAAAATTCATGAGTCTTACTGAAATTAAGGTACGTCAAGCTAAATCAAAGGAAAAAATCTATTTTCTGGCAGATGATGACGGCTTAAGTTTGAAGGTAGAACCAAACGGACGTAAATCTTGGAGTTACCGCTATTCACTTGCAGGGACAAATAAACGTCCTCGCATGAAGTTGGGTGAATATCCTGTAATGTCCTTGAAAGAGGCCAGATCAGTCCGGGATGAATATAAATTTAATAATTATGAAAATAAACCACTGCATAAAAAATACATCAAAACTTTTCAGGATATTTGTGAAGAGTGGTTAGAATTTAAAATTAAAAATTCCTTTGAAGATGAACCACGATGCGGTGTAATTCAGCTCGCAAAAAAATGTTTAGATCAGGATGTTTATCCAAATATTGGACTAATGCCATTTATTGAAATTAAAAGATATGATCTAGTTAAGATTATTAAAAAGATAGAATCTAGAAATGTAAAAGAACCTGTAAAGAAAGCCTATAGTTATTTAAATCAGATTTATGATTATGCGGTAGCGATGGGGTATTGTGAATATAATATTGCACATGGACTTCATAAAATATTAGTCAACAATAAGATTAAGAAAAACTATCCTCATTTGAATTCAGATGAATTATCTAATTTCTTAGCTAAATTAAATCAGATTAATACAGATCCTATTATTAAAAAAGCCCTGTTATTTAAATTATATACAGGCGTCCGTGGTGGAGAATTATTGCTTTGTGAACCACATCACTTCGATCTAGATAAAAAAATATGGAAAATACCAGCCTTACATATTAAACAATATAGAAGAAAGGTTATTTTAGGTCATGATATCCCTGATTTTTTTGTTCCACTATCTGATCAAGCACTTGAAGTTGTGAAATCAGCACTCGTTTGGTCTCATGGCGAGAAATATGTGTTTTCTAGCCCCCGAAATAATAATAAACCTATTCATTTTAATACCCTGAACTTGATTATCAGAAAAATGGGATATACTAAAAATGAATTAACTTCTCATGGGTTACGATCGACATTTAGTACCATATTAAATGAATCCGGTTTATTTCAATCAAATTGGATTGAAGCACAGCTATCTCATAGTGATAAAAATAAAACCCGTGCAAGTTATAATCATGCAGAATATTTTAATCAGCGTATGGAAATGATGCAATGGTGGGGTGATTTTATTGATAGTTGTACTGTAAATTAATGGTTATGAAAGGCTTTGTTGCACAAACCTAGCATCAAAAGCTTATTCAGCAATATAATTTCAAAATGAATAAGCCTGCCTCTAAAATCTACCGTACAACCAATTGGTCATCCTATAACCGAGCCTTAATTAACCGAGGTAATATTTCCATTTGGTTTGATCCAAAGACTCAGTGGTATGCACAATCACAAGGCAAGCAAGGTCGAAATCAAACCTACTCCGATACAGCGATTCAATGCTGCTTAATGATCAAATTACTATTCCGACTCTCTTTACGTATGGTCACAGGTTTTGTTCAAAGTCTGATTAAACTCTCTGGATTAGATTGGACAGCTCCGGATTATTCCACCCTTTGTCGTAGACAAAAGCATATTGATATTGCGATTAGCTATCAAAAAAGTAGTGATGGACTGCATCTACTCGTAGACTCTACTGGTTTGAAGTTTCTTGGTGAAGGTGAATGGAAACGCAAGAAACATGGGGCTGAATATCGTCGCCAATGGCGTAAGCTTCACATTGCTATAGATGCTAAAACCCTGCAAATACGTGCAGTACAACTCACCACAAATAATGTCAGTGATTCTCAAGTACTCGAAGATTTACTTGCTCAAATTCCCTTGGATGAACCAATTGATTCTGTTTATACAGATGGTGCTTATGACACAAAGCACTGCCGAAAAGTCATTTTAGATCGAGATGCACATGCGATCATTCCACCTAGAAAGAATGCAAAGCCTTGGAAGGATCAGCAAGCGAGGTCTATAGAGCGGAACGAATTATTAAAGACAGTCAAACGGCTAGGCAGATCGCTTTGGAAAAAGTGGTCTGGTTATCACCGTCGAAGTTTGGTTGAAACCAAGATGCATTGCATCAAATTATTAGGCGATAAATTAACAGCGCGGAGTTTTCCAAGTCAGGTGAATGAGATCCATGCACGCATGGCAGTCTTGAATAAATTCACAGAATTAGGTCGCCCTCATACCCAAGTTGTCTCTTAAATTTGAGTAGCTTAAGGGAACTCAGCCTTTCAAACCTTTATGCAACAAAGCCGTTATGAAATCCAAGTTTTAATTAGAATAGGCTTTGTTGCACAAACCTATTCACCGCCATAAATCATTATCTAAAATTGCATCTCGTGGTAAAAGCTCAATGGGCCGGTTCTATGGCTATAAATTACATGTTGTGATGAATCAACTTAGAGAAATAGTCTGTTCACAATGATGATTTCTCTTAACTCGTAAAATTTATGACGGTGTTGAACGTGTTCAATTGAATCTTAAGCAAGGTAAATGGACAGAAGAGAACTTCATTAAGCCGTATCAAAATATTCTTGAAGAATAGGCATTTCATTTCACATTAGAGCGAGAATCTCATGAGAAAGTTGCCTGATTGAATGTAGTGAATAGATTCATTGCATAATTGTTGACTAAAATTTTCTATATCAGCCTGATTAAGATTAATCGGGCTGATTCTGTTAGGTCGAATATAATAGCGACCTGCTTCAATCATTTTTATTTGAACTTTATTTTATGTCACAGCTTGCTTCCCATTTTAAGCACAATCAGTTTTGTATTTTGTTGGAATATTTAAGTTCTGCTAAAGGCATTGCTGTACCAATGTCTTTAGCAGAATTTCCATGTGCGATCACTTTGGCAGATCGAGTGCATGCCGATAGTGATTTGGCACCACTTGAATGTGCGAAGACATTTCCTTCATCAGTGGAAAAAATCATCCATTATTCAGGGAAAGGTCGGGATATTACTGATTTTGAGACCTTCTTAAAATCAATTCAAGCTTCGGGACAGAAAAATTTACTGCTTCTCACAGGTGATAAGTTAAAAGGGCATACAAATGGTCAAGATGGAACGAATCGCACCCGATATTTAGAGTCTGTAAATGCGGTCATGGCCGCAAAGTGTTATGGTGGATTTCACATTGGTGTAGCTTTTAATCCCTTTAAATATGCTGAAGCTGAACGTGATGCACAATATTTAAAACTTCACAAAAAGATTAAAGCAGGAGCAGACTTTATCGTTACCCAGTTGGGTTACGATATGGAGGCTTTAAAACAAGCCAAGGCTTTTTTAAATCGTCATCGATACCCACAAAATATACTTGCTTGTGTTATGCCACTTAGTTTGGCACGTGCCAATTTTATGGTGAAACATAAGGTCGCAGGAATTGTGATTACACCACACATGTTACGAGTGTTGGCTCAGGAAGAACAGGATGGACGAACTGAGAATGCTTATAAACGTTGTGCTATACAAATATTGATGTGTAAATATTTGAGTTTTGCAGGTGTGCATCTTTCAGCATGCCATAAGCCTGAAGAGCAAAAGCTTTTAGAAAAATATATTGAACAATATCGACATTATGGTTTACAGGAACTCGAAGCACTCTGGAATGCACTGTGGCAAGTGAAGACTAAAAATGAACTCGTGCCAGAATTAGCTTATTATTCCCGCCAACTATCCTCTAGCCAGCTTATTAAATATCAGCAATTGCATTTCATGCACAAGGCTCTATTTGAGTCCAAAATTGCCAAAGGTGTGGGGCATTTTATTTTTAAAGCCTCATTCTGGGAAAATGCGCCTGCAGCAAAAGCATTGTTAAAAACTGAATTTATCTCTAAGCAAGGGATCGTGGGTTGTGAAAGTTGTGGTCAATGTAGGTTAGGAGATACTTTATATATTTGCCCTGAAACTTGTCCCAAAGGATTGGCGAATGGTCCTTGTGGTGGTACGACATTGGATCGCTGTGAGTTTGGAGATCGTGAATGCATTCATTCTGTGAAAGCCCGACTTGCCAAAGCCGTGGGACAGACTGACGTTCTAAAAGAAAAACTGATTCCAACTGTACCCATTGAAGTCCGTGGAACCAGTTCCTGGAAAAATTGGTATCTGGCGACTGAAGCTTAGCTTTCATCATCCATGGCATTCGAATAAAATTTCACGCCCAATTTGATGCGATCACGACCTTGGCTCATACGCCAACGGTTGGTATCACGTAAGGAGTATACACAGCCACAATATTCTTGTTGGTAGAATTCTTCCTTCTTGCTGATTTCAAGCATACGAACAGCACCACCATTTTTACGCCAGTTGTAGTCCCAATAGGTGATACCTTCATAATGTGAAGCAGAACGATGCCCACAATCATTGATCTGCTTCATATCTTTCCAACGAGAGATACCCAATGAGCTACTAATTAGGCTGAAGCCATTTTCAGCTGCATAAAGGGCAGTGCGTTCAAAGCGCATATCAAAACACATGGTACAGCGAATACCTTTCTCTGGCTCATTTTCCATGCCTTTGGCACGTGCAAACCAATTGTCTGTATCGTAATCACAGTCAATAAAAGGAATATTATGTTTTTCTGCAAAGCGAATATTTTCTTCCTTACGGATTTCATATTCCTTGACAGGGTGAATATTGGGATTATAAAAAAAGATCGAAAAGTCGATGCCTGATTCAATTAGGGTTTCCATCACTTCACCCGAGCATGGTGCACAGCAGGAGTGAAGCAGAAGCTTGTCGTGACCTGCTGGGAGAGTCAATTTCTGACGTTCAAGTTTGTTTGACATAGTTATATGGGTTTAAATCTAAACCCTATATTTTAACGATTTAATTAGATAGTAAGGATTTGATATACTGATATTTTCTAAGGTTAAGATGAAAGAAATTCACTAATTGAAATTTAATAAGAACTAAAGTATATAAGAGAATAACTACAATAATGCTTTGGAAGCAGAACATTGCAAGTTAATCAAGAGTCATTGAATGAAGCTTTAAAATTAAGTGAAGAAATTATTAGTAATATTGAGTTAAGTACCTCTTCTTTATCTAATTGCGCATTAAAGGCGAGTAGATTGGCAAGATTGCTAAATGAATTCGATTACCAAAGAATTTTTATCTTTGAAAGTAGTGGTTATCCTTCAAGCCCAAATGGTTTAACACCCGATATATGGGACTTATGTAAAAAAGCTGGAGAAGGAAAAACCGTAGAGAAAGCTAAGTTAGGGTCAATCGGAGCGATGGAGATTGAATTGGAAGCAATGAAGGATAGTCTAAAAATTGCACATGATCCTAATGTTTCAATAAGTTCAGCTAATCCGAATCAATTTGTTTCATCAGGTGGCACTAGTAATTTTTTAGAAAGAAAGAGTTTAAGAGATGGTATTAGCACGAACTCTCAATTTCTAACTAAACGACAAGCTTTTGTATGCGAATACGTGTCTAATAAATATTATGAGCTAAAATATTCAAAAATTACGTCAGATATTTTTTCTAGAACAAGAAAGTTTGTAGACGGAAAAATTGGAGATTTAGTACCATTATCAGCACAAAAATTTGCATCTGTTTATGAGAATTTAACGTCCGAAAATTCAGAGGATTGGTCAAATGCCGTTCATAGTTGTAGGCGAATATTACAAGATACTGCTGATGTGATTTATCCTGCTAGAGAGGATAAGACTATTAATTTAGACAATGGTGAAACTAAAATTATTAAATTAGGTGTGGATAATTATATAAATCGAATTATTGCATATGTTGATGAGCAGTCAGACTCTAAAAGATTTGAGGAAATCGTTGGTTCACAGATGAAATATTTGGGCGAGCGGTTAGATGCTATTTTCAAAGCTGCTCAGAAAGGTTCTCATGATATTATTACTTCTAGGCAAGAAGCTGATCGTTATGTTATTTACACATACTTGATAGTTGGAGATTTATTATCTTTGGTAGAGTTGCAAAAAACATTATCAATTTCAGATAAAGATTTTAGATAGCCGCTTAACTTACTGAATAACTAAAAATCCTCAGAATCTTTAATTTATTAAGATGAGTATTTCTCATCTTAAGCTGAATTTATATCGTTTTACTCACTTTTTTATTCACGTTTAAATACAGCCATTCAGAAATTTAGCTTTTTATAAAATTTTTAGGTGGCAATCTCCATGAGTACAGCATTTGAGTGTTCAATTAAACGTATCCGTTTTGATGAAAACTACACGCCAGCAGAAAGCACACGTTTAACCACAAATTTTGCCAATTTGGCACGTGGGGAAAGCCGTGAAGAAAACTTGCGTCGTACCCTTGCGATGATCAACAACCGTTTTAATAGCTTGGCAACCGTTGATAACCCGAAAGGTGATCGCTATTCACTTGAGATTGACATTATTTCTGCGGAAATTGATATTGAAGGTAATGGTCAAACTTTCCCATTTATTGAAACACTTAAAAGTGTTGTGATTGACCATCAAACAGGTGAGCGTATTGAAGGCATGATCGGCAATAGCTTCTCATCTTATGTGCGTGATTACGACTTCAGTGTGGTATTGCCACAATTGGGTTGTGGTGTAGGTGAAAAACCTGAAGATTTTGGCAATCTACATGGCAAGCTTTATCAACATTTAGTCAATTCAGATGTATTTAAAGCAGAATTTAAAAAACAACCTGTCATTTGCTTAAGCGTTTCAACCTCTAAAACGTATTTCCGTACAGCCAACGTACATCCTATTTTGGGTGTGGAATACAAAAATGATGAATATTCACGTACCGATGAATATTTTGCCAAAATGGGTTTACGTGTACGCTACTTTAAACCAGAAGGTGGTAATGCACCATTAGCATTCTATTTCGCTGGCGATTTAGTCCGTGATTATACTGATTTTGAATTGATCAGTGCTATTGCGACCATGGAAAGTTTCCAACGGATCTATCGTCCTGAAATTTACAACACCAACTCTCCTGCAGGTGTGGTGTATCAACCAAGTCTAAGCTATGGCGATTATTCACTTACACGTGTGGTCTATGACCGTGTGGAACGTGGTGAGCTTGCAGTTAAACAAGGTAAATGGACGGAAGAAAACTTCATTAAGCCTTATCAAGACATTTTAAATGAATGGGCTGCAAATTTCGAAGTCGAAACAGCTGCTTAATCCATTAAATTGATAAACAGATTTACGAATTTAGACAAAGAAGATTAGACATGGCGCTTACACAACCGAAACTTTTACTCCCAACTTCAACTGCGGGTAGCTTGCCAAAACCGTCTTGGTTAGCTGAACCTGAAAAATTATGGTCTGCATGGAAGCTTGAAGGCGAAGAATTATTAGAAGCTAAACGTGATGCTTTGAAATTATCATTACATGAGCAAGTCACTGCGGGTATCGATATCGTGAGTGATGGCGAGCAAACCCGTCAGCATTTCGTGACCACCTTTATTGAGCATCTTGAAGGTGTGGATTTCGAAAAGCGTGAAACGATGCGTATTCGTAATCGTTATGATGCGAGTGTACCTTCTGTTGTGGGTGATGTTTCTCGTAAAAAAGCCGTGTTTGTAGACGATGCGAAATTCTTACGTAGCCAAACCAATCAGCCAATTAAATGGGCGTTGCCTGGTCCAATGACCATGATTGATACACTTTTTGACGGACACTACAAGAGCCGTGAAAAACTGGCTTGGGAATTTGCCAAAATTTTGAACCAAGAAGCTTTAGAACTTGAAGCAGCAGGCGTAGACATTATCCAATTTGATGAACCTGCGTTTAACGTATTCTTTGATGAAGTAAATGACTGGGGTGTACCAACCTTAGAACGTGCACTTGAAGGTCTAAAATGTGAAACTGCAGTTCATATTTGCTATGGTTACGGCATTAAAGCCAATACAGATTGGAAACAAACTTTAGGTAATGAATGGCGTCAATACGAAGAGTCATTCCCGAAACTACAACAATCTAAGCTCGATATTATTTCACTTGAATGCCAAAACTCACGTGTACCAATGGATTTAATCGAATTGATCCGTGGTAAGAAAGTGATGGTGGGTGCAATTGATGTGGCAACCACTCAAGTGGAAACTGCAGAGGAAGTAGCAAATACGCTACGCAAAGCATTGCAATTTGTTGATGCAGATAAACTGTATCCTTCAACTAACTGTGGTATGACACCGCTATCTCGTCAAGTTGCACGTGGCAAACTTGAAGCTTTAAGCGCAGGTGCTGCCATTGTTCGTAAAGAGCTAGAAGCTTAATCAAACGTAGTCTCGTGCGAAGCAGAACAAATTATCACAAGAACATTTGTTCTGCTTTATGCATGAGCACGTGATATGTACATTTGAGATGAAAGAGATGATTGAAGCAACAGACTTTAGAAATGCAATGTCCTTACTCACCACAGCAGTGAATGTTATTACGACTGCGGGTGAAGCAGGTATGCATGGATTTACCGCATCTGCCGTATGTAGCGTGACGGATACACCGCCAACGTTATTAGTCTGTATGAATCAATCCTCCCGTTCACATGCCCATTTTGTTGAAAATAAAGTCTTGGCGGTCAATGTGCTGAGTACACAGCATGAGCAAATTTCTAACGCATTTGCTTCAAGTAAGTTTAGCTCAGAAGATCGTTTCAAACTAGGTGATTGGAGCACGTTAGAAACAAGCTCGCCGATTTTGGAAGATGCATTAGTCAGTTTTGACTGTGAGATTCAAGATATTCAGCAAGTCGGTACACACAGTGTTTTCATGTGTCGTGTTCTTAAAGTTCAACAAAGCGATCAAGAAGAAAGTCTGGTGTATTTTAACCGTGCTTATCATCAAGTGGGTCAGTTGGAACACGCTTAACTCAATGCCTTAATTCTTTTATCTTTTTAAAGTTAGTTTATTGTGGAACTTATAACCTTTTTAGTCATCGGCGCTTTTGCTGGTTTTGCAGCAGGGCTGTTTGGTGTCGGCGGTGGTACGATTATTGTACCACTGCTTTTTATTGTCTTTACCCAAATGGGCTATGACCCCGATGTGGTTATGCACCTCGCATTAGGCACGTCTTTGGCAACCATTGTTGTAACCTCGATTAGCTCATTGATGGCGCATCATAAAACTGGTGCTGTGATTTGGCCTGTTTTTAAAAATCTAGCGCCACCTATGGCGATTGGTTGTTTTTTTGGGGCAGGTGTTGCTGGTTTGATATCAGGATTACATCTACAAATCATTGTTGGCTTATTTCTGATTTGGGTCGCATATACGATGTTTACAGGTGCCAAAAAAGCAATTGACCCAACGAAAACGTTACCCTCATCAGGTCAACAAGTTGCTGCAGGTAGTGTGATTGGGGTTGCATCAGCAATCTTTGGTATTGGTGGTGGAAGTCTGACGGTTCCATATCTGAATCGCTATGGTGTGGTCATGCAGAAGGCTGAACCGTACCGGGTTTGTCGGAGACCAACTTTCCTGAGATGAGAAGCATTGCTTCGCAAGACGTAGCGAAGCGTAGTGTCCCGATGACAAAATTAAAATATACCCCTGAAATCAGAGAAAGAGCGGTTCAATTATTGATTGAATCTGAAAAAGATTATCCTTCTACTTGGGCTGCAATCACAGCAATTGCGCCTAAGATTGGTTGTACTCCTGAAACACTTCGTGCCTGGCATCAAAAGCATTTAGATCAGCAAAATCCTATTAAAGTACAACAGATATCTGATCAAGAAAAAATGAAGCAAATGGAACGTGAAATTAAAGAATTAAAGCGTGCCAATGAAATTCTACGTAAAGCAGCCGCTTTTCTCGCCCAGGCGGAGCTCGACCGCCCACACAAATAATGGTGGATTTCATCCATAACAATAAAGACTTATATGGTGTTGATGCGATTTGTAGGATTTTACCAATCGCAGCTTCAACCTATTACCGGACTCTAGATCTCTGCGATGAGAAGCATTGCTTCGCAAGGGGAACATCGAGCAAAGCGAGATTTACATGACTTGCATCATGCTGAGGAGATTAAACGAATTTGGAAGGAAAGTTCAGGTCGGTATGGTGTACGTAAAGTCTGGCAAAAACTGAAACGTGAAGGCTATATTATTGCACGCTGTACTGTTGCTCGATTAATGAAAAAGCTAGGTATACAAGGTGTTTGGCGAGGTAAGAACAAACAAACCACCCGTAACCGAGATGACCAAAAACGGGCAGATGATTTAGTGAAACGTAATTTTACTGCTGATCATCCTGACCAACTGTGGGTCAGTGACTTTACGTATATTCAAACAAATTCAGGCTGGGTCTATACCGCCTTTATTATTGATGTGTTCTCACGAGCAATTGTTGGCTGGAAAGTATCTACACGAATGAATACAGATAGGGTGCTCGATGCATTAGAGCAAGCATTGCATGATCGAGGCATGCCAAAGAATGTGATTCATCATTCCGACAGAGGTGTGCAATATCTTTCCATTCGCTATACCAATCGTTTAGAAGCAGCGAATTTACGAGCATCAGTCGGTACGACTGGTGATTCATACGATAATGCTTTGGCTGAAACGGTGAATGGCTTATACAAAACAGAGGTGATTGAATATTTAAAAGCAGATTGGCAAGGTTTAGCAGATGTACAACTTGCGACACTAAACTGGGTAGATTGGTTCAATAAAAAGCGTGTACACAGTGCACTGGGTTATGTATCGCCTTTTGAGTTTGAAGCAATGTACTATGATAAGATTAACCCGTTAGGTCAGGTGGCCTAACTTAAATAAAAAAGTCTCCGACGAACCCGGTACGGTTCAACTTGTGATTTGAATCTGCTGTTTTCAAAATCTGTCTTTCAGCTCGTTATGCAACAAAGCCGAACCGAATTAAAAATAGAAATGTAGTTGAGCTGGTGCTTGCTCATTTCTTTATTTTTAGTAATTGAGGTGAACATACTGTCAGTACATGGTAGTTATAAGTAACGTGTAACTTTGTTTGCACAAAGATTTGAGTTATGCCAAGTGATGGATTGATTTGTACTTAAAATTTTAAGCTTATCCACTTGCTTTGCAAGCCACTACACTTTATTTACAATCCTATGTTGTGGAAGTAAGGGATCTTGTACTCGCCCAGTATGTTCAACTTGATTATATCTAAAGGACTATTAGGCTTCAATCAAATCAATTTTCCAATTAGTCGACTGAATTAACACGTTTAAATCACGTAATTTAAGACTAATATCATCAGCTTGTTTTTGTAATGATGAAACTGGAATAACTTTATGCCACTTTATTTCCCGCGTACTATAACGATCAGATTCACGAGATGTATTACTTATTGCTGCAGTTAGGGTTTTGTGCTGTTCTACAAATTCATCACGCAAAGTCAATAAAGCAAGTAGAGAACGGCCATCATTTAATTTTGTTAAAGCATTAGTTTCATGAATTGCATAACTTAATTTTTGAAATTCTTGAATTAAAGAAAATACTTGTTTTAGTAGTTCATTTGGATCTTCAGATGGTTGATCACCATCTTGTACCAATACATTTGCATTGATACGTTGTTTTAGTGAAATAATTTTTTTTTGTTGATCACTTCGAAGTAAGAGAGCTTCTGCTAATTTCATTTTTCACCTATTAACCAATTAGAATTAAGTTTTAAACAGCTTATATCCTCATTCTTTAAAGATCAAAAAAATTGCTTTTTATCTAGCTAAACCGTCCGCTAAGAAAATTGCAAAAGTGCATATTCTAAAAGCGGACATTTTTACTTTGGAGAAACCGGACATTTCTATTTTGGAGTTACACAAAAATGGGAGCCTATAGCTCCCATTTTTTACGGATGATTTTTTAGTTCATTCAGCATGGCATCACGCAGAATCTTGTTCATTCGTGTTTGATAGCCTTTGCCTTGGGCTTTTAGCCACTGCATGACATCTGCATCGATGCGAACCGTAGTTACTTGTTTAGTCGGCTTGTAAAATGGATTTTGCACTGCATTTTTCCAAAAACTTTCATCAAGTTCGGGAATATCTGAAAAGTCTATTTCACTGTCTGGGCGTTTATCTAATGCTTCAAGTCTTGCCTTTTGTTCTTCAGATAAGACAGGAGGTTTATTCAAATCTACTTTGTAAGTAACGGTTTTGTTCATACTGTTTCCTCTCTTTTTTCTCTGCCTGTCGTGCTGAAATAATACGGATATGATCAATCCCATTATGATCTTGTACAGTATGAGCCACCAATAAAACTGTCTGCCCGTGTACGAGACCTATCGCTTGCCAACGATATTCACCATTTTCAAAGCGATCCTGTTTGAAGACGGCATGAGCATCATAAAAAACTAAGGTTGCATCTTCAAAAGCTACACCATGTTTTTTGAGGTTTGTTTCTGCTTTATGCTCATCCCATGAAAACTCAATTTCCATAGTTGCATCGCTTTTTGTTAATATAAAAATGTTAATACAAAATTGTAAATTTTGCAAAGTTATTCCATTTTTTATTGGCAAAATATTACAGAATCGAACATAAAAAAGCCGACTTGTTTCAAAGTCGGCTTTTTGGGCATTTTGGGATTTTTCTATTTTTATTAAGTAGTTGATATTTATATTAATATATAAGTGTACTTCGTATAATCGCCATTATGTTAAATTAGCGATATTAAGAATAATTTAGCTTTCGCAAAAAACATATAATTTACTTCTTAAGTAATCCAAACGATTGTTTTCTTTGATAAGTGGATCACCATTGCGATATAAAACGATATCATCCATTGATCCCATTCCTCCAATGGTACTTTGTATTTTATATTTTGCGTATTCTAGATCATCATCAATATAGAACAGTATTCTTTTATACATTTCTGCCCAATGTTCTAAATTCTGTTCTTCAAACAATTCTATTAGTTCTTGAATTGTTGATTTTAAATCTTCAATTTTATTTTTCATAAAAGTATTTTTTAAGATTCTCTAAAATTAACATAATACACCTTATACGAAATGCTGTATAATTATCCTTATAATTCAAAGCTGTAGTTTCTAGTTTATAGCCCGAGCATCCCTGTTCGGGCTTTTTTTATGATTTTTCATGTTTCACGATCAAAAAACAATCAATGTTCCACGGTTTTGATTAGTCTGATTAAATAGTCCTATCACCCATAGGGCTTGAAAAAACGGCTCCAGAAGCCCCTTTTTTCAGGCTCTGGTTCAATATGCTCCGGCACTGGAATGCGTTTAATTTCTTGAGTAGTCAATCCGCCCTCATTTGGTTTTTTTGACCGAGGATCTGTTGCTATATCCTGGTCAGATTGCTGCTCTGTAAACGTGCTTATATTGGCTTGTGGTGGCTTCATTTCAATAAGTGTAAGTAGCGTGTCAATACGAGCATTTGCCTTCGTTTCCCGATCTTCTGCTTTTTCCAACTGTTTCTTTAAAAACTCAATCTGATTTTTGAGTTCAACAACTGTATTATCAGTGTATTCAGGTGTATCAATGTTTTGTCTTGGAGACGTATCAAGACGTTTTGAGTTTGTTCCACCAAAAGGCTCACCATAGACACGAAGTAATTCTGAAAAGTCGATAGAACCATCATGATCACGACTTAATACTCCGTTTTTTATATCTTTGTAGAGTGTGGCCCGAGATTTTTTATACAGTGTTGCAGCATCACTAACACTGTATTTTGTACTTGTTTTCATATTGTATTACTGTGTATTAACGATACGTATTGGAGAATACAATAAGTGTATTCTCCAATAAACTCAAAGTTTAAAGCCTAAGTTTTTTAGATAAGGTAAAAACTGTTTTTGCTGTTTTGGATCTCTCAACATATCTTTAATTGTTATAGCTAAATCATCATAGCTTTCACCTTGCTGTGCTAGATGTGATAGTTCATGTAAACGAGAAAGTTGATTTCCAAACATATTAATTTGAGCATCTGTTAGTTTATAAAATTCTTTAGGTACATCTGTATTCGGATGACTAATACTCTTAGTCTTTTCTTTAAATGAAAAAATAATACTAGTAACTTTACGACCAGTCTTTTTCTGTTCATAAGTGACATTTAAAGGGCTGCATTCGTTTATTTGGTCTATAGCAGTATCAATTACTCGTTTCTTGAAATCTGCGAATAAAGGGTACTTTTTACCAAGCTCAAGCATTGTCCGCAAATTCTCAACTGAAATTTCACGCTTACCTATTTGTCGATATTGAACAAGTAGCTCATAAATACGAATACCGTACCCACTATTTATTCCAGCGATGTCTGACAGGGCATATTTGGTGAATTCTCTACTTAGATTAGATATGAAAGGCAGAATTGGTTTTGAAAAACGAATACCAATGACACTTTGACTATCTAGAAATTGAACTTCTTGTACCCATCGCATTTTTATAGACTTGTCATCAATACTGAGGTTAATAGATCGTTCATAGAGTCTATTAATACCTTCCTTTAAATCTCTGTATGCAGTTTTTTCATGTACACCTAATTGCCTTAACTCATTGATACTAACAGGATATAGCTCATCATCTGTAATAGGTTGATTTTTTGGAATCCGTGAAATGGCAGCTAAGACAATTCGTTGCTCTACGGCACTTAATTGATATGAGGCTTCTATTACTTGATTTGATTTTACAACGTGATTTTTATTCAAAATAAAACCATTAATTTTTAATATATGACAAATATATACTTGTCATAGTTAGTAGTCAATCCGTCATAGTTAAGTAGTCAATCCGTCATAGTTAGTAGTCAATCCGTCATAGTTAGTAGTCAATCCGTCATAGTTAAGCTTTAAAACCCTTACTGTATAAGGCATACAGGGGACTGAAAAGATTTAAAATATTTAAAATATATTTAAAAAGAGCAAATTGAAAAATTGCCCTTGGTTTTCGCTTCGCTCAAACTCTATTGAACTTCGCTTTCGCTCAGTTCGTTGGGGCAATTTTTTGGTTAATACTTGCGTGACTTTAAGAAAAAGCAAAAGAAACTCGGAATTCGCTACGCTCATAAAACTTTTTTACTCGCTACGCTCGGTCCAGGAGCAAATTTCTGCATGAAACTTACGCTTTCTTAGGCTAAAAAGGACAAAAAAATGTTTTTCAGAGGGTCTAGGCGCAAATTTTGATAGTTAGCTCGTAGACACTCGCTCTATGCATCTATCTAAAGTCAAAATACCTCTTTATTTCGCTCTCATTTGCGTTTTTTGAGCTGTTTTCTGTTTTTCACTATGAGATCTATGTTTTTTAGGTAAAGGCTCTTAAATCGCATTTGAACGCTTTCTATGAAGCTCTTCATAATTAAAGTTTTGGGTTGAAATTTTTAACCTGGATGAAGGGACAAAAAATTGATCTTTTTACGTTTTTCTAAACCAAGAAATAAATACTTTTTTCCATGCAAAACCAAGCACCGGCCCTACGTCACTTTAGCCAATTTTCCAATCAAGGATCCGGCACACGCCGGGATTTTTTTGTCACACACCACGCATCTAACGATGACAACCTTCAAATCCTTATGCTGTAAGGGTTTGGGTAATTATTTTGTGTGTTAGAAAGCTGCGCAGCAAAAAGCGCATTTTTTAAAATAAGTTATTGATTTTATTTATTAATTTGCTGCGCTCTTCTCTGCGCTCAAAAAACCAATAAAAATGCTCTAAGCAATTGTTATTTAATGAAAAATAGGGTGCGCACCTATCTGCGCTCGAAAAATGGAAAAAAACAGCATAAGTAATTAATATATATAGATAAATACCCTGCGCAGTTATTGAAAATCAAGTTTGCGCAGGTAAAAGCCATAAAAACAGCATAAGTTATTGAAAATTAATTAAAATAATCTGCGCACTTTTCGATAAGCAATAAAACTGTCAATTCGGTCAATTTAACAAATCATACATGACATATTTTTTAGGAATTTAAACCTGTAAAAATCACTCAGTTGATAGATTTTAAGTAAGGTTTTAGAACCTAAATTGAATTCTTATTTCAGGCGTTAAAAGTAGTTAAAAAATTGAGAGTATTCAATATCAGTGAGTTCTATACCTATTTTCTACAAAAGTTCCAAAAATGGACCTTCTTCAATACTCAAGCGTTGAAGTTTAAGAGAAGATAGTAAGAAATCTTATTCGAGGAATTGTGATGAGCACTCATATTACTACTACAGCAAATACAATAATGTTTCCGAAGGCTTGTACTCTTTGCCAATCAAGAAAAAATGTACAGCTTTTTGCAGGACTGTTGGTATGCGATCAATGCCAGGAAAACATCAATCTCACGAATCCAGACACATTCTCGACCAATGATGAGATTGAACAGAAAGCCCAGGATTAACCTGGGTTGCGTATAAGAGATTTTATGTTAAATGCCGAACTGAATTAAAAATAGAAATGTAGTTGAGCTGATGCTTGCTCATTTCTTTATTTTTAGTAATTGAGGTGAACATACTGTCAGTACATG
>ERZ1023263.40-NODE-40-length-60417-cov-18.902654_pt1 | contig 60417 bp, 59 predicted proteins | sample MGYA00380461_ERZ1023263 | MGnify/ENA primary metagenome ERZ1023263 (study PRJEB33173, sample SAMEA4830316) | metagenome | study: EMG produced TPA metagenomics assembly of the PRJEB25223 data set...
TTTTACATCAATAATGGCTTCATTTAATGTCAGCATACTTTTTAAAACACCACCATAAAAACAACTTATACGAAGTTCTGCCCAATATAATTGTTGTTTTTAAAATAAAAAAGTGTTGAAGTGAAACTGTGTAGGAATTATGGTGAACTTATGCGTAGAACAACATGAGATTATTGCAAATTGTAAATAAAAGTTTATTTATTAACAAAAAATCAATGGTCTAAGCACTTTATTTCATCCAAACTTTACCATATACGAAAAACACAAGTAAGGAGGCATGCGATGCGTGCACTAGCAATTTCAGCAGTAGTCGGGGCAATGGTATTAACAGGTTGTCAAACCACTGGTAATAACCTGGGCGGCGTAGAATATGACAAAACCGCATTAGGAACCATTATTGGTGCGGCAGCAGGTTATGGTGTTTCTAAAGGGAATGCCAATACCAGCGCACAAAACAACCGTGCAGCAGCAATTGGTGCGGTACTCGGTGGGGCTGCAGGTATCTACTTGGACGATAAAGAGAAAAAATTACGTCAACAAATGGCTGGTACCGGTGTAGATGTTAACCGTAACCCAGATGGTTCTGTTGGCCTGATCATGCCAGGTAACATTACTTTTGATACCAACAAGTCAAACATCAAGCCAAACTTCTATGCAACTCTAGATAAAGTGGCGCAAGTTCTGACTGAAGATAACAAGAGCGGTATCTTGGTGACAGGTTATACTGACAGCACTGGTAATGACTCTATCAACATCCCGTTATCTCAGGCGCGTGCGCAATCTGTAGCGAGCTACCTGGCATCTCGTGGCGTATCAACTGCACGTATTAATGCCCAAGGTCACGGTTCATCGAACCCGATCGCGTCTAACGCAACTGCAGAAGGCCGTGAACAAAACCGTCGTGTTGAGATCAGCATTTACGCGATCCAGTAATTCGGTCTAGAATTCAAAAAACCACCTTCGGGTGGTTTTTTTTATGACCAGAAAAGCAGCATTTTAGATTAGGCAACTGTGGTGGAGATGACTATAATCGAGCTCGAACCGAAATAGAGGAAACACTATGTCACTGGCAAGTCAACTCAATGACAAGCAACTTGAAGCCATGAAATATACTCAAGGACCCTTGTTAGTGCTTGCAGGTGCAGGTTCAGGTAAAACCTCTGTGATTACCCGGAAAATTGCCTATCTGGTGCAGCAATGCCGTATTCCGGCGCACCGGATTACCGCCATGACCTTTACCAACAAGGCTGCGCGTGAAATGAAAGAGCGGGTTGGTAAGTTGCTGTCGCGTGAAGAAGCCAAAGGTCTTTCGGTCTCGACCTTCCATACGTTCGGTTTAAATTTACTGCGTTTAGAGCTGAAACATACCCCGCTCAAAGCCAACTTTTCGATTCTGGATGCCGACGACTGCAAACGCATTCTGATGGATCTGATGCATCGCGACAATTTATCGGGTGCAGAAAGCAAAGAGCTGATTGCGCGGGCCATGAAAATGATTTCGGACTGGAAAAATGACCTGATTCCACCGGAGCAGGCACATACAACCTGTGAAACGCCAGAAGATATCCAGATGGCGCATTTATATCAGCTGTATGAGCGTAATTTACGTGCCTATAACGCAGTCGATTTTGATGACCTGATTGTGATGCCAACCCGGTTATTGCAGGAAAATGCTGAAGTTCGCGATAAATGGCAAAACCGGGTGCGTTATTTGCTAGTCGATGAGTATCAGGACACCAACACCGCGCAGTATATTCTGGTCAAACTTCTGGTCGGGGTAATGGGACAGTTCACCGCCGTAGGGGATGATGACCAGTCCATTTACGCCTGGCGCGGCGCCAAACCGGAAAATATGGCGCTCTTAAAAGAAGATTTCCCAAATTTAAAAGTGATCAAGCTGGAGCAGAACTACCGCTCCACCAGCCGGATTCTAAAAGCGGCCAATACTGTAATTGGCAATAACCCGCATATTTTTGACAAAAAACTCTGGTCGGACAAAGGCCATGGTGAAGTCATCCGGGTGATTACCTGCCGCAATGATGATGATGAAGCAGAGCGCGTGGTCAAAGACCTGATCACGCATAAACTGATGAACGGTAAAAACTGGAAAGATTATGCGATTTTGTATCGCGGTAACTTCCAGGCGCGTATTCTGGAAACCCAGCTGCGCCAGATGCAGATTCCGTACAAGCTGTCAGGCGGTCAGTCTTTCTTCGCCCGGGCAGAAATTAAAGATGTGATGAGCTATTTACGGCTGATTATTAACCCGGAAGATGACAGTGCTTTCCTGCGCATTATCAACACGCCAAAACGTGCCATCGGCCCGGTGACCTTGGAAAAACTGGGCTTATTTGCACAGGAAAACCATCTGTCCTTGCTGGCGGCAGCAGGTGATCAGCGTTTGACCATGGCCATTCCGAAAAAAGCCACGACTCAGCTGGCCGAGTTTGCCGACTTTATCCAGAACTTTACCCGTGAATTGCTGGAAGATGACGAACCGGTGCCAATTATCCGCCAGATGATGAACGAAGCTGGTTATATCGACTACGTCAAAGAAAGCGCCGCCACGCCTGCGCAGGAAAAGACCAAACTGGACAATATTGAAGTACTGTACAGCAGTATTCAAAGCCTGATTAACCGCGCTGAAGATGTTGACGAAAAAAATATTGAAAGCGTGATCCGTAAAATGGTGCTGCTGGATATGCTGGAGCAGCAACAGGAAGAAGAAGACACTGACAAGGTCAACTTATTAACCCTGCACGCCTCCAAAGGTCTGGAATTTCCGTATGTCTATTTAATTGGACTGGAAGAGGAAATTCTGCCGCATAAAAACTCGATTGTGGCTGAAACGGTTGAAGAAGAACGCCGTTTAATGTACGTGGGTATTACCCGTGCGCGTCAAGGCCTCACCATTACCCTGGCCGAGCAGCGTAAGGCTGGCGGGCAGATGAAACAGATGACCCCAAGCCGCTTCCTGGATGAAATGCCACAAGATGAGCTGGAATGGCTGGGTCGCAAGAAAAAGCTGGCTGGCGATATCGATCCGAAACTGCAGGCCCAGCATTATCTGGAAAATTTACGTGCGTTAATTAAACGCTAAACCATTCATTGATATAAACAGGAATTACTGATGAAAGTTCAGGTAAAAGTGCTTGATGCACGTTTGGGCCAAGAATGGCCAATGCCAACCTATGCCACCTCTGGTTCGGCAGGTTTGGATTTGCGTGCCTGCGTGCATGAGACCACTGTCATTGAGCCGGGTCAAACCGTATTGGTCAAAACCGGTCTGGCGATTTATATTGAAGATCCGCATTTTGCCGGTTTAATTCTGCCGCGTTCGGGTCTGGGCCATAAACACGGTATTGTGCTCGGCAACCTGGTTGGCCTGATTGATTCTGACTATCAGGGTGAGCTGATGGTGTCGGTATGGAACCGTGGTCAGACTGCATTTAGCCTGGAACCAGGTGAGCGTCTGGCGCAATATGTGCTGGTGCCGGTGGTACAAGCCCAGTTTGATCTGGTTGAGGAATTTGAAGCCACCGAACGTGGTGCTGGCGGTTTTGGCCATACCGGTAAAGCTTAAAATCTGCTTGAATGATAAAGCCTAAACATTAGGCTTTATCACAACACGCTAGAAAGTAACGCAACAAACACTTAAAATTACATTTTGTAGCGTGAATTCTGTTTTCGGCCGCATAGAATCAGTTCTTATATTAACTTATATTAAAAAGCCTAAAACAATCATTCTCCCTATTCATATATAAAGTAGTTCTGCCATGGATATTCAACAGTCCAGTTTCCCTTTTCAGGTTTTCCGTGCTTATGACATTCGTGGCAAGGTGACTTTGCTGACGCCTGAACTGGTGCAAGCAGTGGCGTTGGGTTTGGCCGTACAAATTAAAAACACGGGCAGCACACGCGTGGTGATTGGCTATGATGCCCGGCTCAGCAGTCCGGCCTATGCCGATCTGATCATGCAGGTGCTCCAGCAGCAGGGCTTAAGCCCGACCTTAATGGGCTGCTGCTCCAGTCCGATGTTGTATTACATTGCCCGTCAGTTTGATGGCAATGGCATTATGGTCACGGCCAGTCACAATGCCAAATCTGACAATGGCATTAAATGGATTCTGGGTGGAGAACCACCGACGCCAGACAAGATCCAGCAGGTGGCGGCTCATGCCAGCAACTATTTTCTGGCGCATCGCCAGCAGCCTGTGGCTGAACAGCCGCATCAGATTTATCCGGAATTTTGCCTGCAGTATCAGCAGGCATTACTCGATGATATTCAATTACAGCGCCGTTTTAAGGTGGTGCTCGATGGTCTGCATGGTTCAGCCGGTCGCTGCGCTGCGCTGGTCTTGCAAAAACTGGGCTGTGAGCTGATCACGATTCGCTGTGAAGCCAATGGCCATTTCCCCGATCATGCCCCAGACCCATCTCAGGAAAAGCATTTAAGCAAGCTGAAACAGGCGGTACAGCAGCATCAGGCAGATTTAGGCATTGCACTGGATGGCGATGGCGACCGTCTGGTTCTGGTCGATGAACAGGCCAAAGTGATTGGTGCAGACCGTTTGCTGGCGCTGTTTGCCGAAATGTGTTTACAGCAGCATCCACAGCATGAAGTGGTGTTTGATGTGAAGTGTTCGACCATGGTGCGTAATACGGTACGCGCGCTGGGTGGTCATCCGGTGATGATTCGTACCGGCAGCACCTTCCTGCGTCAGTATCTGGCGCAATCAAAGGGAAACGCGGTGTTTGGCGGTGAATATGCCGGGCACTATGTCTTTAATGACGGGCGTGGCTTTGGTTATGATGATGGCCTGTATGCTGCGCTGCGGGTAATGGAATATTTAAGCCAGCGCCCGGAGCGAAGCCTGTCTGAACTGCTGGCCAAATATCCTGAACGCTGCTGTACTGAAGATACTTATATCAGCACCCACAACATTGCTTCAGCGCATGTTTTACATGAGCTTGAAACCTTAAGTCAGCCATTGGCCGCACAATTAAGTAAAATTGATGGCGTTCGACTTGATTTTGAAGATGGTTTTGGCATTATTCGAGCATCGAATACGGGCGAATATTTTACAGTACGTTTTGATGCCGATAATCCGGCACGATTAGCGGATATTCGTCATACCTTTGTTTCCATGCTGAGCAACCGTTATCCGCAGATTGCTCAAGACATTTTAGATGCTCAATAAGGAGAGGCGCATGCCACAGCAACAGACTGGCATCGACAAAGCACAGATTCTGACAGAAGCTTTGCCGTATATTCAACGTTTTATGGGTAAAACGCTGGTCGTGAAATATGGTGGCAATGCCATGACCGATCCTGAGCTGGAAAGTTCATTTGCACGTGACATTGTGCTGCTTAAAACGGTCGGTATAAACCCGATTGTGGTGCATGGCGGTGGTCCACAGGTCGATTCCTTCCTGAAACAGCTGGGCCGCGAATCTGACCGTATTGATGGCATGCGCGTGACTGATCCGGCGACCATGGAAGTGGTAGAAATGGTGCTTGGCGGTAGCGTGAATAAATCTATCGTCAATTTAATTAACCAGCATGGCGGCCGTGCCATTGGTTTGACCGGTAAAGATGGCAACCTGATTCGGGCCAAAAAACTGCTGATGGAAAAAACCGCAGAAGATGGTTCAGTACAGAAAATTGACTTAGGCTTGGTCGGCGAAGTGGTCGGCGTGAAAACCGACGTACTGGAAATGTTTACCCAAAGCGATTTTATTCCGGTGATTGCGCCGTTAGGCGTCGACGAAGACGGTAATACCTATAATATTAATGCCGATCTGGTCGCTGGTAAGGTGGCTGAAGCTTTGGGCGCAGAAAAACTGATTCTGTTGACCAACATTACGGGTGTACTGGATGCCAACAAGAATCTGCTGACCGGTTTAACCACTCAGGAAGTCGATCAGTTAATTGAAACCGGCGTAATTTATGGCGGTATGATTCCGAAAGTAGGCTGTGCGCTGGATGCCGTCAAAAATGGCGTGGTCAGTGCGCATATTGTCGATGGCCGTGTGCCACATGCCTCTTTGCTGGAAGTCTTTACTGACCATGGAGTGGGCACTTTAATTACCAACCGTGCCGCCAAACACTAAGAGTTAAAACAACTCAAGGTCTCTAAGGAGGCCTTTTTTTATGGCTGATTTTTGGTCATTGAATTGTCATCTGCATCGCCTAGTGTATAGGCAGAACATTAGGAGTGCTGATCGATGTTAGCCAAACTCAATCAATATCGACAAAATTTGAGTTTTCCTTTAAGCAAAAAAAATCATACCAAATATGATTTTAAAACCACAACAAAAACAGAATACAGCTTTGAATGGGTTGAAAATTTAAAACAGTTAAAAGAAGTACAGCAATTTCGTGCCGAGCAGTTTGCCAACCAGTTCGGTTTGCAGTTTGAGCATGGACTGGATCAGGATGTTTACGATTTTGGCTGCGAACATGCCGTATTAAGGGATAAGGCCAGTGGGGAAATTGTGGCCTATACCCGATTAAAACTGTTTCAGGGGTATGAACTGGCGCAAAGTTATAGTGCCAGCGAATTTGCCATTGAAGAGCAATTAAAGCATCTCAACAATATTGTGGAAATTGGCCGTACCTGCGTGCATCCACGGCATCGGGCCGGTAAAGCTCTATCCATTTTATGGCTGAATCTGGTGCCGAAAGTACTCTGGAGCATGAAAGCCCGTTATTTGATTGGCTGTGTTAGTGTGCGTTTAGAAGGCAATGAAGCGCGTGCCTATCATACCCATCAGTATATCCAGCAGTTAAGCGAACAGCAGCGCTGTAGCATTGCCTCGAAACAGGCGTATATTCCGCAGGCCTCTGAAATGACTTCGCTGAAACAGGGCCGGATTCCCAAGCTGTTTGATATTTACCTGAAAATGCAGGGCAAGCTGTCCACCGAAGCCTATTATGATCAGGAGTTTAACTGTCTGGATTATTTTGTCTTTGTCGAAATGAACCAGGTGCTAAAAAAGATGGTACTCAAGAAAAATACCCGCCACATTGTGGAGTAAATAAAACTTTGCAGCGATTGTGATTTGCATGGCCTAACAGAGTCATGCACAATAAATGCAGTTTTAATCAGATGTTGAAGTCCTGTATGTGCCAGTTACTCGGAATGAATTGTGCAACACCTACTGATATTACCTTTTCATTTCGTGGTTTTTCACAACGTGCTGGCATAACTTCCGACCATAGTGATGGTTTTGGCATCGCCTTTTTTGAAGACAAGGCCTGCCGCTTATTTGTCGATAACCAGTCGGCAGTGGAATCGCCCATTGCCGAGCTGGTACGCAACTATCCAATTAAATCACGCAATGTGATTGCGCATATTCGCAAAGCCACGCAAGGCAAAATTACCCTGGAAAATTCCCATCCCTTTATTCGGGAGCTGTGGGGACGCCACTGGATTTTCGCCCATAATGGCGATTTACACCATTTTGATCCAGCCTTAAGCGGTCATTTTACCCCGGTGGGCAATACCGATAGCGAGCGGGCATTCTGTTATTTGCTCGATCAGATGGTACTGAAATTCGGTTTTGTGGAACCGTCTTTAGAGCAGCTCTTTGAACTGCTGACCGAAATTTCCCCGAAAATTGCCGAGCATGGCACCTTTAACTTCTGTCTGTCTAATGGTCAGGCGCTGTTTAGCTATGCCACCACCAAACTGCACTGGCTGGTGCGTGAATACCCGTTTAAACCGGCACAATTAATTGATATTGATGTCGAGGTCGATTTTAGCCAGGTTACCATACCGGAAGATCGGGTGGCGGTGATTACCACTGAACCGTTGACTCAAAATGAAACCTGGCAGGCTTTTAGCCCCGGCGAAATGATTTTATTCCAGCAGGGACAGCCGATCAGAAAACAGCTGACTTATATTGAACGTTTGGAAAAAGAACGTCTGAATCCGGAATTAAAACGGATTACCCGCGCCGATCAATATTAATCTACTGTTGTATATTTTATTTTAAATAGTGCCGTATTTTATTTAAGTCTAAAAATACGGCAGAAAATAATAAAACGGTTAAATAATAACTGACTCTTTTGCTCAGGTTAAAATAATATAAATATTATAAAACAAGGGTTTGTGTGAATTTGTTGGCAGAAACAGGAATCCCAAGTAAATCACTTCATTTTTATTTTAAATTAAATATGGCTACTATGCTCAAAGCTTATAAATCATTTGATTCAGGGGTGGTCGTATGAAAATGAAGTGGATTCCAGAATATAATACTGGCATCGATGTGATTGATGACCAACATAAACGTATTCTTGATTATATTAACGAAATTGTCGAGATTGGTGAAAATACCGATCGTGCCCGTATTAAACAGATTCTCGATAATATTATTGACTATACCCAGTCTCATTTTACCTTTGAAGAATCTTTACAAGAAGAAGCCGGTTATAAATACCGCGTACCACATAAACGCGTACATGACTTATTTATTAAAAAAATCGAGTCGTATCGTGAACGCTTTGAAATGGGGCATTCCATTGAAGGAGAACTGTACGAAGTGTTGTCAAAATGGTTAATTAACCATATTCAGCATGATGATGCAGATTATGTTGGCGCTGTAAAAGAAAATATGATGGGTATTATTCAGGAAAAAGAAAAGAAAAAAGGTAAAAACTGGTTTGCCCGTTTCTTCTCATAAACAGAATAAATTACTGCACAATTAATAAAACCAGAGAACAACAATATTGGACTAAAAACTAGCGCAGCAAACCATTGATGGCAATGGTTTGCTTTTTCTTTTTTAGTTTTTGATTTTCCCGGGTGACAAGGGCAAAATAGCGATAGATTTTTATTAGGAAAGCATCATGCAGGACAATGCTATGTCACGATGGTTATCGACGCTGATGGCATTTTGTTTATCATTTATTCTGATTGCCACACTGGCACCGGTCACTGGCATTCAGCTGGAACGTCAACTGGACTTCTGGCTGCTGTGGTTAGGTACCATGCTGGTGCTGGCCTTGCCATTGACCTATATGGAAATTGCGCTGGCCAAGCGTTCAAAAACTACAGCCTTGCAGGCCCTATCCAGTTTGACCCGTGATGCCGATGCCTCTGCGCAGTGGCGTCTGGTGGGCTGGCTGGCCGCGGTGTTTATTCCATTTTTAGCAGGCGCGATGCTGTTTAATGTCAGCCAAATGCTGACCCAGCTGGCACTGCCAACGATTCTACCGTTGTGGATTTTTATTGGCTTGGCACTGGTTGCCATGGCATTGTCTTTTATTTCGCGTCTGGTGCTGCTTGGCCTGACTGCGGTCGGTGTGATTGCTGCCTTTATTCTGGCGCAAGTGATGGGTGCTCCGGTTGCTGAATGGCAAATGACCGCGCTTGAGTTTGGCGAGTGGGGCAATGCTACGGTCTTGGCGTTGGTGGCCAGTGGCCTAGGTCTGGGGATGTACTGGCAAACCAGTTTGCCAGCGGTACAGCAGCAACAGGTGGCGACCAAAACCGTGTTCCCGATCTGGCTGGCGCAATTACTGGCCGTGGTTGCCTTTGCTTTCTTTTCCGCGACTGCCCAGCTACCCGCTTTTGCGCTGGCTTTTGCTGTGGTGATGGCTGCTGCGCTCATCCTGCAACTGGCACGTGAACAGTTGGCACAGCGTCAGATTGCAGTGGCAATTCAATGGATCATTCTGCTGGCAGCCACGTTGATCTGGGCCATTCCAGGTCTGGCCAGTGTGTTAAATCCGCTGCTGATGATCTGGGGCCTGGTGATTTGTCTGATTTATGCGATTTTCGCCGGTTGGATCATGAAAATCAGTCATTTGCGTAAATCCATGAACTTCAGCAGTGAAGCCTTTTATAACCTGTGGCGTATTGCCATCCGTATTGTCTTGCCACTGGCAATTATTGCTGCGCTGCTGGCCGTGATTGGACAAATGTTCTGATGACTGCGCAGTATGTCTGGGTGGCTTTTGCCTCAGCCGAACAGCAGTTTCATCTGGCAGTGCCGTATCAAAATGGCATGACTGCGCTGGATGCGATTCAGCAGAGCGGGATTAGCGAACAGGTCAGTTTGCCTGAACCGCTGCAACTGGGAATTTTTGGTAGCCGTTTAACCGATGCGCAGCAGCCACTGCAACCGGGTGACCGGGTCGAGATTTACCGGCCGCTGACCATTAATCCGAAAGATATCCGCCGCAAACGGGCAGCGAAAAACCCGGTGGGCCGCTATGCCAAAGGCAATCGCTTTAAGCAATTGAGTTCATAAGAAAAACCCCTCACTGAGGGGTTTCTTTTTATCTGAAAGGGGCTATAGTGGGGGCGCGGTTAAAATTGCTTCTTTTGAACCCGGTAAGCCTGGTTGCTGTTCAGGAATGGTTTCTAAACCTTCAATTTTCTGCACAATACCGGTTTGATCGAAGTAGATTTTTAAGTGTTGACCTTGTGCAGCGGGAATCTTGGCTTTTTTAGCATAGGTTCCTGGGATATAATGGTAAATATAGTCCCAACGTAAAGGATTCATTGGATCTGAAATGGTTGGGCTGCCCAGCAAAAAGCGGACCTGTTGGTGGCTCATGCCGACCTGAATTTTTGCAGCTTGTGCTTGGGTTAAGGGGGTGCCTTGAGGAATATCTACTTTATAAACGCCCAAGGTCGAACAACCCATGAGCAATGAAGTGACGAATAACGTCAACATGACTTTTTGCATTTTGCTACACTATCCCAATTAATTATTGATGCATTCGATCCAAGCATAGATCATACTGCATCTTAACTTTGTTGCATATTCCAACTTTAATTTTGTTGAGAGACCTTTTTTCATGCCTATTTCAAATCAAGATCTACGCAAAGCTGGCCTTAAAGTTACACTTCCACGAATTAAAATATTGGAATTATTAGAAAATTCAAGACAACATCACTTAAGCGCGGAAGATATTTACAAGACTTTACTCGAACAGGGTGAAGATGTGGGTTTAGCAACTGTGTATCGCGTGTTAACACAGTTTGAAGCCGCGGGGATTATCGAGCGTCATAATTTTGAAAATAATCATTCGGTTTTTGAAATTATGCAGGAAGATCACCACGACCACCTGGTATGCCAGAACTGTAATAAAGTGGTGGAATTTACCAACGACGTGATTGAACACGAACAGCATGAAGTGGCGAAAAAGTTTGGTTTTGAACTGACCGGTCACTCACTGAATTTATATGGCTACTGCGATGCGCCGGAATGCCGCGAAGCGTTCCGTAAAAAATAAGCGCAAAACTGCCCATCAATAAATCAACCCATAAAAACAGGCTGAAGATCAGCCTGTTTTTTTTGCCTAAAATTATTGCCCGTCGAAGGTAATATTCGAAGTGGCATGCATTAAACGCTCGCCGCCTTCTTCCGACAGCTTGATTTGCAGACGCAAATCGTTTGGCGAGTCGGCATGTTTCAGGGCATCTTTGTAGCTGATCTGCTTGGCTTTATACAGGTCATACAGGGCCTGGTCAAAGGTTTGCATACCCAGCTCACGCGAACGCTTCATTAGGTCTTTAATTTCGTGCACATCGCCTTTACGGATTAAATCGGACACCAGTGGCGAGTTAATCAGCAGTTCAATCGCGGCACGACGTGAGTTGCCATCAATAGTAGGAATCAGCTGCTGTGCCACAATGGCTTTCAGGTTCAGTGATAAATCCATAAACAGCTGGCCATGACGGTCAGCCTCAAAGAAGTGGATAATCCGGTCAATGGCTTGGTTGGCATTGTTGGCGTGCAGGGTGGCAAATACCAGGTGACCGGTTTCGGCAAAGGCAATTGCATAATCCATGGTTTCACGTGAACGGATCTCACCAATCAGGATCACATCTGGGGCCTGACGCAAGGTGTTTTTCAGTGCCACTTCAAACGAATCGGTATCAATGCCTACTTCACGCTGGGTAATAATACAGCCGGCGTGTTCGTGCACAAATTCAATCGGGTCTTCAATGGTGATGATATGACCTTTGGAATTCTGGTTACGATAACCAATAATTGACGCCAAAGAGGTCGATTTACCGGTACCGGTTGCCCCGACAAAGATGATGATGCCACGTTTGGTCATGGCCAGATCTTTTAAAATTGGCGGCAGTTTCAGTTCTTCCATGGTCGGAATTTTGGTTTCAATCCGACGCAGCACCATGCCCGGTTCATCACGCTGCTGAAAAGCGCTGACACGGAAACGTGCGCTTTTATCACGGTTGGTGATGGCAAAGTTACATTCACGGGTATCGGCAAATTCCTTGCGCTGCTTGTCGGTCATAATCGAGTTGAGCAGCTGGCCAACAATTTCCCCGGTCAGTTTGGATTTGGCCACCGGCACAATCTGGCCGTTAATTTTCATGGAAGGCTCAACATCGGCCGTAATAAACAGGTCCGATGCTTTTTGCTGAATCATTAAATTCAATAAATCATTAAAGTCCATAGCGCTGTCCTGGCTTCCTGCACACGATTAGAGGAACGATTCTGGCTGTTTTGCCACCGTACGTGCGGTCTGCGGACTGATCACGCCACGGCTGACCAGGGCTTTCAGACTCTGGTCCAGCGTACTCATGCCGTAGTTGGCACCGGTTTGAATGGCCGAGTACATCTGCGCAACCTTGTTTTCACGAATCAGGTTACGGATGGCCGGAATCCCGATCATGATTTCATGCGCCGCCACACGGCCACCGCCATTTTTCTTGAGCAGGGTTTGGGAAATGACCGCCTGTAACGATTCAGACAGCATGGCACGTACCATGTCTTTTTCTTCGGCCGGGAAGACGTCAATCACACGGTCAATGGTTTTTGCCGCCGAGGTGGTGTGCAGGGTACCAAAGACCAGGTGACCGGTTTCTGCCGCGGTAAGTGCCAGACGGATGGTTTCCAGGTCACGCATCTCACCGACCAGAATAATATCCGGGTCTTCACGCAGCGCCGAACGTAGCGCTTCGTTAAAGCCGTGGGTATCACGATGCACTTCACGCTGGTTGACCAGACATTTTTTAGACTGATGCACAAATTCAATCGGGTCTTCCACGGTCAAAATGTGGTCATAGCGGTTGTCATTGATATAGTCAATCATTGCCGCCAGGGTGGTCGATTTACCCGAACCCGTCGGCCCTGTGACCAGCACTAGACCACGTGGATAGTCACAGATATCTCTAAAGATTTGACCCATTCCCAAATCTTCAATGGTCAGCACTTTAGAGGGAATGGTACGAAACACCGCGCCCGCACCGCGGTTCTGGTTAAATGCGTTAACACGGAAACGCGCCACGCCCGGGACTTCAAACGAGAAGTCGGTTTCCAGGTTATCTTCATAATCACGGCGCTGTTTGTCGTTCATGATGTCATAGACCAGCTTGTGGACTTCTTTATGTTCCAAGGCGGGCAAATTGATGCGGCGTACTTCACCATCCACACGAATCAGTGGCGGCATACCTGCCGACAGGTGTAAATCCGATGCCCCATTTTTTGCCGAAAAGGCCAATAGTTCTGTAATATCCATAAGTTCCCCGAGATCATATAAATCTTAATTATTTTGTTAGAATAATACGGCTTTCCCTCAGCTTAACCAACACCTAGCACGAGGGCAAAGTAAAAAAGATGAATGAAAATGAGAACCGCATCAATGAATAGCCTGCAAAAATCGCGTCAACATGTGTTAGAACAAATTCAGCATGCCTGTCAGCAGGCGCAGCGTGACCCGGCAGAGGTCCAGCTGCTGGCGGTTTCCAAAACCCATCCGAGTGCTGTGTTGCAGGAAATGTACCAGACCGGACAGCGAGCCTTTGGCGAAAACTATTTACAGGAAGCGCTGGAAAAAATTGAGGCACTGCAGGATTTAGACATTGAGTGGCATTTTATTGGCCATGTGCAGCGCAACAAAACCAAACATCTGGCTGAAAAATTTGCCTGGGTGCATGGGGTAGACCGGCTGATTATTGCTGAGCGCTTGTCCAATCAGCGCAGCGATCAGCAGGCGCCACTGAATATCTGCCTGCAGGTCAATATTGATGGACAGGATAGCAAAGATGGCTGTAGCCCTGCCGAAGTACCGGCGCTGGTCGAGCAGATCAGTCGGTTGCCGAATTTACGTTTACGTGGCCTGATGGTGATTCCGGCACCAAATAACACTGCCGCCTTTCAGGATGCCAAACAACTGTTTGATACGGTCAAGGCGCAACATGCACAGCCTGCAGATTGGGATACGTTAAGTATGGGCATGTCCGGTGATTTAAATGCAGCAATTGCCGCAGGTTCGACCATGGTGCGGATTGGTACGGCATTATTTGGTGCGCGCGATTATTCGAAATAATGCTGCATTACAATATTCAGATTGTTCTTTGGTGTCACAGCCTGCTTAGGATAAGTGCCGTTCAATTCGGCGAGGTGGTTCCAGTTTTTGCGCCACCAGCCAGGCAAAACCAATCAGCACCGCCATCGTGATAATCAGGCTGAGCAGAGCTACTCCTAAACCGTGCTGCAGCGTAAACGGAAAACAGCCCAGGATAAAAATCAGCAACGGGAAATGGGTGATATACAGGGTATAGGAAAACTGCGCGGAAGCCGGCCAGATCACCTGAATCTGCCGTTCACCACGCGCCAGTTGTAGCAGCCAGCAGGCCGCTGCAATCCCGATACACAGGTTAAACAGCCTGAAATTTTCGCCAGTATAGTACTGCGCCAGATAAATGGAGTGAAACTGGTAGGCATCAAACAGGGCAATCAGCACCGCCAAGAGCAGAAAACCGGATTTAAAATAGTGCAGTTGGGCGGCTGGAATCTGTTTGCTCCATGCCGGACTGGCAAAAGCAAAAGCCAACAACCAGACCAGAAAATAAATCAGGAACTGGATATTGAGCAGGCTTAAGCCAAGCAGCAGGGTTAAAAACAGCAGGATGCTCCCAGGTCTGAATGTCACCAGACAACCGGCCAGAACATAAAACCAGACCTCATAGCTCAGGCTCCAGAGGGCAGCATTGGCCGATACCGTCGGCGTTACAAAACCATTAACGAAAAACAGCGAACCGAGAAAATCGGCTGCGCTAATGTCATAGCTGTGCCGGATCATAAAGCTGTGACCCGCCTCAATGCCATGGGAGCCGGACGCAAAAAAGTAGGGCGCCAGTGCATACAATAACAAGGTCAGCAACATGGCAAATAAAAATGGTCCCAGAATACGCTGGCAGCGTTGCCGGCTATAGGCCAAGCCTGAAAACTGTCGATGGCGATGGATATTGTGACGGATGGAATGTCCAATCAGATAGCCGCTTAGAACAAAGAACATCATCACTGCGGCTTGTCCGAGCAGACGCACACCCGAATACAAGGTCTGATCCAGCGGACCAATAAAGGCCTGAAAACAGTGGCTGAACAGCACCAGAATGGCACTCCATCCGCGCAGGCTTTCCAGCTGCAGGCTGAGCTGCGGCGAGAGCGGACGATAGTGCCAGAACATGGTCTAGCCTACGATCTGCAGGGTACTGGCCCCAGCACCAATTGGTTTGACCTGAATTTGGACCGGAATCCGTTCGTGAATTTCCTGAATATGGGAAATCAGCACCACTTTACGGCCCTGGCTTTGCAGCCGGTCGAGTGCGTTCATCACCATATGTAGCGAGGCCGGATCGAGCGTCCCAAAGCCTTCATCAATAAACAGCGATTCCAGTTTCATGGAGCCGGAGGCCATATTGGCAATGGCCAGTGCCAGCGCCAGTGATACCAGGAAGGTTTCACCCCCCGATAAAGACAGTACCGGCCGGATTTCGCCATTCATGTCATGATCCAGAATCGCGAGGCCCAGACTGTTGGGAATACGTTGTAGCTGATAACGCGGCGCCAGTGGCTGCAGTTGCTGGTTGGCATGTTCCACCAGAATATCCAGATGATGTTCCTGGGCAATTTTCTGGAATTTGGTGCCTTCCTTGCTGCCAATTAAATCGGCAATCCGGCCCCAGCGATATTCTTCAGCCTGAATTTTTTCAATCTGGCTCTGGAATTTGGACAGTTGTGCCTGCGCCTGTTGCTGCATGCGTAACTGGGTTTCCAGCTGGTTAAACTGCTCCTGCAAGCTGTTTTTTTCTTGTTCCAGCTGTTCCAGTTGGGTGGTCACCTCATCATAGCTGGCAGTTGGTTGCTGGGCCTGATGCTGCTGGAATTGCTCCTGCAATACATCCAGCGCACTTTGTGCACTGAGCATGGCTTGCTGCTGTTGCTGGATGGCCTGACGCATGGCCTGCCAGCTGGCCAGATCAATACCCAGACACTGCTCAATCTTCTCGGCAGTGAACTGTGGATGCTGGCTTTGCCACTGCTGAATGTTGTGCTGTAGCTGCTGTACACTTTCCAGAAGCTGCTGATGGCGTGTATGCAGGTCTTGCTGTTTCAGCTGCGCCTGCTGGAATTGCTGTTCCAGCTGACGGCAGTGCAGGTGTTGCTGTTCTACCTGCTGCTGGAGTTGTTGCTGCTGCTCTCGTAACAGCTGCTGCCAGGCTTTGCCGGTATCCAGCACCTGTCCAGCATGTTGCTGGCTGAGATCACGTACCTGCTGGCGCAACTGGCTGCCTTGAGTTTGTGCATGGGTAAGGTCATTGCTCAGCTGTTGCTGTTGCTGCTGATAGAACTGTAGTTGCTGTTCGCCGTCTTTGATCTGGCGCTGTAATTCCTGCTGCTGTTGCAGGCATTGCTCGCGCTGTTGCAGGTATTGAGTCCGGCTGCTCAGCAGGGCAATAAGAGTCTGACACATCTCGGCCTGGTTCGCCCATTGCGCTTGCTGGGCCGGTTCCAGTGCCTGGGTAACCGGTTCAATCAGTTGTTCCAGCTGCTGGAATTGCTGACAGAGTAACTGCAGGGACTGAATCTGTTGCTGCAAATGTTGCAGCTGCTGGGTCTGGCTTTTCAGCTGTTGCTGGCGAGTTTTTAGCTGCTGTAACTGCTGTTGCTGCTGATTTAGCTTGTGTTGCAGTGTGGTCTGCAAGGCGGTCAGATCGTGTGCTGTATCATCCAGCTGTGTGCTTGGGCTGAGCTTTTGAACCTGCTGCAGTTTCTGTTGCACACTGTCTTGAAGCTGGCTAGAGCGTAGCTGTTTCTGTTCCAGCAGGGTTTGCTGTTTGGAATGTTGCAATTGTAATTGCTGGAGCTGCTGCTGGCACTGCTGTTCCTGCTGCTGGGCCTGTTGTAACTGGGTGTCCTGCACCGACTGCAGTGCAGATTCCAGCAAATCCTGATGACTGACAAATGGATGCTCAGTGCTACCGCAGACCATACACGGCTGTTCTGCTTGCAGCTGCTGACGCAACTCCTGCACACTTTGTGCCTGCAATAAACGCTGCTGGGCAAAAATCTGTTCCAGCTGTTCACGTGCCGTCTGGGCATTCTGGTAGTGCTGCTGTGCTTCAGTTTGCGCCTGTTGCAAGCTGCTTAGCTCGGCCTGAAGCTGGGTCATGTGCTGCTGTAATTGCTGCTGTTCCTGCTGCTCGTTCAGCATGTGTTGTAACAGGAACAGGGCTTGTTCCAGCTGCTGGCTGTGTTGCTGGTGCTGTACCTGCTGCTGTTCCAGTTCTGTTGCTTGCTGTTCCAGTTCAGCCATTGAGCCGGCCTGCTGGAGCGCATCGGCCTGTTGCTGTTTTACATCATCTAGCTGCTGTTGCAACTGGGCCAGTGAACTGTGCGCATGTGCCGGTGCCTGCTGCTGTAGCTGTTGCTGCAGTTTCTGAAATTGCTGCAAGCGTTGCAAAATACTGTGCGGCTCACGGTCAAATACTGCCAGAAAGGCATGCTGGACCGATTGCTGTTCCAGATGTTCTAATTGCGTATGCAACTGCTGTAAGTGCTGTTGCTGGCCGTGCTGCTGGGTGGTTAGTGGTGTAATTTTTTCATGTTGAATCTGTTTCAGCTGGGCATCGGCTTCTTTATAGCGCTGAATCAGATGCTCAATCTGGCCATCCAGCTGTAGTGCCTGTTCTAACACGGGTTGTAACTGTAGCTGTTCTTTCTGCTGTTGTTGCGCGCTGTGCTGCAATTGTTCCAGCTGCTGCTGTGCCTGCTGATGCTGCTGTTCACAGTGTTGAAATTCCGGCTGGAATTGCTCAAGTTGCTGCGCTAGTTGTTGCTGTTGCAACTGTTGCTGGCGCTGCTGCAGATACTGTTCACGGATTTCCTGAAACTGGTCCAGCTGCGCCAGCAGGTCACGCTGCGGCTGCATTTTCTGGTTGGCATCGACCTGTACCAGATAAAATTCTTTTTTGGCCTGAATTTCACTGTGCAGACGATGTTGCTGGTTGTACCAGCTTAAATCATTCAGCAGCAGCTTTTCGCTTTGCAGTTTCTCATGCAGACTCAGTTTGCTCTGGGCATGCAGCTGTTGCAGGGTTTGCAGCTGTTCATCACTGAGCAGATCAATATGCCCCATCAGCTGTTGTAACTGTTCTTTTTCGCCACGAATCTGGCGGATTTTTTCAAAGGCTTTCTGACTGACCAGACTGAAAATATGGGAATTGGTCAGATATTCCAGCAAGTCGGCGCGGTCCTGATCTTTAGCCTTTAAAAAGGCACCGACTTCAGACTGGGCCAGCAAGACGGCGCGGGTAAACTGCTCAAAACTCAGCCCAATCAGCTTTTCAACGGTCGGGGTGCATTCCGAAATTTTCTGGGTCAGCACGCGCTGATCTTCCACAGCAGTAATCGCGCGTTCGACTTTTAAATTGCCATCGACCTTGTTACGGGCGCGGCGCACTTCCCAGCGTGCCAGATAACGCTTTTGATCCAGCGCAATAAATTCCAGTTCGGCAAAGCCTTGGGTACAGCCGCGGCGCAGAATATTTTTAGAATCTTTAATCGAGATGCCCTGACCGCTGGCATCTTTAAGCGCCCCGGCAGCGCCGTTTAAGCGCGGAATCTGGTCATACAGCGCCAGACACATGGCATCGAGCAGGGTCGATTTACCGGCCCCAGTTTTTCCGGTAATCGCAATCAGGCCGGCATGAGCCAGCGGTGCGCTTTCAAAGTTGATGTCCTGGGTGCCGGCAATAGAAGCCAGATTATTCAGACTTAAACGTAAAATTTTCATGTCTGATCCTTATGGCTGTTCTTGTTCAAGGCTATGCTGCGCTTCAATCAGCAGCTGCATAAAATCTCGCTCGACCGAGGCATCCGGCTGATAGCCCATTTTGCTCCACAACTGTTTGAATAAGCTGTCCGGTGTGGGCGGGGCCAGATCAATTTTGGACTGATCTGCGGCCTGATCTTCCTGTGGGGTGTAGACCCGGCAAATGCGTAACAGGCGATAGCGCTGTTCCGGTAAGGTCTGTTCAATCTGCTGGCGTAAATCGACCGGTGGTGGTACATCGGTGCTGTATTCAATTTCCAGATAATCACGCTGGCAGATGCGTTCCACCGTACCTTGCGGGAGGGCTTTCAGTTGCTGAAACACTTCATCCAGACTGCCGCGAATACGGTGCAGCTGTACACTGCGCGGAATCAGCAGTGAGCCCAGTTGCAGGCGCTGTTCGGGCGCAACCTGCGGGTCAATCTTGACCTCGAGCACCTGATGCTTGTACTGGATTTCACTAAAAGACAGCGGAATTGGCGAGCCGCTATAGCGGATATGTGAATGCTGGACTTTTTGTGGTTTATGCAGATGGCCCAGCGCGACGTAGTCAATCACATCATCAAACAGGGCAGTGGAAAGTGCTTCTTCATGACCAATAATGATCGGCCGTTCTGAATCTGAAGTTTCGCCGCCTTGCATATGCGCATGTGACATCAGGATTAGTGCCTGATCTTCCGTTTTACGGCGTTTGGCTTCGGCAATCAACTGCTGATGTAAATAGGCAATCGCATTCTGGGCGTTCTGGGTCTGCTCATTCAGTCCGGTAATTTCCGCAGTGCGCAAAAACGGCAGGGTCAGACACCAGGCAATAATCGTATTTTCGGCATCATAAATTGGTACCAGTAAACGGTCGAGATCCAGCTGGTTGTCGGCATTGCGCTGAATCACCCCAACCGCCTTGGCCTTAAACTTGGCCAGCAACGGTTCCACCTGTTCAATGCGGTAGCCGGAGTCATGGTTGCCGGCAATCATCAGGGTCTGCATGTGCGGTGCAATGGCATGAGCATCGGCCAGAAACTGGTACAGCTGGCGCTGCGCGCTGGAGGCCGGGTTAATCACATCAAAAATATCCCCGGCAATAAACAGGGCATTCGGCTGTTTTTCCTGGATTTGTTCTAATAACCAGTCTAAAAACTGTGCATGTTCATATTCACGATCGTGGTTATGGAAAAATTGCCCCAAATGCCAATCTGACGTATGAAAAAAATGCACTGCCATGTCATCAACCTGTTTTGCTTTAGGCAAGCATACTATAGCTGAGGGCGAAATTTAAAATTCTGTACCGGTATAAAACGCTAAGGTTTAATCTTTATTGTTCTGAAGATGAATGCTGCTCACCAGCAAAGGCCAGACAAATAAAAGCCGACGATTCGAGTGATGATAAATCGTCGGCCAAATAAAAAGTGCGATGAACAAAGCATTTGGCTGCTATACAAAAACTTGATTCACATTCGCTTATTGCTTTAGCAAAGCTTCCCGAAAAATTTGTGGATGCCGTTACAAATTCGCCGGAGATGAAGCTTGTGCCCTATATAACGCCTGTTCGGGCACAACGGTTGACAGGATCATGCAAAAAAAATTAATTTTTTTTATACTAGTTGCTTATGGCTCAGGTAGACAGTTTAATGATTTCTCTAACACGTTATTTTCTCTGGTTTTTATTTTTCTGTCTGATCTTTACCTGTATCTGCGGGGTACTGGCTGCATTGTTACCGGCAGGTGTGGGCGGCATTTTAACCGCAGTGCCTTACTTGGTTGCCATGATCTGGGTGCTGTTTAAATTTTTAAAACAGCAGCAGCGCGCACCGTCTCAGGCCGAGCGTAAAAAGCTGACCTTGGGTTTTAGCCTGATTTTCTGGGGCTATAATCTGGCCTTTTTATTACTCGGCATCTGGATTTTTTCCCGTCAGAATCCAACCATCTGGCAGGATTTTCTGCTGTATTTACAGCAGCCGCAATTTTTAAGCGTGGTGGTGATTATGTGGTTATTAATTGCCATTCCGCTGTATCTGCTGACGTACTGGTTTTATGGCAAACAGGCGCAGCGGATGGCGGCGAAAATGTTTGGTTCATAGCATCAGGGCTAAATCATCTGACGTATTTTCCCTTCGCCTCATCTCGGGTAGGGGAGTCGATCCGATCTTAACTGGCCAGTGCAGCATGCTTTAAACGGGCGGGACTATAAGCCTCAGGAGATACATCCGGGGTCTGGCCCAATAGCAGTTGACGCAGCAAACGCGCAGAGGCTGGTGCCATACATAAGCCATTGCGGAAATGGCCAAAATTGGCCCACAGATTGTCAAATGCTGGCATCAAGCCAATATAGGGAATACCGCCGTCTGGTGAGCCCGGGCGTAAACCGGCCCATTGCTTGACGATGGGCAGGTCTTTTAAGGCTGGCACCATGGCATAGCTGGCCTCTAGAATATGGGCCGTGGTATCGGCATTCAAACGGGTATCAAAGCCCTGTTCTGCCATACTGGAACCACAGACAATATGGCCGTCCTGACGCGGAATCAGATACATGACTTGATTCATGCACATGGTGGGCAGCCAGTTTTCTGGAGTTTTGAATAGCACCATCTGTCCATGCACCGGACGTACCGGAATCTGTACATCAAGCTGCTCGGCCCAGCGCGCTGACCAGGCCCCGGTGGTCAAGACATAGTCATCGGCCTGATAACGCTGTCCGGCCTGATCGACAATAGCGCATACCTGCTGACCGTGCAGTTCTAGGCGTTCAATCGGGCAGTGTTCAAACAGCTGCACCCGTGGATGCTGCTTTAAATAGCACAGAATTGACTGTAATAAACGCGGATTACGCACATTGGCCAGCTGCGGGAAATAGATGGCCTGCTGGAACTGTGCGGAAATATGCGGATTCAGCTGATGCAGTTCGGCGCTGTGCAGATGCTTTGCCTGCTGCATGGGTTGCTGAAACTGCTCGGCAAAATTCAGGCCAATGTCAAAATCGCTTTCATCAAAAATCAGCATGCCGGTTTCATGGATCTGAAAATCAATACCGGTGTCAGGCTGAAGTTTAGCATTCCAGCGCAGATATTCAGTCTTGGCTGATTGCGCCAGCACATTTACCGCAGCCGGATAACGCCACGGATACATTGGAGAGAGAATACCACCACCGGCCCAGGAAGCGGCCTGACCGGATTGCTGCTGATCAAAAATACTGACCGAGCAGCCCTGTTCCAATAGCTCCAGCGCCGACATCAGTCCACTAATGCCGGCGCCAATCATGGCAATGTGCTTCATTGCAGTGGCAATATCCTTATTTCATGTCTTTGAGTTTGAGTGCGGCTTCTTCTGCAAAGTAGGTCCAGATCCCATCGGCACCGGCACGGCGGCAGCTCATCAGTGATTCAATGATCACGCTGTCGGATAACCAGCCATTTTGAATGGCAGCAGCCAGCATCGCGTATTCGCCACTGACCTGATAAACAAAGGTTGGCACAGCAAAGGTATCTTTGACTTCACGGACAATATCTAGATATGGCATACCTGGTTTGACAATCACCATGTCGGCGCCTTCCTGAATATCCAGCGCGATTTCATGCAGCGCTTCTGCACGGTTGCCAATATCCATCTGGTAATTGTATTTATTGCCGCCTTTTAAATTGCTGGCCGAACCGACGGCATCCCGGAACGGGCCGTAAAAGCTGGAAGCATATTTGGCCGAGTAAGCCATAATATTGGTATAGATATGACCTTGTGCTTCCAGTGCCTGACGGATAGCACCAATACGGCCATCCATCATGTCGCTTGGCGCAACCACATCGGCACCGGCTTCGGCATGGCTTAAGCATTGCTTGATTAAGGCTGCTACGGTTTCATCATTCAGCACATAACCACTGTCATCAATAATGCCATCCTGACCATGGGTGGTGTACGGATCGAGGGCGCCGTCGGTAATCAACACCATCTCCGGGAGTTCTTTTTTCAGTAAACGGACCGTGCTTTGTACCAGGCCATCTTCGCGCCAGGCAGCTTCTGCGGTCAGACTTTTATCTTCTTGTGGGGTGACCGGAAACAGCGCCAGTTTAGACACACCCAGTTCCAGCAGGCGTTCGGCTTTTTTCAGCAGCAGATCGGCCGACAGGCGCTGAATGTTGGGCATGCTTGGAATATCTTGGGTCTGGTTCTGACCGGGTAAAACAAATACTGGATAAATGAGATGATCAACCGTGAGCTGGGTTTCTCGCACCATGGCACGTAGCTGGTCATTTTTACGGATACGACGCATACGAGTGGCAGGAAATGCGGGACGATTGAACGTATAAGTCATAACAATCTCACTGATCAGTATTAAACTAGGCAATATTGTAGACCCATAAACAGGATTGTGGGGCAAAATACATGCGTTTTTTCTCAATTTAAGGTAATTGGCCAATTTATGAGCGATATGGCAAAAAAGTGGACCGGAGGCATTCATTTGGGTTCGAAAGTAGATATTGATGTCGTCTTACAGCAATTGTGTCAGGCCTTTAACAGTTCACCATTTTTTAAGCATAACGGTATGCAGATGCGCGTGGTGGATCAGCAGATTGAAGCCTATATCAAGATGCAGCCGCAGCTGATTGGCAATGTGGCTTTCCAGATTTTACATGGCGGGGTGGCTGCGACAATTCTGGACAGTGTGGGCGGGATTGTGGCGATGGGCGAGCTGTATAAGCGCACCGAGCCGGAGCAGTTGCCTGATACCATCAAGAAAGTGACCCGATTGGCCACGGTGGATATGCGGGTGGATTATCTGGCGCCGGGGCGAGGCAAATATTTTACGGCCCGTGCTGAAACCCTGCGTTTGGGCCGTAAAGGCTGTACCATGCGCATGACTCTGGTCAATGATGAACATAAAGCTATTGCCACCGCAATTGCGTCTTATGCTTATTAATCCAAATGGATTGATTGGCAGATAAAAAAACAGGCTCAATCGGGCCTGTTTTTTATTTGGATCAGTCGCGGTGAATAGCGTAAAAATCAAGCTTGAGCGATTTCGCGGGGCGTGTGCCGTTTAAAGATCAGAACGGGCACGTTTTAGCGCCTGTTGCCATTTTTGCAAATGTGCCTGACGCTGATCTTCTCCCATACCGGGTTCAAATGCGCGTTCCAGCTGCCAGTTATCGGCAATATCACTTAAGCTGTTAAACACCCCGGATTTAAGCCCGGCCATTGCCGCTGCGCCCCAGGCGGTGGATTCTCGCATTTGTGGTCTTAACACTGGCACATTGAGCAGATCGGCCTGAAACTGCATCAGCATATCATTACAGCTGGCACCGCCATCGACCCGTAATTCTTTGAGCGGTTGCTGAATATCTGACTGCATCGCGCTGAGAACATCGGCCACCTGAAAGGCAATTGCTTCAAGTGCTGCCCGGGCGATATGGGCTTTATGAGTGCCACGCGACATACCGCAGAGCAGGGCACGCGCATTACTGTCCCAGTGCGGCGCACCTAGACCGGTAAAGGCCGGCACCAGCACCACGCCATCGGTAGCGCTGACCTGACTGGCCAGCTGTTCGACCTCGGCACTCTGTTGAATGATGCCCAAACCATCGCGTAGCCATTGCACAATCGCACCGGCCATAAACACACTGCCTTCAAGCGCATAATGGGTCTGATTCTGACATTGCCAGGCCAGGGTACTGAGCAGCTTATTCTGGCTGTATTGCAGTGTCGAACCGGTATTAAACAGCATAAAGCAGCCGGTACCATAAGTGTTTTTGGCCATGCCCGGCTCAAAACAGGATTGGCCGAACAGGGCTGATTGCTGATCGCCCAGAATGCCGCTGATTGGAATTCGGGCACCGAGTAAGCCGGCAGCGGTATCGGCTACATAATGGTCGGAACTGATGATTTTTGGTAAGACCGAAGCGGGAATCTGAAAAAGTTGCAGCAGTTCTTCATCCCAGCTTTGGGTTTGTAAATTCATGAGCATGGTGCGTGAGGCATTGCTGACTTCAATTACATGCTCGGCGCCTTGGGTCAGGTTCCAGATTAGCCAGCTATCGACGGTACCAAAGGCAACATGCCCCTGCGCTGCCAGTTCGGCCAGACCGGGAATATGCTTAAGCAACCAGACCAGCTTGCCGGCACTAAAATAAGGGTCAATTAGTAATCCGGTGGTCTGCTGTATTTTTTGTTGCAGTCCCTGTTGCAGCAGCTGATTACACCAGTCGGCTGCGCGCCGGTCTTGCCAGATGATGGCCGGCGCCAAGGGCTGACCATTGCGTTTGTCCCAGACGATAGTGGTTTCCCGCTGGTTGGTGAGGCCAATGGCCTGAATATCTTTGGCCAGAATCCGTGCGGACGCCAGCGCCTGTTGCACCACAGCCATCTGGCTGCTCCAGATTTCCTGGGCATCCTGTTCCACCCAGCCGGATTGCGGGGTGTTGATTTGGGTTTCGCGTTGCGCGCTGGCCTGAACCTGCCCATGTTCATTAAAAATAATCGCGCGACTTGAGGTCGTGCCCTGATCCAGGGCGATTAAATAAGTCATAATTTATACTGTTATCTGACTTGAAATTTAAAATATTAGCGCAATTATGTTATTAAGCGCAGATCTTGCGGTGAATAGTTGTGAAATGATCTCGTAATTTTCAACTTTTATGCTATGATGGCGCTGTAGTCTGGGGGTGTTATTGGCTTCGACGCTGATGATGAAACTCATAGATGCATGCCGAGAGCGCATTTTCTCTCGTAAATCAAATTTGCATTTAAATAGTCGCAAACGACGAAACTTACGCTCTAGCTGCCTAAGGGCCGCTTGTCCGCTTCACTGAATACTTGTGGTCAGTGAACCCGACCGAAGCGAACGCACACAAGTCCGTATAGAGCCAAGCCTCGGAGCTTTATACCAAACTTAGAGGATCGCACTTTGAACCCTGTTCGTCGGGTCTTAAAGTGTTAAAACAATAGACGATATCTAAGCATGTAGTATTCTCGAGCGTAGTGTTGGCGGACGCGGGTTCAACTCCCGCCACCTCCACCAGAATTTATTTTATAAATCAGCCACTTATGTAAGTGGCTTTTTTATTTGCCACATTTTTGCCACATTTTTATTTCAACAAGTAGAAATATCAGTGGCCTTATGCTGTGTGTGCCACGCTTAATTTTGCAATTTCTTGCTTGTTCTTATCCCCATGCAGCCACTTGGTATAACGCTTAATCAGCATCTGTAAACTATGTCCAAGTTGATCTGCGACAAACATAGGATTTACTCCATCCATTAACAACATTGTTGCATAAGTATGTCTTGAGTTATAAGCAGGTCTATGGCGAATTGAACATGCCTTCATAGCTTCTACCAAGCGTATACGAGGAGGCTTTTCGTTGAAAAAAGGCTCACTAGTTTCTGGACAGAGCATTAAGTAATTAGATTCATAGCCATGATCATTCTTAAATTGAATAAGAGATTTTAAAGCTAAAGAAGATCTCTCATTTAAATAGATATCTCTAGAGGTATGTGTTTTAGTAACTTTTTTCTCTAATCTACGAACTCTGCTTTTTGAATAGCCACCAAAATTCTAGACACACATAACCATCTTTTGATGGGCCTTTTCATAATCTAATGGAGAACGCTGACCTGATCCGAGCCTGTAAATAATTTTGTGTAATTGCTTTTCATCAATTTAAAGGTGATTGCTTAAGCGGTCACCGAATTCAATAATAAAGCGGCTCATGGCTAAACGCCAGTCGCGAATCGCGCATATTCCACTTTTTAGATGCTGCATCAATTGCCAGGTAAATCACTTTACGTACAGAATCATCCGTTGGAAAGACTTTACGTTTTTTGATCGCTTGGCGTATTACGCTGTTTAATGACTCGATTGCGTTGGTAGTGTAGATGGCTTTGCGTATCTCGGCTGGATAAGCAAAGAAGGTATTCAGATTCTCCCAGTGCGTACGCCAGCTTTTGCTGATCTGTGGGTACTTGTCATCCCATGTTTGGGCAAATTGATCCAGGGCCATCAAGGCTGCCTCTTCAGTGGGTGATTGATAAACGGCTTTTAAATCCTGAATGACCGCCTTGTAATCTTTCCATGACACGTATTTCAAGCTGTTGCGCAGCATGTGGATAATGCACAGCTGGATATGGGTTTGCGGGTATACGCTGTTAATGGCATCAGGAAAGCCTTTTAGTCCTGAGAAGCACTGCTTCGCAAGGCAGGCGATCAGAATATCCTGCAACCCTCGGTTTTTAAGCTCAGTCAGGACATTCAGCCAGAACTTGGCACCTTCATTCTCAGCCATCCACATGCCGAGCAGTTCTTTGTGTCCATCAAGATTAATGCCTAAGGCAAGGAATACAGCCTTGTTGATGACACTGCCATTATGACGGACTTTAACCACAATACAGTCCATATAAACGATGGGATAGATCACATCCAGCGGACGGTTTTGCCATTCAGCAACCTGCTCATTGACGGCATCCTCACAGCAGTGCTGTTCGCCTTGGAAATGAGCGTTGGAGATACATCGGCATCGTACATTTCCTTGAAGGTAGCAACGATTTCACGGGTGGTCATGCCTTTGGCATAAAGGGATAGAATCTGGCTATCCATTTGCGTGATACGGGTCTGATTTTTCTTAATCAACTGAGGTTCGAAAGTGCCATCACGATCACGTGGTGTGGTGATCTCAATCTCCCCATCACGATCACGTGGTGTGGTGATCTCAATCTCCCCATCATCGCTAAGTACAGTCTTACTAGAATAACCATTGCGTGAATTTGAGCCAGATTTACGGGCATTTTTTTCATGTCCGAGATGTTCGGTAAGTTCGGCATTAAGAGCCGTTTCAACAGTGAGTTTGGTCAACAATCGGGTGAATTGGTTGAGATCGTCTTCTGTTTTGATTCCTTTAGTAAATTCTGCTGCAAGGTCTTTTAGTTGTTGTTCGTTCATCATATTGCCTGACTCCGTTGTGAATATGAACATAGCAAATTCAGGCAATTACACAATTTAATTTACAGTCTCGAGTGATGAGTAATTGCACTTCTGGATTTTTTTAGTCAGCACGATAAACTCCAATTTCTCTTTAAAAATCCTCAAATTGGGGTAAGATGTGACAACAGATTCTACCGTTGAGATCACAATGAGCTTTTTAAAAAAGAAAAATAGCGCGAGTTTTGTCTTCTTTATTATTACGCTGTACTCATTGATTGGTTTTGGTCTAGGCTATGTGATCTGGGAATATCTGCTGTAACGTTTTCTTAGTCGCTTTATCCAATAATTATTGAATCATCAGCAAGTTATTAAACTTGCTGACTATCACTGTTTTTTATTCTTTCTCTAAAGCCGACCCATCATCCAGATGATCAGCTTTTATATGTAAGGATAAATTTTTTACGCTGTTTTCTGTGCCAATAATGTCGCAAAGCGCTGTTGAATACGCTTGCCCTGTTCATCGACACGGTGCAGTTCACCCACATTTTCATTGTATTTCAGCAAAGTCCAGCCTTCATAATAAGCTTTTAACTCACCGGCTTTAAAGCTAAAAGGGAAGTCCGGTTGAACCGGATAATCTTCACTATCCATTGCGCAAACAATCAGGTTGAGGCCGCCAGCTTTGGTGGCCTGCTGCATCTGCTGAATTAGAGTCGGGATGGTGTCGGGTTGTAAAAACATCATCACCACCGTGCAATACACAAAATCGTATTGGCCCTGAATCTGTGGATTAATATTTAAATCCCGCAGTGCGGTGTGAATGTTCTGAATCTGTTCCTGCTGAATAATCTCGTTCAGGCGCTCCAGACTTTGGGCATTGACATCCCAGGCATCGACCTGAAAACCGTGCTGACTTAAAAACAGCGCATTACGACCACTGCCACAGCCAACATCCAGCGCCGTGTTGCCCTGTAAAGATGGCTGTGCGGCCAGAATTTCTGAATGGGTCGGGGTCAGTTTATATTTTTTGGCAAAGTAGTCATTGGCTGTGCAATAAAAGCTGAGCTGACATTCGACATCGGCACTGGCCGAAACAATCTTGTGCCACACCTGCGGTTCAAGCATGGGCGGTTGCTGCTCCGGGCTAAACAGATGTTCAGACAACAGCGTGCCTGCTTCATCGAGCAAGGCAAAACGCAATTCACCTTTTAAAACCTTCAGTTGGGCCCAAGTGCCGGCTTTGGTATTGTGCTGGCGTAAAAAGCCGGGCGGGATAGTGTTTTGTGTCCAGATCGGTAGCTGTTTATAGCATACGAGCGTTTGCATCTTTTCTCCATGTGCACTTGGGGTAAATGTCATTAAACCCTAAGCCTGCACAATATGCCAGAGAAGGAAGGGGAAAGGGCATGATTTCATCGGCCCACTTCCAATTATCTAGATGACTCAATCCATACTATTTTAGCGGTGAATCTTCAGCTCAAAATGATCTCCACATTTCCATTTTTGCAGATGTATTAGCGTTTTGAAAAATACTTCAGTATCAAATGGTGAGAATTTAAAATTGAAAACCAGATCACATTTTGGGCTTATAAAAGCGTCTACCCTTTAGAAAATTATCAACTGACCCGTTGGCGGGTGGCTAAAAAATAAGTAAAACTAAGTGAATGATATAAAATCATAAATATTTTATTGCTTTATTTTGAAAGCAAGGGCAAAAAGCAAAAAAACGGGATTAATTAACAAATGTATACACAAATAATAATAAAATAATGGTTGAATCTGCGCAATTGCTCGAATGTAGCATCGTATCTTCTTGTCTGTACCATGAATTCCGCGCGCCTTATGTCTCCTCTATTTCAGTTTATTAAAGCGGTCCAGATTTTTGTTTTCTTTCTTTGTAGCATGCTCATGGGTTGGGTACAGGCGGGAAATGAAATGAAAAACTTGACGATCCTTGCCTACCACGAAGTCACTTCTGAACCACAACCGTTAATGCCTGAATATGCGATTGAGCCTAAACAATTGCAGCAGCATCTGGACTGGCTGGTACAAAATGGCTTTCAGTTTATTGGCAGTCAGCAACTGTTAGAGGCACAGCAACACAACAAGGCGCTACCGGAAAAATCAGTCTTGCTCAGTTTTGATGATGGCTATCAAAGTTTTTATCAGCATGTCTATCCTGTTTTAAAACAGCGGAATATTCCGGCCGTGTTGTCGGTGGTTGGGCACTGGTTAGAACCAGCAGAACAGCAACAGGTTAATTTTGGCGGGCAACTGGTGTCACGCCAGCATTTTTTAAGCTGGGCACAGTTAAAAGAATTACAGGCCAGCGGTCTGGTGGAAATTGCCAGCCACAGTTATGACCTGCATAAAGGCATTGTGGCCAATCCGCAGGGCAATGAATTGCCAGCCACCGTAGCACGTGCCTATTTTCCGCAGCAGCAGCGTTATGAAGATAACAACGCTTATCAGAAACGTATTCAGCAGGACTTAAAAGCCAATCAGCGCCTATTGCAAAAACATGGCCTGAAAGCGCCAAAAATTATGGTCTGGCCCTATGGTCGCTATAACTTGCATACGGTAAAAATTGCTGAAAAACTGAAGATGCCAATCAGCCTGACGCTGGATGATGCCGAGAATCAACCTGTAAACAGTTTTTCCAGATTGCCGCGAATCCTGATTCAAAAACACATGGATGCAGCGCTACTGGCTAAAGAAATCCAGAAACATCAGCAGCAGCGCACGGACAATGATCGTCCGCAAAAGATCATGCATGTCGATATCGACTATATTTATGATCCGGACCCGCAGCAGCAGGAACGTAATTTAGGCTTATTGCTGGACCGGATTCAGCAGATTGGCGTCAATACCGTATATTTGCAGGCATTTTCTGATCCGGATGGCAATGGCTCGGCCGATCTGGTCTATTTCCCGAACCGTTATATTCCAATGCGTGCCGACCTGTTTAACCGTGTGGCCTGGCAAATCCAGACCCGGACTCAGGTACGTCGTGTCTATGCCTGGATGCCGGTATTTGCTTGGGAATTACCGGTCTCGAATCCGGTGGCCCAAGATCTGGTGCAAACCGAGCAGCCGCATAGCGGTAAGCATCTGAACATGGGCTATCACCGTTTAAGCCCATTTTCGCCGCGCGCCCGCAACACCATTAAAGGCATTTATGAAGATCTAGCCAAATCGGCACAGTTCAACGGCATTATTTTCCATGATGATGCCACCTTGTCCGATTATGAAGATGCCAGCAGCTGGGCCAAAAAGGCCTATCAGCAGCAGGGCTTAGCCACCGATCTGGCACAACTGCGTGCTGATGATGCCGCCTTACAGAAATGGACAGCTTATAAAGTCAAAGTGATTGATGATTTTGCCATGGAGTTGGCCGAGACCGTACGTCAGTATCAGCCTTATTTGCAGACCTCGCGTAACCTGTATGCACAGGTGGCACTGTCGGCCTATTCAGAAAACTGGTATGCCCAGTCGCTGGAACAGTCGCTAAACCGTTATGACTTTACCGCGATTATGGCCATGCCATATATGGAACAGGTCGATGATCCGGCGCAGTTTTATCAGCAGCTATTGAGTCGGGTGCAGCAGTATCCGCAAGGGCTGCGTAAAACGGTGTTTGAATTGCAGGCGGTCGACTGGCGCAGTGGCAATAAAATTCCATCTGCGGAAATTGCGGAAACAATTCAGAAACTCTATCAGGCCGGTGTGAAGCACATTGCCTATTATCCGGATGATCCAATCCAGAATCATCCTGATCCGGCTGTGCTGCGTCAGGCCTTCCAGTCTCAGCCCGCATCCGCACCGTAACAGGCTAGAGGAACAACCATGTTGCAAGAACTCTGGCAATCGGTGCTGAACTTTGTGTTTTATTATCCGCTGTTCATGTCCTATTTATGGATGATGGGCGCGCTGATTTTCTATGTCAAAGAACGCAAAGATCCGACCTTTACTCAGCCGCCAGCTTTACAGGAATATCCTTTGGTGGCGGTGCTCATTCCGTGTTTTAACGAAGGCGATAATGCCGAGGAAACCATCACCCAGGCACTGGCATTAAAGTACCCCAACTTTGAAGTCATTGCGATTAATGATGGCAGCTCGGACAATACTGGCGAGGTACTGAACCGTCTGGCGGCCCAGCATCCACGGTTAAGGGTGGTGCATCTGGCGGAAAATCAGGGCAAGGCCATGGGCCTGCAAGCCGGCAGTCTGGTCACCGATGCCGAATACCTGCTTGGAATTGATGGTGATGCCTTGCTCGATCCACATGCGGCCAGCTGGATGTTACGCCATTTCCAGCGTGATCCGGCGGTGGCCGCCGTTACGGGCAATCCGCGAATTCGCAATCGCTCGACCTTATTGGGCCGGGTCCAGGTCGGAGAATTCTCCTCGATTATTGGCATGATTAAACGTGCCCAGCGCACCTATGGCCGTATTTTTACTGTTTCCGGCGCGATTACCGCCTTTCGTAAAAGCGCGGTACATCAGGTCGGTTACTGGTCGCACGATATGCTGACCGAAGATATTGATATTTCCTGGAAGCTACAGCGTGCCGGCTGGAAAATTGAATTTGAACCGAATGCACTGGCGTGGGTGCTGATGCCGGAAACCCTGCAAGGCTTATGGAAACAGCGTTTGCGCTGGGCCATGGGTGGGGCGCAGGTGTTAAATAAAAATATTGATGTAATTTTTAAGCCCAAGCTGAATTATTTGTGGCCGCTGATTCTGGAAATGATGCTGACTCTGGTCTGGTCATATCTGCTGCTGTTGCTGTGTCTGCTCTGGATGTTAAGTTTCTGCCTGCCTATTTTACCGTTGCCGGAACTGCAATCGCCGTTTTTACCGCAAGGGGTGGGTATTGTGCTGGGTGCGACCTGTTTGTTCCAGTTTATGGTCAGCAAATGGATGGACAGCCGCTATGAAAAAAATCTGGCCAAAAACTATTTCTGGATGATCTGGTATCCGTTCATGTTCTGGCTGATTACCGTATCGGCCAGTATTGTGGCGTTTCCAAAAATGCTGCTGCGTGGGGAAGGGAAACGTGCACGCTGGATCAGTCCCGATCGTGGAATTAAACGTGACAGCTAACTGTCGCGATGTGATGTGTTGAGAGTAAAGTTGTGAAAGCCAATACTTTAATTATTGATTATCGCTATGAATTGCCGTGGCAAAAGCGTTATGCCTCGAACGTGTGTACCGCCGGCTTATGGCTGACCTGGGGCCTATTGTGGCAGCCAGTTTTAAGCAGTCTGGGTTTACTGGATTTGGAACGGGATGCGCTGATTCAGCAAGTGGCCCAGCTAATGCTAAGTATTCTGCAAAACGGTTTTAGCGCGCTGATGGCTTGTGGCTTGAGTTTATGGCTGTGGACTAATTATATTCCGGCGCACTCCATCCAGACCATGCAACCGGCACCGTTAAACCAGTTTGCCGAGCATTTTCAGCTGGAACCGGTCATGTTAACGCAATCCCGTCAGGCTAAAATTGTCACGGTGTATCATGATCAGAAGGGCAAGATTGTCGATTTACAGGCACATTCCCAGCACACTGCATCTTAAAGGTCGGCTGGAATTCGGCTGCTCTGGTTTTATATCTGCAAAAAAACAGGCAGCCTGAAAAGCTGCCTGAATGGAGATAAGAATCGCGCTTGGAATGAGGACTAAAGCTTGCGCCACACTTTGTTTTCATCTTGAAATGAAATGGTGAAATTAAATTCAGTGTCGGCGGTGACCAGATACGCTGTTGGCGTGGTCATCAGAACTTTTAAAATAGTGCCTGTCTCAAAATGGATAGGTGGGCAGTTCTCTTTCTCAAGTACCAGAGGCTGAATAAGTTCAACAGCTTTCACTTCCATCATGATTTCCCTCAAAAATGTATTATGTATCACATATTTATCTTAGCATTGTCTGGTCGGGAATATGGGTTTTATTTGTCAGATTATAAATAAGTAATTGATATTTTAAAAAATAAAGTTAAATTTTTAGTCTAAAAATTGGTATTTTAAGCTCTTGATTTTTTATTGTTTTACTGAAAATAGTCAGGGGGAGTATTGGGGTTTTATATTGCTTTAAATACCGGTTAGTGGAAAAATCGGTACTGAAAAGTACATGCGCTGTCGGGGAAATCTTGTATATTGCTCATGTTGAAGTCATCGCGTGGCGCATTGCACGCTGCAATGTTGTAAACGCTGCTTTTCAACATCTTGAAAAGAATAAAGGAAATAGAACACTGCATGTTTAAGTCATTTTTTCCACATCCGAAATGGTTTTTTAGTTCGCTGTTACTCTGGTTCATTCTTAATCTGGTGCTGTGGTATTCCGGTGGACAAGGCTGGGGCACCATCATCGGTTTGCCTGAAGGCTATCATGAAGCAGAACTCCCGATTGGGGTTAGCCGTTTCTGGTCACCGGCATTTCTCTGGTTCTATCTCTGGTATTTTCTGGCCACAGCCATTTTTGCAATTTTCTGGCGGATTCAATCGGATAATCCCTGGCAGCGCTGGTCGGTATGGGGCTCATCCTTCATTCTGTTTAATATCTGGTTCTGGGTGCAGGTGAGCGTAGTCATTAACGCCTGGTACAGCCCGTTTTATGACTTGATCCAGCAAATGCTGAGCAATGGCGGTGGTGATGTGAATAACCTCTATGCCGAGATCATGACCTTTTTGTATGTGGCAATTGTGGCGGTGACGGTTTCGGTATTTAACCTGTTCTTTGTCAGCCACTATGTGTTCCGCTGGCGGACGGCAATGAACAATTATTACACTGCCTACTGGGACCGGTTACGTCATATTGAAGGGGCATCGCAGCGTATTCAGGAAGATACCATGCGCTTTGCCCGTACCACCGAAGGTCTGGGGGTGAGCCTGATTGAAGCGCTCATTACCCTGATTGCCTTTTTACCGGTTTTGGTGACGCTATCGAGCCATGTGAAAACCCTGCCAATTCTGGGGGAAATTCCTTATGCGCTGGTATGGGCGGCAATTGGTTGGGCGGTGTTTGGTACCGTACTGCTGATGGTGGTCGGTTATAAACTGCCAGGACTGGAGTTTAACAACCAGAAGGTGGAAGCGGCTTATCGTAAAGAACTGGTCTATGGGGAAGATCATGCCGAGCGTGCCGATCCGCTGACTTTGAAAGAGCTGTTTAGCAAGGTTCGTCTGAACTATTTCCGCCTGTATTTCCATTATGCCTATTTTAACCTGGTACGAATCTGGTACATGCAGCTGGACAATATTTACGGTCTGTTTGTGCTGTTCCCAAGTATTGCTGCTGGAGCGATTACCCTTGGCCTGATGATGCAGATTGGTAACGTGTTCGGTAAGGTACGTGAATCGTTCCAGTATTTAATTGCCTCCTGGCCAACCATTATTGAACTGCTGTCGATTTATAAACGTTTAAAAGCCTTTGAATCGACCCTGGATGATTAAGTCATTCCCAACTGACCCGCTGTTAAGGCGGGTTTTTTAATGATCGGATGAAAGTGTTAAGGCGTTCAGTTTCGTTGTTAAAACTCTGGATATTTTGCATTTATCAGATGATAGTGCGGGGCAGTAGTAATAAATAAACGAGAAATATCAAGTAAAATCAATTGGCTAGATTTGTTATTTGCGCCTATTTGAGCTATGTTTTGAGTGGGGAAAAATAGAGAATAAAGACGTGAATGTCAAAACCTTCATGATGTTGGCTGGGGTCGGTGTCGTCTTTTCGGGCTGTGTCAGTGTAGAGAGTTTTAGTCCAGATGCCTTGAAGCACTTTGCTTCGCCACAAGAGCTGATTGCGAAAAAAAACCTGAATCAGGCCAATGGTTCAGCCAAAGCCTATGTGTATGACTGGGGACCGCAGCGTAAAGAGCTGGCGGCAGAATCGCTGATTCCGCGCAAATATATGGGCAGCTATTGTCAGTCGCAGCAAGGCCATTTAAAACTGGCCTATAAAAGTACGATGTCGATGCTGAAAAACAGTTGGTCCAAAAAACTGTTGGCGACTTATCGCGATGTCAATCAGGGCATTGGTGCCTATCGCTGTGTCAGAAAAAATGGCCCGGATTGGATTGTTTCAATCGAGCCGGTCAGCGAGCGTAAACGTGATGGCCAGGGTGAAGTCCGCATTGTGCATTTACTCACTCAAGTCATGACGGAAGATGAAGCACGGCGTTTTTATCGTTCGGCATCTTCCAGTAGCAAGAAGGCTAATACCAGCACTAATCGGAATAATAAAAACACTAAAGCTGTTGCCAAAGAGCCCGAACCAAAAGAATCACCGGAACTTCCAGCCGAGAAACCCCCAGCACCCGTAAAAGCAGAGCCTGTGGTGGCTGCGACCCCGCAACAGCAGCAGATGAAATATTATGTCGCTGCACGCCGTGATTTAAACAGTGGCCGCAATGAGTTAAATGCCTGTAATAGCGCACAGCGGGTCTATAATTATGGCCGTTTACAGGGCACTAATGCGCGGAATGTCTATGCTGAATCGGGGATTTTACTGGCGCGTTGCTTAAGCGCTGTGCCGAGTTTTAGTAACCGTTTTTCCCAGCCCAAAGCCCGGGCCAAACGGATTTTACAGGAGCTGGCCAACCAGTATAATCATGCCGGTGCCAAGCGTATGCTCAGGCAAATGAAATAGTCAGTATAAGTAATAAGGAGAAGCACATCACTTCTCCTTTTTTATGCGCGTTACATAGTCATAACAGGTGAGATTGCTGCTTGCATGCTACAAATAGGCTATTTCTGGGATGAGTCGATGTTTGGCGAGGTATAACATGATGCAGTTGAGTCTAAAGCAGCTACGAGGATGGAGTCTAGCGATTGCGCTATTGGGTTGCTCACAAGTGAGTACGGCTGGTCCGGCCGTTGATCAGTTGAGTGACTGTCTGGTGAAGTCGACCACGGCAACCGATAAAACTGCGGTATTACAGTGGACCTTTGTTGCGCTATCTGCACATCCGGATTTGAAACACTTGAGTCAGGTAACGCCAGAACAAAAACAGGCTTTAGATCAAAAGCTGGCAACCGTTTTACAACGTATTTTGGTAGAGCAATGTTCAGCTCAGACTAAAGCAGTGATTCAAGCTGAAGGTATACAAGCGGTTGGAGACAGTTTTCAGGAGCTTGGACAGATTACGGGTGAGGAAATTTTAAAGAACCCTGAAGTGAAAGGGCAGTTGCAAGGCGTACTGCGTTATGTGGATTTGAATAAATTGGTCACGACTTTTTTAACCCCAGAGATTTGGAATAAGTTGGGTGTAACGAGGTAGTTCGGCCTTTGAAGATTATGAATAGTGAGAGCGATTTATAAACTGAATCGAAAGCATTAATGTTATAAAAAAAGCCATTAAAAAAGCTCCTTGAATCAAAGGAGCTTTTTTTATTTTTGAATCTAAAGGCTGATAGGTCATCTCATAAAAGATTCACTTGAGGAACAACACAATTAAATCGTCACAGTCGCCCCTAAAGCTTGAATAAACTGTGCCATCCAAGCAGGGTGTGCAGGCCAAGCCGGCGCTGTGATCAAGTGTCCATCAGTTACAGCTTCAGTTACTTCAATGTCTGCGTAAGTTCCGCCTGCAAGTTTCACCTCGGCTGCACAGGCAGGGTAAGCGGAACAAGTACGACCTTTGAGTACATCGGCTGCCGCAAGAATTTGTGCACCATGACAAACTGCTGCAATTGGTTTTTTCGCAGCATCAAACTCACGCACAATCTCAAGGATACGTTCATTCATGCGTAAATATTCGGGCGCACGTCCACCGGGAATGACTAAACCGACATAGTTATCTGAGTTAACTGCATCAAAGTCATAGTTAATGGTAAAGTTATGACCGCGTTTTTCGCTATAGGTTTGTTCACCTTCAAAATCATGAATCGCTGTGGCAATGTTGTCACCGGCTTTTTTGTCAGGGCAAACGGCATGAACGGTATAACCAAGACCAACTAAAAACTGAAAAGGTACCATGGTTTCGTAGTCTTCAGCATAGTCACCTACAAGCATAAGAATTTGTTTTGACATGATGTATCCCTCTGTTGAAATATGATTTATATCAATTTTTCATTTACCTTAGCATATTGAAATGACAGTTTTAAGCAGGCTGTAAATTCTTTAGTTGTATATTTTTATTTAGATTTATAAAAAGTTATGGATGGTTATAGTTCAAATTATGATGAGTCTAGTAGGCTAGCTGTTATCAATTATTAATGACTTTAGTGTTTTTCACAAACTTTTAAAAAGTTAAATATTTACCTCTCCCTTGCGCAGCACTGCTGCTTATCTCCTAAAAGGAGAGGGGGGATATCCAAAAAATCGTTTAAGTATTTATTCACTTTGAAAGCTCCCTCTCCCATTGGGAGAGGGATAAATCACAGCAAATCAGGATAAAATTTTTCATAGTCTAGATTTGGTTCATGCGTTACTTTCAGCTTGCCTTTAGATCCTGTGACATAGCTATTGATCTCTTTAAGTGGTTTCTCATGCCAACCGATATTGAATGCACAAAACGTATTTTCTTTTTTAAAAAATTCTAGATGACTGTATGGCAAGTGATTGTGAATCCAATATGCAATCTGTTTCCAATTATTTGGGTCTTTTTCAATTAAATCGATGAGTGAGGGAATGATAATACACGCCGTTGCACCGTAGCCTTTTGCGTCAGGATAGTCCCAAATATGGCTTGCAAAGTTTTTCTCATTGCTTGCGCAGTTGTGTCCTTTTTCATTACCAAGTTGGTTGACGCTTGGTGAACGGTACGCGGAACGAATGGCAATACGTCCAAACTTTTCTTGCAGTGGTTCAAGTAGTTCTTCGCAGAGTTTTGAGCCCATACGAATCGCAATGTCAGGATGGTCGGGGAAGTTAGGTACACCGTACCAATTTGCGATTTCGCTATAGAGGAAATCGCGCATAAAAAATGACTTTGAAAGTTGGATACGTCCTAAGTCTTTGAGTTTGACGATGGAAAATATTTAGTAGGCGTCTATGTATTTAGTGGTAATTATTTAAAGAAAAATTTCTTTAAATTTTTCAAAGTAATAATAGTTTTAAAACTTACAGATTTGTATGTAAACTTGTTAAATAAAGAAAAATTCAAGCTAGTTAAACATCATGAAAATACCAGAGCTACCAAAAACAATTCTTGATCAAAAAAGTTTTAAATGTCCCCATTGTGGAGCATTTTCATATATGAAATGGGATAATTTATCTTTACTTGTATATGATGACCAAGGCGCTGAACATAACGTTCTAACTAGGGTTCATCAAGCAAATTGTGCATCATGTAATAAAGATAGTATTTGGTATAACCATCGAGAAGTTACTGGTTGGTTAGCTTTACAGGGTATACCTAGACCTAGTGATAACACTGAGCTATTAAGATTATTTCCAGTTCAGGAAGTCAATAGTCAAGATATTCCAGATTATTTACCTGATACGCCAGAAGAAGTAAAAAAATTATATAAAGAGGCAGCTTTGATTTTTGAATTGTCACCACGTTCTGGTGCCGCTCTTATACGTTTGGCTTTGGAAAAATTATGCGAGCATTTAGGTGTTAAAAAGAAGAATATTAAAGAGTCAATTGAAGAGTTGGCAAAACAACAAATTATTCCATTAAGAGTTGCACAAGCTGCTGATAATATTAGATTGATTGGAAATGCAAATGTACATCCAGGGATTATTGGTGATGAAGTTTTAGAAGATATTAATCCTGCTATTTTTACTTATATTAATTTAATAGTGGATTATGCTATTACAAAACCAAAGGAAATTGATGAAATTAACTCCTTATTTCCAGAACAAAAAAGAGCTTCATTATAAGTATAAAAAACCCGCTCTAATGATCTGACCCCAATAAGTTAGACGGTTTGATTAAGCAGCTTTTAAGGACTGAGTTCTGTATTCTACAGGACTCAGTCCTTTTAATTTAACCTTGATTCGTTCATGGTTGTAATAATGAATATATTCTTTCACGGTCTGTTCCAACTCTTCAACTGAATTAAATTCCTCACCATAGAAACATTCTGATTTAAGTATTCCAAAGAAGCTTTCCATTGAAGCGTTGTCCAGACAGTTACCTTTACGCGACATACTTTGAATAAGCCCGTGCTGTTGAAGCTGTTGCTGATAAAATCTCATTTGATATTGCCAGCCCTGATCTGAATGAATAATTGGCTTATCATTCGGGCTGAGCTTGGCGATAGCATCTTTCAACATATCTTTAACTAAACCAAACAGTGGTCTACGTTGGAGCCGAAACGCAATGATTTCACCATTAAACAAATCCATGATGGGTGACAGATAAAGTTTTTCACCGCGTACATTAAATTCAGTTACATCTGTTACCCACTTCTGATTGGGCTTGTCTGCCTTGAATTGACGCTGCAACACATTCTTAGCAATTTTACCAATTTGCCCCTTATAAGAGCGATACTTTACAGCTCTAATACATGATCTGAGCTGCATGGACTGCATCAAGCGTTGAACACACTTATGGTTAATGGTAAACCCCAAATTCTTCAAGGCAAGTGTAATCCTGCGATACCCGTATCGTCCCTTATGTTTATGATATATCGCCTTAATTTGCTGTTTAAGGGCACTATATTTATCTTCACGCTTTGATTGCTGCTCATGATAAAAGTAAGTGCTTCGAGCCATTTCTGATGTACGTAACAAGTGCCTTAATTGATAGCTTTGCCTTAATTCAGATATGAATCTTGCAGCCGTTGCTGTTCGGCTTTTTCCTGTTCTTTGCGCTTCTGAATCAAGGCTCTCCGCTTTTTTAGATAAGCGACCTCTGCCCGTAGATACGCCAATTCCTCAAGTAGCTGTTCTTGAGTTTTATTTCGATCTTCTTGTGAGGTTTTAATTCTAGGTCGCTGTGGCTTTGGCATCTGTTTGGGGCGTCCTTTGGGCTTAGATTTTAAGCCATCTATACCGTGTGCTTGATATTTGCGCAACCATGTAGAAAGAGTTCCAACTTCTTTTAATTTAAAAAATCTTAAAGCATCGATAAGTGACAAGCCATCCTTCAATATTTTAAGAACAACTTTAAGTTTGAACTCTGTAGAGTAGGTTATGCGATGAGATTGAGGTTTCAAGCCGTCTTCGCCAAGAGTCTGGTATATAGCAACCCATTGTCGAATAGTAGCTCTGTCTAATTTATATTTATTAGCTGTTTTTCTAAACCCATCATCATTTTTATTTGATAAATAATTTTGAACAACTTCAAGTTTAAACTGTTGAGAATATTTAGCCATAGAAAAGCACCCTTCAAATTGGACTAAGAGTGTCCAACTTTCGGGGTGCAGATCACTAAAGCGGGTTTTTTATTCCAAAATTAATCAGCCTTAACCAATCAATTTCTTCATCAATTCATTCACTTGGGCAGGGTTGGCTTTACCCTTAGACGCTTTCATCACTTGACCAACAAGACCGTTGAAAGCTTTCTCTTTACCAGATTTATACTCTTCAACCATCTTCTCATTGGCAGCAAGCACTTCCTTAATAATCGCTTCAATCGCGCCTGTATCAGTTTCCTGTTTCAAGCCTTTTTCCGCAATAATTTCATCAGCAGTTTTGCCTTCTTCCCACATAAAGCCGAACACTTGTTTCGCGATCTTACCGCTGATGGTGTTATCGACAATACGTGCAATCATACCCCCAAGTTTTTCAGCAGATACAGGAGAATCCACCAATTCCAAGCCTGCTTTATTTAAAGCACCTGAGAACTCACCCATCACCCAGTTTGCAGCAATCTTACCTTGTGCAGCACCGCCAGCAGCATTGACTACAGCTTCGTAAAACTCTGACATTTCACGAGTAAGTGTCAGAACGTGAGCATCGTATTCAGTCACGCTAAAGTCAGCCACGAACCGCGCACGACGTGCAGCAGGAAGCTCAGGCATAGTTGCCTTAATTGCTTCGATTTGTTCGTCCGCAATGATCACAGGCAATAAGTCCGGGTCAGGGAAGTAGCGGTAATCGTTCGCTTCTTCTTTCGAACGCATAGAACGCGTTTCCATTTTCACAGGGTCGAACAAACGGGTTTCCTGGTCGATGGTGCCATCCCATTCCAGAATTTCCATTTGACGTTCAATCTCAACATTGATCGCCTGTTCAATGAAACGGAATGAGTTCAGGTTTTTCAATTCACAACGTGTACCGAACGGTTGACCCGGACGACGTAAAGATACGTTACAGTCAGCACGGAACGAACCTTCGGCCATGTTACCGTCAGAAATACCTAACCAGCGCACCAGCGTGTGAATCGCTTTAATGTAAGCAACCGCTTCCTCAACCGAACGCATATCGGGTTCAGATACGATTTCTAAAAGTGGTGTGCCTGCACGGTTCAAGTCGATGCCTGACATGCCTTCGAATTGGTCATGGATGGATTTACCCGCATCTTCTTCAAGGTGCGCACGGGTTACGCCAATACGTTTGGTGGTGCCATCTTCAAGCTGGATGTCGATATGACCGAGGCCCACAATCGGGTTGTCCATCTGGCTAATTTGATAGCCTTTAGGCGAATCCGGGTAGAAATAGTTTTTACGTGCAAATACAGAGGCTTGGTCGATGTAGGCATCAATCCCCAAACCAAAGCGAATTGCCAGATCAACCACTTCTTTGTTCAGTACAGGCAGTACACCTGGCATGGCTAAATCTACCAGGCTGGCCTGAGTATTTGGATCATTACCAAACTCGGTTGATGAACCGGAGAAGATTTTAGAGTTGGTCGCAAGCTGGGTGTGAATCTCGATCCCAATGACAACTTCCCAGCCATCAATCAGGTTAGATTTTGGTTTCGCGTTATTCTTCGCCATTATGCGTTCTCCTCAGCAATTGCCGCACGTTGTGTATGCCAATTGGTGGCTTGTTGGTACTGGTGCACCACAGACAACAATTGAGATTCTGACCAGTAATTACCAATCAGCTGTAAGCCAACTGGCAGGTTGTTCTGGTCAAAACCAACAGGGGCATTAATGGCAGGCAGACCGGCCAGGTTCACCGCAAGCGTGTAAATATCACCCAGATACATTTCTACCGGGGTCAGGTCAGCACCTACTTTATAGGCGGTAGTCGGTGCAGATGGCGCAGCAATCACATCGACCTGTTCAAAGGCTTTCAGGAAGTCTTGCTGAATTAAGCGGCGAACTTTCTGCGCTTTTACATAGTAGGCATCGTAATAACCGGCAGACAGGGCATAGGTACCAATCAGGATACGGCGCTGTACCTCGGCACCAAAACCTTCTGAACGGGAGCGTTTGTACAGGTCCAGAATATCTTTTGGATCTTCACAGCGATAGCCATAACGTACGCCGTCATAACGTGACAGGTTTGAAGATGCTTCCGCTGGCGCAATCAGGTAATAGGTTGGTACATAGGCTTCAGTCATGTTGAGATCCACCTCAACCAGAATGGCACCCATCTCTGCTAATTTTTTCAGCGATTCTTCAACGCGCGCTTTTACATCTGCGGCCAGACCGGCAACATTAAAGTACTGTTTTGGAATACCAATACGTAAACCTTTTACCGATGTACCGTTCAGGTTCGCCACGTAATCATCGACATCTTTCTCGACCGACGTTGAGTCTTTGGTATCATGACCCGCCATCACGTTCATCAGATATGCACAGTCTTCCGCAGAGCGTGCCATTGGACCGCCTTGATCCAGTGATGATGCATAGGCAATCATACCGAAACGCGATACACGGCCATAAGTCGGTTTCAGACCGGTCAAGCCACAGAAAGAGGCAGGTTGACGAATCGAACCACCGGTATCGGTACCGGTCGCAAATGGCGCCAGATCAGCCGCGACCACTGCAGCCGAACCGCCTGAAGAACCACCCGGTACACGATCCAGTGCCCACGGGTTTTTGGTTGCGCCAAAGTATGAGCTTTCCGAGGTCGAACCCATTGCGAATTCGTCCATGTTCACTTTACCTAAAGTGACTAAGCCAGCAGTTTTACCTTTGGCAACCACCGTAGCATCGTAAGGCGAGATAAAGTTATCCAGCATTTTAGAACCAGCGGTGGTTTTAATGCCTTGGGTACAGAAAATATCTTTATGCGCAATAGGCACACCGGTCAGCACACCAGCGCCGCCAGCTTGACGCAACGCATCGGCAGCATCGGCTTGGGCCAGCGCCTGTTCCGCAGTTACGGTGACATAGGCATTGACCTGGGCATCAATTTTTTCGATGCGTTTTAAATAATGTTCGGTCAATTCGCGAGCAGAGAATTTTGCATTGGCTAAACCCTCAGTCAGTTCACGAATGGATAAGCGATGTAAATCTGTCATGAGAAATATTCTTTACCTGAATTCAACAAAAAGATGAGCGCTGAAAAAATTATTCAATTACGCGTGGTACCAGATACAAACCGTCCTGCACGGCAGGTGCAACGGCCTGATATTCCTCACGATGGTTATCTTCAGACACCACATCTTCACGTAGTGGTTGAGGGTGGTCAAATGGGCTTTTGAGTGGCTCAACGCCATCGGTATTGATGCCTTTTAAGGTTTCCATCATGCCTAAAATTTTATTTAGACTTTGAGCATACTCAGCAGATTGCGTATCATTGAGTTTAAGACGAGCAAGATGGGCAATTGCTGAAACTGTTTGTGCATTTAAATCTGCAGAATGCTGAGCATCCGAGGTAGACATAACATCACCTAAAATCAGTATTAATAAAAAAATTCAAAATATCGTGCGTTATAATAAGCGATTGACTTGTTCAACGCACCACATTTAGTTAAAGTTGCCAACTTGCGTCCACATAAAGTTTAATCGAGAACGACTCCGTGATTCTAAAACGACTAATTGGCTTGTTTTCGCCAGACCTAGCCATTGATTTAGGTACAGCAAATACACTTATTTATGCGCCAGGACGAGGCATTATATTAAATGAACCGACGGTTGTGGCAATTCGTCACAGCGGTTCACAGAAAATCGTTGCCGCAGTCGGTCTGGATGCTAAACAGATGCTGGGTCGTACACCTGCCAATATTTCTGCCATTCGTCCCATGAAAGACGGCGTCATTGCCGACTTTGAAGTGACTGAAACCATGCTGAACCAGTTCATCAGTAAAGTGCATGAAAAGCGTCTGTTTCCGCCTGCACCGCGTGTGGTGGTCTGTGTGCCATGCAAATCGACGCTGGTTGAACGTCGCGCCATTCGTGAGGCAGTGTTTAATGCCGGTGCGCGTGATGTCCGTTTAATTGAAGAGCCGATGGCTGCAGCAATTGGTGCCGGTATGCCGGTTGAGCAGGCGTGTGGTTCGATGGTGGTCGATGTGGGCGGTGGTACAACTGAAATTGCGATTATTTCGCTACAAGGTTGTGTCTATGCAGATTCACTGCGTATTGGTGGTGATGTGTTTGATGAGCAGATCATCAACTATGTCCGTAAAGCGCATGGCTGTGTGATTGGTGAAACCACAGCAGAAACCATCAAGAAAGAAGTGGGCATGGCAGTTCCTGAAGAGGGTGCGAAACCACTGGAAATTGAAGTGCGTGGCCGTAACCTGGCCGAAGGTGTGCCTCGTGCCATTACCGTGACTTCTGATGAAATTACCCAGGCGATTTCTGATCCGCTACAAAATATTGTGTCGGCAGTAAAATCGGCGCTGGAACAAACACCACCAGAATTATCTTCAGATATCGCCGAGCGCGGTATTGTCCTGACCGGTGGTGGTGCCTTGCTGCGTAATCTGGACAAGCTGTTGGCCAAAGAAACCGGCTTGCCAGTGGTCGTGGCTGAAGAGCCTTTAACCTGTGTCACCCGTGGTGGTGGCAAGGTGCTGGAATTCTTTGATAATCCAAACCATGACATGTTATTTGTAGGCTAATCAAAAGGACCCGGCGGTGCAATCACATCTGTTTTCCAGACAACCGCCATCTTTTCGCTCCTTTATTATTGCGGTCATTACATGCCTGGTGGTGCTGTTTTTTAACTGGCGCATGCCGCATGTAATTCAACCGGCAAGGGATCTCTTGTACGCGGCATATAATCCGATTTATGCGCTGGCAAGTTATCCGGTGTTGTCGCGAGAATGGCTAAGTCAACAAAGTAAATCTGAAGCCCAGCTGCGTCGTGAAAATACCGCGATGCAGGCTGAGCTGCTTCAGGCACAGGTACGCCTGCAAAAACTCTCCGAACTGTCTGCCGAAAATACCCGTTTACGTGGCCTGCTCGATACGCCGCTGATCATTGACGGACGCATGGAAATTGCCGAAGTGATTGGGACCGATGCCGATCCGCTACGGCATATTATTGTGATTAACCGCGGTGCCAACCGTCAGCTCAAAGTCGGGCAAACCGTGCTGGATGATCGCGGCATTATGGGCCAGATTGTTGATGTCTATCCGCACAGTAGCCGGGTGATGCTGCTGTCCGATAAAGAACATTCGCTGTCGGTACGTCTGGAACATACCGGTATGCGCGCGATTGTTTCGGGTACGGGTGACTTAGGTCGTTTAAAAATGGAATATGTGCCGACCAGCGCCAATATCAAAGTCGGTGAAAAAGTCTATAGCTCCGGACTCGGTGAACATTTCCCGGCAGGTTATCTGGTCGGAACTATTTCCAAGGTCAGCCGGCATAACTCGGGCGAGTTTGCGCAAATTGATGTGATTCCTGCTGCACAGCTGGCCGGTGGACATCATGTGGTGGTGTTATTCTCTGAATCCTTATCGCGGGAGCAGCCACATGCCAATCGCTAAAATGGGCCAGCGCAAACCCAAAGATCCTTTATTCCCGATTATCTTCTCGGTCATTATTGCCTCGGTGCTGCTGGTTTATCCCTTGTCTTATGCCTTATCGGGCTGGCGGCCGGTATTTATGATGATGGTGATGCTGTTCTGGGTCATGAGCCAGCCGACCTGGTGCGGCGTCTGGTTTGCCTTTGGCACCGGCCTGTTTGCAGACTTGCTGCTGGATGCCCCGCTGGGCATGAATGCCTTAAGTTTTGTATTAATTACTTTCGTGGCGCGATTCTTGACCCGTGAACGGCGGGTGATGACTTTTGCCAATTTATGGGTGATTGCCAGTATTGCCATTGTGGTCCATCTGGCGCTGATCTGGCTGTTACAGGTTATGGCCGGTATTGAATTTCCATTTGCCCGTCACTGGCAACCGGTGCTGTCCAGCATTCTGGTCTGGCCGGTGCTGTATTATCTGCTACGAAAATGGCGCAGCGTATAATTCTGGCCTCCAGCTCACCTCGACGCCGTGAGCTGCTTGAACAGTTGGGGCTGCAATTTGAGATTTACAGCCCGGACATCGACGAGTCTATTTTGCCAGATGAGCCAGTCGAGCAGTATGTTGAGCGGCTGGCCTGTGCCAAAGCCGATGCTGTGTTAGCACGTTTTCCAGAGGCGATTGTGATTGCTGCCGATACCAGTTTGGGCGTTGATGGGCAGATTTTAGGAAAGCCGGAATCCAAGGCGCATGCCTTTGCCATGTGGCAGCAGATTTCCGGTCGAAAACATGATGTATTTTCAGGTGTTTGCGTACGCACAAAAGCAGAAAAATACAGTATAGTGGTACGTACCCAGGTTGAATTTCAAGCGCTGAGCCAAGCTGACATGGAGCGTTATTGGGTCAGTGGAGAGCCGGTGGGCAAGGCGGGAGCCTATGCCATACAGGGCATTGCAGCACGTTATATTCCGCGTATTGAAGGCAGTTATAGCAATGTGGTGGGATTGCCGCTGCATGAAACCGTACAGTTATTACAGACAGTTAAGGCACTAAATTAACTGCTGCTACAAGAATTTTTATAAGGCTTTGAGTTGTATTATGTCTGACGAGTTGTTGATTAACGTCACGCCTATGGAATGTCGTGTCGCGTTAATTCAAAACGGCACGGTCAATGAATTATTTGTTGAACGTACCGCCAAACGTGGTTTAGTAGGAAATATTTATAAAGGCAAAGTGGTACGGGTGCTGCCAGGCATGCAGGCCGCTTTCGTCGATATTGGGCTGTCACGTACCGCTTTTTTACATATCAATGACATGGTCTGGCCGCGTAGCCAGCCAACGCCAAATGTCTTCGAGCTGTTACAGCCGGGGCAAATCCTTACCGTGCAGGTCATGAAAGACATGCTCGGCACCAAAGGTGCGCGTCTGTCGACCGATCTGTCAATTCCTTCGCGTTATCTGGTTTTGATGCCGTTTGGCAGCCATATTGGGGTATCACAGCGGATTGAATCGGATGAAGAGCGTGACCGTTTACGCTCGATGATTGAACGCATTCAGAAACAGCATAAACTGCCGGGCTCGGTGATTGTTCGTACCGCTGCAGAAGGGGTGGATGAAGCCGCCATTGCCCAGGATATGGCCTATTTGGCCAAGCTGTGGGAGCATATTCAGCGTAAACAGAAAATTATTGCGGTGCCGTCTTTAATTTTTGAAGAGCTACCTTTACCGCAGCGTGTGATTCGCGATCTGGCCAATGAAGAAACCGCCAAAATCTATGTCGATTCACGTGAAATTTATGCCAAGCTAAAAGACTTTGTCGATGAGTTTGTGCCGAATATGCAAAATCGCTTGTTGCATTATCCGGGTGAGCGGCCGCTGTTTGATTTATACAATGTCGAAGAAGATATTCAGAAGGCGCTTCAAACCCGCGTCGCGCTGAAATCGGGTGGCTATCTGATGATTGATCAGACCGAAGCCATGACCACCATTGATATCAATACCGGTTCTTATGTCGGCGGGCGTAGTCTGGAAGACACGGTCTTTAAAACCAATATGGAAGCCACACAGGTGATTGCACGTCAGTTGCGACTGCGTAATCTGGGCGGGATTATCATCATTGATTTTATTGACATGCAGGAAGCACAGCATCGTGAAGAAGTGATGGGCCAGTTCGAGAAAATGCTGGAACGCGATCATGCTAAAACCAAAATTACCCAGGTGTCTGAACTGGGTCTGGTGGAAATGACCCGTAAGCGTACCCGTGAATCTCTGGAACATTTGCTGTGTGAGTCTTGTCCAACCTGTCAGGGCCGCGGTTATGTGAAAACAGCCGAGTCAGTGTGTTACGAGATTTTTCGAGAAATTATGCGTTATGCACGTGCCTTTGAATCTCAGCGTGGCTTTACTGTCGTTGCCCATCCATCGGTGATTGACCGGCTGTTAACCGCAGAAGCACCAGCTGTCGCGGATCTGGAGCATTTCGTGAATCGTGTCATAAAATTCCAGGTTGAAAATTTATACACGCAAGAGCAATACGATATCATTTTAAGCTGAAATTGTAACAGGATATCGCTAAACAGTTGTTACATCTGAAATTTTACTTTTTTAGGTAGATTCACAATACTAAGCATACACCAAAGCCAAAGCCGTAATCTCCCTTACGGTTTCAGCAAAATGAGGTCTATCATGGGTATGAGCGAAGTCGTGATTAATAAAAGTCTTAAAGTTTTAGAACCAAAAACTGTACACAGTGCGGCGTATATCGTAGATGAGCAAGGTAAAGAAGTACAAATTACTACCGCCATGATTCGCACCGTCTGTCAGCAATTATTAAAACAATGTCGAACCATTAAAAGTTAAGGGGCCTTTTGAAAGCCCCTTAATTTTTTCTCTTATCATTACAATTTTAAAAAAGAGATTCATACTTTTCGTCTGAATCTCGATATTCTTCCGGCCTGGGCCGAGTCTTTCAACTGACTTTTTGTTCCACCTCGTCCAAGGTCACATCTACCGTTTCAATAATCCTTTCAAAACGCTGAATTTCATCTTCCAGATGCTGTAATAGGTTCTGCATTTTTGGCAGGGCATTGCGGCAGGCTGTTAAACCGACTTCCAGCTTGTCCTGATAACTGGTCATGGTGATGTTCAGCGCCTGACCATCCAGCACAATTGAAGCCGGATACAGCGCTTCGAGTTTGGCACCATTCCAGTACAGCGCTTCACGCGGTCCCGGCACATTGGAAATGACTAGGTTAAAGGCCTGACGTTTTGGCATTAAACCAGACACAATGTTTAGGCCGGCGGCGCTATAAACAAAGGCGCTATAGTTCAGAATCTGGTTGGCATTCATGCGTTTAAAGCGTTCTTTGGCATTCAGCACGCTGCGGCGAATAATGCTGAGACGTTCCAGCGGATTGTCCTTGTGCGTCGCCAGGTTGGCCAGAATCATGGTAATCCGGTTGGATACATCGGAATCATCGCTACGGACTGAGGCGGGCACCATGGCAATTAGTGGTTTTCTTGGCAGGGCATTCTGGCTGAGTAAATATTCACGTAAGGCACCTGAACAGATGGCCAGCACAATGTCATTAATCGTCACGCCTAGGGCCTTGGCAATTTTATGCAGACGGGCAAACTCATAGGACTGTGCAGCAAAGCGGCGTGAAGAACTGACGCGCTGATTCAGAATTGAACTTGGCGCCTGGAAGCTGGAGACATAATCCGGATTACGGCCCATATCTTTCATTACGGTTTGTGATAACTCGTACATGACTCGCGGTGTGGCTTCCAGCTGGCTTTTCAGGCCTGCTGCAATATTTTTAAAGCGGCTGGCTTTTGGCTCTTTCAGGCGTTTGGCGCGGCGGCCTTCTACACACCAAGGCGGTACAATACTTTTGGCATCCGGATCGTGTGAGAGCGATTTTTCCAGTAAGCGCATGCCGGCAATGCCATCAACCATGGCATGATGGATTTTGAAGTACATAGCAAAGCGGTTGCCTTCAATGCCTTCAATAATATGACAGGTCCACAGCGGTTTGGCGCGGTCAATCAGCGCGCTGTGTTCTTGAGAAATATAGGTCAGTAATTCACGAATTCGTCCCGGATGAGGCAGGGCGATATGACGGAAATGGTGGTCCAGATCAAATTCAGGATCTTCATCCCAGAATAGTCCATTTAATTTATTATTAAATGGTGGAATCGGCATCGATTGAGAATTACGGATGTCTTCGACCAGATCTTGAATAAAGGTTTCAGGTGCATTCTCTGGAATCTGAAATAGGAATAACCCCCCAACATGCATCGGTTGCTGGCGTTTTTCTAAAGACAGAAAGATAAAATCAATCGGATGTAATGGACGCATAGCGTTAATTGCCTCACTGCAATATGACCGACCCTCATTGGAACGGCTTTTTAGAATTATAGGTGAACTGACTTAGTATATAGTGTTTATCATATAAACGCGGAACTTTGTTTATTCTGTTGCGTAAAAAAATAAACCACTGCTGGGCAGTGGTCTAGCGTATTTATTTTTTCAGATTTCCGGCGTGAAGTCCACATTCTTTATGGGTTGCATCTTCCCACCACCAGCGGCCTTCGCGTTCATGCTGGTTTGGTAACACCGCACGGGTACACGGTTCACAGCCAATCGAAATAAAACCTTTTTCATGTAATGGATTATATGGAATTTCCATTAAACGGATGTAATTCCAGACATCACTGCTGGACCAGTTGGCCAAAGGATTATACTTGATGAGCTGTTTGCCAGGACCAGAAAAACCCAGGTCAGCCTGAATCACCGGAATTTCATTGCGCGTGCCCGGACTCTGGTCTTTACGCTGACCGGTAATCCAGCCATCTAGCGTGGCCAGCTTTTTACGCAGCGGCTGAACTTTACGGATGCCGCAGCATTCCTGATGACCATCGGCGTAGAAACTGAATAAGCCTTTTTCATTAAGCAGTTGCTGAATCGCTTCAGTTTCGGGGAAACAGATTTCAATTGGAATATTATAGTGCTTGCGAACGGTTTCAATAAATTGATAGGTTTCGGCATGCAAACGGCCAGTATCCAGGCTAAAGACACGAAAAGGCAGACCCAGATTGGCCGCCATATCAATCAGCACCACATCTTCAGCGCCTGAAAAGGAAATCGCAATTTCACCTGGCTGGCTGAGTGCCAGTTTTAGAATTTCACTTGGAGATTTATCTGCATATTCGGCGGCAAGCGCGTCAACGAGATCAATAGTGGGAATGGTAGTCATAATATTCCTGGCTATAGGCTTGGAGATGACAAAACCTATATTAATTTATTTCGGCTGTATTTTAATAGAAATGCCAAAACCGACTTATCACTAAAAAATCAATGCTTATGAAAAAAATAGATTTAAAAAATAACAAGTCAAAAGCACGATCTTGGTCTATGATAGAGCAAATTTTTTTCAATGACAGATATGGGGAGCATTCATGGAAGTTGTATGTCTTGATCTTGAAGGTGTGTTGGTTCCAGAAATTTGGATTAACTTTGCAAAAAAAACTGGGATTAAAGAGCTAGAAGCGACAACCCGTGATATTCCTGACTATGATGTATTAATGACACAGCGTTTGAATATCTTAAAACAGCATGGTTTAGGTTTAAATGATATTCAGGAAGTGATTGCCGATATGGGCCCATTTCCGGGTGCTAAAGAATTTGTGGAATGGCTACGTACCCATTTCCAGCTAATTATTCTATCTGATACCTTCTATGAGTTTGCCCACCCATTAATGAAGCAACTGGGCTGGCCAACAATTTTCTGCCATAAACTAGAAGCAGATGAAAATGGCATGATTACCGCGTATAAATTGCGTCAACCAGACCAAAAGCGCCAGGCGGTTAAAGCATTACACGGTTTAAATTTCCGTGTAATTGCTGCAGGTGATTCGTATAACGATACAACGATGTTGGGTGAAGCGGATCATGGTTTCTTATTTGATGCACCTGAAAATGTGATTGCAGAATTCCCACAATTCCCTGCAATTCATGGTTATGAAGCATTAAAAGAAGCAATTCGTAATGCTTCAGTGCGTGATATCCCTGCTTAAAGAATTTAAGTAAATAAAAAGGCGCTATAAGCGCCTTTTTTATTGAATCTATCAAAAAATCAGAAGCGGTAACCGATTTTCATGCCATATGCGATTGCAGTGTTATCGGTGAACTCTCCTACAACATTAGGGCCTGCTTTAGCCTCAGCGTCACCTAACCACATATAGCGAACACCTGCTTGAATAAAGTAATTTTCGGCTGGGCTATATTGTCCACCTAAACCTACACCCCAGTAACCTTCGGTTGGTCCTAGTGTTGTTACAGGATTACCTGCACCTGAGTCATAACTTACTAAAGCAGAGCCAGACCATTTGTCGCTAAATTTACGGCCAACACCAACATTTGCAGACCATTGATCATCTGAGTAGTCAATCAAATTACTACCTGAGCGTAATTTTAATAAATTAGGTGTTACTGCAAATTGGCTCCAATTTACCCAGCGTACGTTAGCAAAGGCTAAAGTATTTGCTGCAATACCTGTTTGAAGATCTAAATTTACAGATTGAGGTGTTGTAGCTGTAACATCTGGTGAAAGAGGCGATGCAATAGTTCCAAATCCAAAGCTCTCTGTTGAATTTGCCTCATGATCGATTTCTGAACGATAAGTAATAGCTGCTTTTAAAGCAATTTCAGGGATTTGATAAGCGAAACCAGCAAGCCAGCCCCAAGCTTCTTCTTCATCAAGTTTAATATCATAGCCCGAATTTCCATAAGCTGCACCTCGTAATGCAATTTTAGCTTCTACAGTTTGCCAAACAGGTCCAGCATAAAAATTCCAGTTTTCAGTTGGTTGATAACCGATTAAAGCTGTAAGGTTATTAGTTTTTACTTCTACTTGAGTGCTTTCTCGTTGAGTACTAAGAGGATTTACTTGTGAAAAACTTACATTATTTGTTGGATAAATTGAATCGGCACCATAAGGTTGATCATAAATCAGACCTAAAGATATTTTATCAGTTGCTTGAACTTTAATAGCAGCAGATGGAAAGTAGTAGTCTTCTGCCATGTCGCTGATAGATTCATTACCTAGTTGAGGAATAGATTTTCCAGATACGCTAGGATCAATCACAGTAATACCTGCTTCAGCATAATTACCCGGCTGTAAAAAAGCAGAAATAGATTGACCAGAACGGTCTAAACCAGCAGCAAGTGCAGGTGTAAGTGGAAGAGTACTAAGTAAAATAGCTGAATAGATTTTATTGAGCTTCATGGCCGTTCCCTGATGCTTTATGTAACAAAAAGTGCAGGAAAAGTAACACATATAAAAAAAGAGTAAATGCTCAACTTCGCAGAATAAATGAACTGAATAAGTTATAAATAGCAGTTGATTAGAGCAAAAGTACTATTTTTAGGTCTTAAGTGAATGAATTTTATTAAATAATTTTTTAGGGTAATGTTTGGGTAAATATGAGTTTAATTGCTTTTAATTTAAACATTTAATTAACACTTGTTTAAAAACGAGTGGGTTTTAAGTGCAAAAAAGCCCCCCCGAAGGGTGGCTCCTTTGAAAACTAAGAGATTAGAATCGGTAACCAATTTTTAAGCCGTATGCCCATGCATCGTTGTCTTCAAACTCTGCAACATAATCAGAACTGCCTGCTTGAGCACCTGTTTGGGCTTTAGCATCACCCAACATGAAGTATTTTACACCACCTGCAATAAAGTAGTTTGGTGCAGGTGAGTATTGAACCCCTAGACCCACGTTCCAATAACCTTCAGTAGGACCAAGAGTTGATACAGGGTTACCTGCGCCAGAATCCCAACCTACAGATACGTTGCCAGCCCATTGGTCATTTAATTTGCGACCAACACCTACAGTTGCAGAAATTTGGTCATCTTCATATTCAACTAGATTAAAGCCATTAGGACGTTGAACTAGAGGACCTACAGCCTCACTTACAAGACCAAATTTATGTGGACGGATAGAGAACTTAGACCACTCTACCCAACGTAAGTTTGCAAACGCCACAGTATTTGCCATGATTCCAGTTTGGAAATCTAAATTTACAGACTGTGGTGTGGTAATTGTAGTTTTACCTTCTGAAGTTGCGATAGCACCTGCTGCTGCCGCACCATTCGGCAGTAATGCTAATGCTTCAAGAGTTGGTAATGTTTCGCGCACATTAACGTCGTGATCAATCTCTGAACGATACGTTAGGGATGCTTTTAATGCAATTTCAGGAATTTGATAAGCAATACCTGCTAACCAACCTACAGCGCTGTCTTCTGGAATGGAGGCATCATAGCCATTGTATAGGCTGTATGCCTGACCACGTAAAGATACATTACCTTTAATAGTTTGATAAACAGCACCACCATAAATATTCCAGTTCTCAGTCGGTTGATAACCCATTACAAACGATAGATTTTGAGTATCAACTTCAACTTGAGTATTGCCTACACCCAGTAAATCATTGACATCGGCCAATCCTGCATCTACACGAGCTGTAACACCAGCAAGAACGCCAGCGTCGATTTGTTGCTTAACTGCATCTACAGTGTTGTATGCCGCTAAAGTACCTTGGTATTGAAGTTGTCCAGCAGCAGTTGTTAAGTCTACACCTTGGGCTTCCAGGGCAGCACCAACTCTTTCCTCTGCAGTTAATCCTTCAAATGTTGAAGTGATAGTGTTTTGACGAATCTCAGCCAAAGCTTCAGGCGCTAGAATTGTATTGGTCGTATCTGAAACGAAAACATTGTTACCAGTATAAGCAGCATCAGCACCGTATGGTTGATCGTATAAAATACCAAATGAGAAGTTTTTTGTTGGTTGAAGCTTTAAGGCTGCACTAGGGAAGTAATAATCGCCAGCCATATCACCAATATTACGGCGAGTAGGGGTTTCACCTGCTTCCTTACCAGAAACACTTGGATCTAATACAGAAATTCCTGCTTCAAAATAGTTACCCGGTTGTAAGAATGCAGCCATAGATTGACCAGAACGATCTAGAGCTGCAGCAAAAGCACCTGTCATTGGTACAGTTGCTAAAATCATTGCTGTGCTTAGTGCTTTTAATTTCATTATACATTTCCCTTGGGCTATAAAGTCTTTTATGACAGTTTTTGTTGATGCTTTAAGCTTTCATTTTGGATGATTTCGATTTGTGCAAACCGAGACCATTTGTTACTCCATGTGACAAAAATATCACAATTAAAATAAGAGTAAATGCTCTAGAAAAAACTAATCAGTATAAAAAACACGCTGAATAGAGTATTTGTTCTAATTTGTGTGGGTTTTTGGCTTGTTAGTGATTGAAAATTAAAGAATAAAATTTAAAATCAATCTCTTGTTTGAATGTTTTTAATTGATTGAAATTTGATCGATTTTGGTAGTTAAAAATTTGAGGCTTATTTATGTGAAACTATAATTTTTGAGATTTAATTCATAATTTTAGAGACTCGCGTGCTCTTAAAAAATCAGGTGATTAGTGGGTTAAAAACAGAAGCAGCTATATCGCTGCCCCTGATCGGTGGAATTTAAGCTGCATCTAGCCCCGTTGTGATCAGCTTTGCCCCTGTAGCGGCCTGAATTTGTGCAAGGGTCACATCTTTGGCCAATTCTACGAGTTTCAAACCCTGTTCAGTCACATCAATTACACCGAGGTCACTAATAATCCGGTTGACGACGCCTTGACCGGTCAGGGGCAAGTTACATTCGGAAAGTAGTTTTGGGCTGCCATCTTTGGCACAGTGTTCCATGAGCACCACGACTTTCTGTACCCCAACCACCAGATCCATGGCGCCGCCCATGCCTTTGACTTTTTTACCTGGAATCATCCAGTTAGCCAGATCGCCACGTTCCGACACCTCCATGGCACCTAAAATGGCAATATTGACATGCCCCCCACGAATCATAGCGAAGGACTCTGCGCTCGAGAAAAATGATGCACCCGCTTGTGCGGTTACAGTCTGTTCCCGGCATTAATTAGATCGGGATCAACCGTGTCCTGAGTCGGAAACTCACCAATGCCCAGCAGGCCATTTTCAGACTGTAGCCAGACGTTGATATGTTCTGGAATATAGTTAGCAACCAGGGTGGGCAGGCCAATCCCTAAATTAACATAAAAGCCATCTTGCAGCTCAAGCGCAGCACGCTGGGCCATTTCATTTCGCGTCCATGCCATGGTTTAAGCCTCCGCCTTTAAGGTCATCTGTTCAATCCGTTTTTCGGGTGTGCTGTTCAGTACCACACGGTTGATATAAATTCCAGGCAGATGGATCTCGTCCGGGTCCAGCTCGCCGATTTCCACAATCTGCTCGACTTCCGCAATGGTAAATTTGCCGGCCATGGCACATTCAGGATTAAAGTTACGGGCAGTTTTGCGGAATATTAGATTTCCAGCTTTATCTGCCTTGTAAGCTTTAATTAATGCAACATCGGCAGTTAAGGCGTGTTCCAGAATATAGGGTTTTCCCTCAAATTCACGGACTTCTTTGCCTTCGGCAATCAGTGTGCCGACCCCGGTTTGCGTGTAAAAGGCCGGAATCCCCGCGCCGCCAGCACGTAATTTTTCTGCCAGTGTGCCCTGAGGGGTCAGTTCCACTTCCAGTTCACCGCTTAAATACTGGCGTTCAAATTCCTTGTTTTCACCAACATAGGAGGAGATCATCTTTTTAATCTGTTTGGTCTGTAGCAGTTTGCCCAAACCAAAATCATCGACCCCAGCATTGTTGGAAATACAGGTCAGTCCGGTCACTCCGGTATTTTTCAGCGCTTCAATTAAGGCTTCAGGAATACCACAGAGGCCAAAACCACCTACCGCGAGGGTTTGATGATCGGTCACCACATCGGCCAACGCCAGCTCAGCAGTTGCTACTACTTTATTCATCTGTTTTAACCTGCTTGTTTAGCTGTCGACTTTGGCACTGCCAGTGTTGTTGTCTAACTCGGAGGCATGCAGGAAATGGGTGTGATGCGGCGCGCGTTTGGTTTTGCTCCATTGCTCCAGCATTTCATGCTTCATGTCTTCGGTAATCAGGGCGATTTTTTCTGGCGCAGCTTCATCATCATAGGCCAGTTCCAGACGATGGCCATTCGGATCAAAAAAGTAAATTGAATGGAAAATGCCATGATTGGTCACGCCTAAAACCTCGACACCATTGGCTTCCAGATGGGCTTTGGCTTCGAGCAGTGCAGCGCGGTCTTTGACTTTCAGGGCAATATGCTGCACCCATTTCGGGGTGTTTTCATCACGGCCCATTTCTGGCTGGGTCGGCAGTTCAAAAAAGGCCAGTACATTGCCATTGCCGGCATCCAGGAATAAATGCATGTATGGGTCAAAGGCTTTGGTCGACGGCACATAGTCTTCGGCAAAAGCCAGAATAAAGTCCATATTCAGGTTTTTTTTGTACCACTCGACGGTTTCTTTGGCATCTTTACAGCGATAGGCAACGTGGTGAATTTTTTCAATTTGAATGGTCATGGTTCAATATCCTTATTGATGAATCTTAGGCGGCATCCGCCTGTGCTTCGGGTGCGGCCTGTTGAAATGCAGGCAGGGTGAGACAATGGCTATAAATCGCGGCAATTTTTGGGAAGTCGGTTAAATTGACATGAAAGCGCTGGGCGTTATAGACCTGTGGAATCAGGCAGCAGTCTGCAAAAGTGGGCTGGTCGCCAAAACAGAAACGGCCATTGGAATCGGTCAATTGTGCTTCCAGACTCTGAAAGCCCAAAGTCACCCAATGCTGATACCACGCTGTTTTCTGTTCATCGCTGAGTTGCAGCGTGCCGCTTAAATATTGCAGCACGCGCAGGTTGTTAATCGGATGAATATCGCAGGCAATGCTCTGGCAAAAAGCACGGATTTTGGCGCGTTGCTGTAGATCGGCCGGTAACAGGGCTGGCTGCGGATATTTTTCTTGCAGATATTCCAGAATGCTCAGCGACTGGCTCAGCTGAAAATCATCCTCCACCCAGGCCGGAATCAGGCCGCTTGGGTTGATTTGACGATAGGCAGGCTGATGCTGTTCGCCGCCATTGTTTAGCAAATGTACCGGAATAATCTCAGCTTTTAAGCCCTTCAGGTTCAGCGCAATCCGCACCCGGTAAGCAGCTGAACTGCGAAAATAACTATACAGTTTCATGGGCAGCATCCTGCGCTTCATCTGTGGCAAAGTTAAATTGCACTGCAGGCAAGACGGTGCCGCTGACTTCACCAAAGCCAATGCGCAGGCCATCTTTTTCACAGTAGCCTTTCATGATTAGCGTGTCGCCATCTTCTAGGAAACCACGCTGTTGACCGTTGGCCAAAGTTAACGGTTTGCTGGTGTTCCAGGTCAGTTCCAGCAAGGAGCCATAAGAATCCGGCGTTGGACCAGAAATGGTGCCGGAACCCATTAAATCGCCAACCTGAACATTACAGCCTGAAACAGTGTGATGGGTCAGTTGCTGTGCCATCGACCAGTACATATATTTAAAGTTGGTCTGGCAGATCACATCGCTCTGTTCCGATTGTGCGGCTTTGAGCTCAACCGACAAATGGATGTCATAGCTGTTATCGACCTGTTCTTCACGTAAATAGGCCAGGGGACGTGGCTCTTGCACCGGGGTACGGGTTTTAAACGGTTCCAGCGCCTCCATGGTCACAATCCATGGTGAAATGGATGAAGCAAAGGTCTTGGCATTAAACGGCCCTAAAGGCACATATTCCCATTGCTGGATATCACGTGCTGACCAGTCATTGAACAGCACCATGCCAAAAATATGCTCCCAAGCATTCTCAATCGAGATTGGTTCACCCAGTTTGTTGGGTTTGCCAACAATAAAGCCGGTTTCCAGTTCAAAATCGAGTTTACGGCAAGCCGAGAAAATTGGACGTTCGGCATTTGGTAACTTGATCTGGCCAGATGGGCGTACCACCGGTGTACCACTCACCACCACAGAACTGGCGCGGCCATTATAACCGACCGGTAATTCTGACCAGTTCGGTAATAGCGCATTTTTTGGATCGCGGAACATGCAGCCGACATTGGTGGCATGTTCTTTAGATGAATAGAAATCGGTATAGCCCGGAATATGTACCGGCAGATGCATATGCACTTCTGCCTGAGCGAAGAAAGCCTGCGCACGTAAACTGTCATTGTCACGTAATGTCGGGTTGTCAGCAGACAACAGGCTTTGTAATTCCTGACGGATTTTGCGCCAGTTGTGTTGACCTGATTCAATAAATTTATTCAGGGTTGGCTGATTAAAATAACCTTCGCCGGCCTGAATGCTGAGAAAACCGTTCGCTTCCAGCACAGCCAAATCCACCACCCATTCACCTAAGGCCACCCCAATACGGCGATGGCCCGTTGGGCTTTCGCTAAATACGCCATACGGCAGGTTCTGAATCGGGAAATCTGAATGTGCTGCAACGTCTACAAATGCTTGCTGAGTCATATGGGGTTCCTGCATATCTCGATGAAAACGGTCCAGTGTTTTCTATCTGGGGAGTGATCTGGATCACTTGATTTTTATCATAAATCTCATCATACTCATTTTTATTAATTATACAATAGTTAATTAAATTACGAATATCGTAAAAATGTAAATAAAAGAATTCTGCAGAGATGCATTTATCAAATGAAGCGTAAACCTCTGTCTTTCAGGTCAGAGATATAAGCGACACGACATGAAATGTC
>ERZ1023263.41-NODE-41-length-60049-cov-17.826716_pt1 | contig 60049 bp, 57 predicted proteins | sample MGYA00380461_ERZ1023263 | MGnify/ENA primary metagenome ERZ1023263 (study PRJEB33173, sample SAMEA4830316) | metagenome | study: EMG produced TPA metagenomics assembly of the PRJEB25223 data set...
GGCTCGAACCAGGGACCTGCGGATTAACAGTCCGTCGCTCTACCGACTGAGCTATTGGAGAATCTGATGCGCATTTTAGGGAGGAATGCGCCGGTCGTCAACCAGATTATTTAAACAAATGAATCATTTGCCTTAGATTTATGCAGTTATTCCCTAAAAATAAAAAAATCACCCTTAAAGGGTGATTTTTTACACAGAAAAATAAAATTATTTTTCTACGCCAGCTGGTTGGCCTGCAAGTTTCGCGTTGGCATAATCCCAGTTCACCAGGCTTTCAAGGAAAGTCGAGATGTACTTAGGACGTGCGTTACGGAAGTCGATGTAGTAAGCGTGTTCCCAAACGTCAATCGTTAATACTGCAATTTTGCCGTGCGCCATTGGCGTATCTGCATTTGAAGTTTTCATGATTGACAATTTGCCGTTTACGTCGTCAGCTACTAACCATGCCCAACCTGAACCGAATTGAGTTGCAGCAGCAGTTGCAAATTCTTCAGCAAATTTTTCGTATGAACCGAAAGCTTCATCAATTTTTGCTGCAATTGCACCAGTAGGTTTACCACCACCGTTTTTCGCCATACAGTTCCAGTAGAATGTGTGGTTCCATACTTGTGCAGCATTGTTGAAAATACCTGCTTTAGAAGCATCGCCAGCACTTGCCTTGATGATTTCTTCTAAAGTTTTACCTTCAAGCTCAGTACCTGCGATCAGGTTGTTCAGGTTCACAACATAGGTGTTGTGGTGCTTGTCATGGTGAAATTCTAAAGTCTCTTTGCTGATGTGCGGCGCAAGATCTTCGTAACCATATGGTAATGCTGGTAAAGTAATCGTTGTCATGTTTTCAATTCCTTGCTTATGCTGGGTTTTGAGTTTAAGTCGGCTTATTGTAATAGATTATTCAACAAAATTGCGCATTGCTTATAAATAACATTACACAATAAATCCTTAATTTATACGTATAAGCCAGCCTCAATTCATCTCCCAAGTTTTAAATCGGATTATTCAATTCGAAATAGACATATTCGAGATTAAATTCGCGTGCCAGCGCCTGTCCCAAACGCTGTACACCGTAGCGTTCAGTCGCGTGATGGCCACAGGCATAATAATGGACGCCCAGTTCTTTGGCTTCATAAAAGGTACGTTCTGACACTTCGCCAGAAATATAGGCATCACAGTCTTGCGCTGCGGCTTTATGAATATAATCCTGCGCGCCGCCGGTACAGAAACCGACTTTGCGGATTTCGGTTGGATTGGCCGGTAAATGAATGGTATCAAACCCCAGTTTTTCACTTAACAGGGCTTTAAACGCTTCTGGTGACATGGCCTGTTTTAAATAGCCAATATTGCCAATCGGATGACGTTCACTCGGGTCCAGTGCTTCCAGTTGCTCCAGTCCCAAAATATCAGCAATGGCCGCATTATTGCCCAGTTCAGGATGTGAATCGAGCGGTAAATGATAACCTACCAGTGAAATATCATGCTGGATTAGGCTTTTAATGCGTTTACCGCGCATTCCGGTAATCGGGTAGGGTTCACCTTTCCAGAAATAGCCATGATGCACCAGCAGCACATCGGCTTGCTCGGCAATGGCGGCTTCAATTGCATCTTGTGATGCAGTTACCGCACACAGAATTTTTTTGACTTCCGGTTTGCCTTCAATTTGCAAGCCGTTTGGGGCATAGTCTTTAAACTCGGCTGATTTTAAGGTTTGATCACACCAGCGGATCAGGTCATGCAGCTTAGCCATAAATCTCTCAAAAGCCTTAAATTTTGTTGTCATCAAAACATATTTTGAATTGTAACTAAAGCAGCACAAAACTCTTTAGTGATTTTTATGTTTCCTTATGTATTTCGCTTTACAATAGGTCATAAATTACTTAGTCATCAATGAATTAAAAAATTTTAGAGGATAGAGCTGTGCGCCGGACCTTTACATGGTTACCTTGGGTGTTACTTATTATCGTGATTATTGGCTTTTTGGGCTGGCAACAGTTTCAAAAACCGAAAGCTCCCGTTGCCCCGGATGGGGTGAAAATGCCTGCTGAAAAAGTAGAACCGCTGATTGATACCACCCGTACTGGCGGGGTGGTGTCTTATAGTGCTGCCGTAAAAGTGGCAGCACCAGCCGTGGTCAATATTTTTACCACCCAGAAAATCAAGCAGCCTAATCATCCTTTATTTAATGATCCGGCATTCCGTGAATTTTTTGGTGATCAGTTGCCGGAACAGTATCGTCAGGGACCTAATGAAAACAGCCTCGGTTCTGGGGTGATTGTACGTGCCGATGGTTACATTTTGACGAATAACCACGTGATTGCCCAGGCTGATCAGATTGTGGTGGCTCTGCATGATGGCCGCCGTGCCGAGGCAAAAGTCGTCGGCACCGATCCGGATACCGACCTGGCGGTGATTAAAATTGAGCTGGATCAGTTGCCGGTTTTGCCATTTAAACTCAGTGGCAATGAAGTTGGTGATGTGGTGCTGGCGATTGGTAACCCGTTTGGGGTGGGTCAAACCGTCACCCAGGGGATTATTTCCGCGACCGGCCGTTCGGATTTAGGCATTAATACCTATGAAGACTTTATTCAGACTGATGCTGCCATTAACCCGGGGAACTCCGGTGGTGCGCTAATTGATGTGGCCGGGAACTTAATTGGGGTCAATACCGCAATTTTCTCGCAATCGGGCGGTTCTTTAGGGATTGGCTTTGCCATTCCGGCACAGGTCTGTCAGCAGGTACTGAACTCGATTTTAAAAGATGGTCGCGTGGTACGTGGCTGGTTAGGTATTAGCTTATTGCCGGTACAGCAACAGAATATTCTGGAGCCAAAACAAAGTGGCGTGGTGGTGGCAGATGTCTTGGCCAATGGTCCTGCGGCCAAAGCCGGTATTCGCCGTGGCGATAAAATCCTGAAAGTGAATGATGAAGAGATTAGCTCAACATCACACCTGATTAATTATGTGGCGCTGCAGCAACCGAACCAGCCGGTGAATATCCTGATTGAACGTGAAGAACAGTCTTTAGAGCTGCAAGTGGTGGTTGGTGAGCGTAAAGTGCAAAACAGTGATAAACAGTTTATTCCATTACCAGAATAAGCTCGCAGTACGCGCTGTAAATTAAACATGAAAAAGCTCCGCAGGTCGGGGCTTTTTTTAATGGGTGAATTTTATCAGCAGTCTGTTAGTGAAGAGCGATATCGTAAGATCAAGCGAAAATACGTGGAATCGGTGTTGAGTAGAGCAGAGTAGGATGAGTATAGTCTTATCGAGATGATCGCTGTGTAGCGCCTCTATCACATCAACCTTCTAGGTCTTGCTATCCCTCACGATGATCGGATTGGGACAAAATAAAGCAACTAAATGAATAACGCTCCATAGGCGCTGCAAAAACAAAAACAGCGGCCGAAGCCGCTGTTTTTGATCTTAGGTTTCATTAGTGTTCTTGCTGGATACCCGCAACCAACCAGTCCTGGCTAGAGCCTGCTGGCTTAACAAAATGCCAGATTTCAGTGAATGGCTGTGGCAAGCTGTTTAAATCTTCACTCACCGTACCGGTAAAGCGCACACTCACCACATACTGACCATTTTCAGTAGCAGAATCGACCACCATCGCATTCAGGTTAGAAAACTCAGCCACATCCTGATCCTGATTGGCCATGATGTCCTGATACATCGACTGGTACAGATCAGGGGTTAAATAACGCTGAATTTCAGCAATATTGCTGGCCGTATTCATAGACTGAATATGGTTAAAACGCTGACGTGCAACACGCAGAAAGGCTGCTGGCTCCGTACCATCTGGTAACTGGTTACCACTGTTGGTGTACGCGGTACCAAAGGCAGCGTTATTCACTGGTGCTGCACCAAATGGCGCATTGTTGGTTGGGGTTGAACCACCTACGTTCTGGCCAAAGATATTGGTGTTATTGCCACCGGCACGTGGTGCAGCAGCAGATTGACCAAACGGTGCGTTGTTGGCACCGTTATTTGGCGCATACGGGTTATTGGCTGCTAATTTTTTTTTTGCGCCCATCTTGCGGAAAATGAAGAAGGCGACTGCTGCAGCGAGGAGAATCCAGATCCAGCCTGGAATTCCACCTTCTTCCTCCTGTTGAGCCTGTGCCTGGCTGGCTGGCTGATCATCTGCTAAGGCATTGGCGGCCACTGCACCAATCGCAGCACCTGCAACACCCGCAGCGACCATACCACCGACACCCGGACCAGATTTCTGCTGCGCAGGCGCAGTAGCAGGCTGTTGTGCAGGAGTAGCTTGACGAGGCTGTTGGTAAGATTGAGTTGGTGTTGCTGAACGGCTCATGCCATGGTTTTTACCACCACCGGCACGTTTTGCTTCGGCTGCTAAAGGGGCAACCAAGAGGGCAGCTGTTAAAATACCAGCCATCAAACCACGCTGTCGAACTTCCATCAATTTTTCCTATTTAAAAAAAGAAATTTATCGCCCTGTATTTATGCAGGCATTTGTCCCGAATTTCAATACAGAATTCAGCTTTTTTCACATGAAATGCCCAAAAAATAGGGCAAAGGCTCTAGTGCAGTTCTTCACTTAAACTTATGGCCTCACTCAGGGCTTCATGCAAACGGGCCACCGCAATTACCTGCACTCCTGGAATTGCTTTTTGCGGTGCATTGGCGCGTGGCAAAATAATATATTTAAAGCCATGTTTAATCGCTTCTTTTAAGCGTTCCTGACCATTCGGCACCGGACGGATTTCACCGGATAAACCGACTTCACCAAACACCGCCAGTTGCTGGGGCAGGGCTTTGCCGCGAATACTCGAAGCACAGGCCAGCAGCACTGCCAGATCGGAGCCGGTTTCGGTAATTTTCAGCCCACCGACAATATTGACATAGACATCCTGACCGGACGTCTGCACGCCGCCATGACGATGCATCACCGCCAGTAGCATATTCAGCCGGTTTTGTTCTAAGCCGAGTGCGACCCGGCGTGGCTGACCATGCGCATCATCGACCAGCGCCTGTACTTCAACCAACAGCGGTCGTGTACCTTCGCGGCTAATCATCACAATTGAGCCGGGAATGGCTTCATCATAACGGCTCAGGAAAATCGCTGACGGATTGGCCACTTCACGCAAGCCTTTATCGGTCATGCCAAACACGCCCAGTTCATTGACCGCACCAAAACGGTTTTTCACCGCACGAATCATCCGGTAGCGGGAATCGGACTGACCTTCAAAATACAGCACACAGTCCACCATATGTTCCAGCACACGTGGCCCGGCCAATGCACCTTCTTTGGTCACATGACCGACAATAAACAACGCTGTGCCACTATTTTTGGCAAAACGGGTCAGGAGCGCCGCCGATTCACGGATTTGCGATACGCCACCCGGTGCAGATTGTAAGGTTTCGGTATATAAGGTCTGGATAGAGTCCAGAATCGCCACCGCAGGGCGTTGCTGGGCCAGTACCTCACAAATCCGTTCCACACAGGTTTCAGCCATCACCTTGAGTTGATCGGTCGGTAAATCCAGACGCTGCGCGCGTAAGGCCACCTGTGATAAGGATTCTTCACCGGTGACATATAAGGCAGCGCTGTTGCTGGCGGCCATATGGGTCGCGGTTTGCAGTAAAATGGTCGATTTACCAATTCCGGGATCACCACCAATCAGCACCACTGAACCTGTGACCAAACCACCACCAAGTACCCGGTCAAATTCGCCAATACCGGTGGCAAGGCGGGTTTCGGTAGAGACCGAAATCTGGTTTAAAGTAGTTACAGTTGAAGCCTGACCGGCATAGCCGCCGCCCATACGTGGCTGGGCACGATGGGTCACCGCAGGGGCAATGCTGACTTCGGTTAAACAGTTCCATTCACCACAGTCTGAACATTGACCGGCCCATTTGGGATGATCTGCGCCGCATTGTTCACAGCGATAGACACTTTTTGCTTTTGCCATAAATAAACGTCTGGAATGTGTTTTTTAAATCTTGCCCCACAGCATACAGAGGAAATGCCGATTTTCAAATTGTTGATACAGCGGCAAAGAAAAACCACCCGCAGGTGGTTGATCTTGGGGTTTGATTTGAACGCTAGTAGAGTTCGCCAGATTTGCGTCGTGCAATAAAATCTTTCGATTCTTTGGCAATTACACCCGACAGCAGCAATAAGGCAATCAAGTTCGGTACTGCCATTAAACCGTTAAAGGTATCGGCAAACAGCCAGACCAGATCTAGTGTTGCGACACAGCCAATAAACACCGACGCAATGTAAATCAGGCGATACGGCAGTACAAATTTTTCACCGAGCAGATAAGTCGCACATTTTTCACCATAATAGCTCCAGCCTAAAATGGTCGAATAGGCAAAGAAGATCACCCCGAAAGTCACCACCCAGCCCCCGATTCCCGGCAGCAGTTTGTCGAATACGCTAATGGTCAGTACTGCACCGTTCTGATCACCAAAAGACTGGCCGGCCATAATAAAGCCCATGACCAGCACAATACCGGTAATTGAACAGACAATAATGGTGTCAATAAAGGTACCAGTCATTGAAACCAGACCCTGACGTGCCGGATGGTCGGTTTTGGCCGCAGCGGCAGCAATTGGCGCAGAACCCATACCGGCTTCATTGGAGAAGACCCCGCGCGCAACACCATAACGGATCGCGGCACCAATCGCACCACCTGCGGCAGCTTCACCGGTAAAGGCATAGGTGACAATCATTTTGAGTGCTGGCACCACCAGTTCAAGGTTATTCAGGATGATGACCAAACCACCGGCCATATAACCAACCGCCATAATCGGCACAATAACCGAAGAGGCTTTGGCGATGGATTTAATCCCGCCCAGAATCACCAGGGCTGAAAATACGGTAATGATGATGCCGGTAATCCAGGTTTCCAGGCCAAACCCATTTTCAACGGCCAGTGCTACCGTGTTGGATTGCACCGAGCTACCAATCCCGAAGGAGGCCACTGCACCGAAAAAGGCGAAAATCAGCGCCAGCCATTTCCATTTCAGGCCGCGTTCAATGTAATACATTGGACCACCGGACATTTCACCTTTCTCGTTTTTTACCCGGTATTTGACCGCCAAAACACCTTCACCATATTTGGTCGCCATCCCGAACAGGGCAGTCATCCACATCCAGAATACGGCGCCCGGACCACCGAGTACGCAGGCTGTGGCCACACCGGCAATATTACCGGTACCAATGGTGGCAGAAAGTGCGGTCATGAGGGAGGCGAATTGGGAAATATCGCCGGAATGTTTGTCCGGGTGTTTGCCAAAAACCTGTTTAAAGGCCAACGGCAGCATCCGGAATTGCCAGAACAGCAGGCGGAAGGTCAGGAATATCCCGGTACCGACAATCAGCACCAGCATATATGGGCCCCAGACCCAGCCACTAAGGGTTTCCATGAGTGTTTGTAAATCTTGCATCATTGTTTCTTCTTATGTCTCAAAATAGATATTTTGTTTTCTATATAAGCAATTGATATGCCATGCTCATCCTGAGCAAGAGATATAGTTGCGTGCTGCATTTTTATTTGTTACACAGAATTTATGTTTTGACAAGAAAATTGATATAAACCTTGTCAATCCTCCCTTTGGATAAATTGATAACTTTTTGTTATAAGAAAAATAAATTAAATTTAATTATTCCGTAGAAAATACAGATGAAACGGCATTTCTTTTTGTTTTCTGATTTCTTTTACGTTAGTTTGTCGTGGTTAACACTGAAGTTGAATTCAATAATGTCGTATCAAAATACAAGTTCGTCACAAGAAAAAGGCGATCTGCAGCGAAGCTTATCCAACCGGCATTTACAGCTGATTGCCATTGGTGGCGCCATTGGAACAGGACTGTTCATGGGCTCAGGCAAAACCATCAGCCTGGCCGGGCCATCGATCCTGATTATTTATATGATTATTGGTTTTATGGTGTTCTGCGTGATGCGGGCGCTGGGCGAACTGTTGCTGTCCAATCTGCAATATAAATCCTTTATTGATTTCAGCACCGACCTGATTGGCCCGTGGGCCGGCTATTTTGTTGGCTGGACCTACTGGCTGTGCTGGATCACCATCGGGATTGCAGACCTGTCGGCAATTATTTATTACCTGCAATTCTTTAATGGCGGGATGCCGTTTACGCCTGAAGAAGGGGTGATGATCAGTATTGCAGCTATTGTCTTCATTATGGGCTTGAACCTGGTGACCGTGAAGCTGTTTGGTGAAATGGAGTTCTGGTTTGCACTGATTAAAATTATTGCCATTATTGTGCTGATTGCAGTCGGTTTATGGATGATTTTTACCGGCTTTACCTCAGATGCCGGCGCAGTCGCATCCTTTACGCATATCTGGAGTCATGGCGGCTTGTTCCCGACAGGTACTATGGGCTTCCTGGCCGGTTTCCAGATTGCGATTTTCGCCTTTGTTGGGGTAGAACTGGTCGGTACCACAGCGGCTGAAACCAAAGATCCGGAGAAAAACCTGCCGAAAGCGGTGAACTCGATTCCGGTACGTATCATCATTTTCTATGTATTGGCCTTATTAATTGTGATGTCGGTAACGCCATGGAACCAGATTGATCCGAATATCTCGCCGTTTGTCAACTTGTTCAGTCAGGCGGGTATTGCGGCCGCGGCGATTATCATGAACCTGGTGGTGCTGTCTTCGGTGATGTCGTCGATGAACAGTGGCGTATTCTCGACCAGCCGGATGCTGTTTGGTCTGTCACGTGAGCAGCAGGGTCCTAAAACTTTTGGCCGTTTAAATAAACGTGCAGTACCAGCCAATGCGTTGTATTTCTCGGCGGTGTGTCTGCTGTTGGGTGCGGCGTTACAATACTTTGTACCCGATACCGTGAAAGCCTTTACGTTGGCGACCACGCTTTCGACCATTCTGTTTATTTGCGTCTGGCTGATTATTATCTGGAGCTATATTGTCTATTACAAAACCCGTCCGGAACTGCATGCCCAGTCGACTTTTAAATTGCCGGGTGGCCTGTTTACCTGCTGGATGGTGATCATCTTCTTTATTAGTATGATCTATGTGCTGTCCCTGGAGCCAGATACCTTGCAGGCCTTAATGATCAGTCCGATCTGGTTTGTGATTCTGCTGATTGGCTATTTCGGTTTCTATAAGCCAAAACAGAAATAAGCCATTGCACAACAAAAAACGTCAGTGTCCAACTGGCGTTTTTTTATAGCACAAGCTAATCTCTAGCGTTTAACACTTTGGTCACAGCAGTGATCGCGTTATACTTCATTGAAAATTTTAAATAGGTGGTCAGATGCGTTCTGTCATTTGCTGCATCAGTTTATTGACAGCCAGTTTTGTACTGGTCGGTTGTGGTCAATCGGGAGCTTTACAGTTGCCGAGTGATCCAAATTACGACAAACGTGCCAAATATCTGTTATATCCCAATGTCGATTCAGAGCAACATCCTGAAGAGCCGACACCTGCACCGGTACAGCAACAGTTTGCTGCACCTGTAGCTTCGAATTCCACGACGACACCTTAACGTTCATAGAAAGGATACATTCATGAGTTTCACCCGCATCAATGGGGTTTTGCACGCCGAACAATGTTCTTTACAACAGCTGGCGCAGCAATTTGGCACACCACTTTATGTTTATTCAAAAGCAACCTTTGAAAAGCATTATTTAGATATGGATCGTGCTTTTGGCTTTATCGACCATCAAATCTGTTTTGCGGTCAAGTCAAACTCCAATATTGCGGTGCTGAATGTATTGGCCAAGCTCGGTGCGGGTTTTGATATCGTGACCGGCGGCGAGCTGGCGCGCGTGTTGAAAGCCGGTGGCGATGCTTCGAAAATTGTATTCTCAGGTTTAGGCAAAACCGAAGCTGACATTAAAAAAGCACTGGAAGTGGGCATTGCCTGCTTTAACGTTGAATCCTATGCAGAGCTGGATCGGATTCAGAAAGTGGCGGCTGAACTGAAGGTTAAAGCGCCAATTTCTTTACGTGTGAATCCGGATGTCGATGCCAAAACCCATCCTTATATTTCAACCGGTTTAAAAGAAAACAAATTCGGTATTCCATCAGATAGCGTATTTGATACCTATCAATATGCAGCGTCATTACCTAATCTGGACATTGTCGGGATTGACTGCCATATCGGTTCACAGCTGACCGAAACCCAGCCTTTTGTTGATGCGCTGGATCGGGTCATGCTGATGATCGAGCAGCTGAAACAGATGGGCATCACACTCAAACACATTGATATTGGTGGTGGCTTGGGCGTGACCTATAAAGATGAAACTCCGCCATCGGTTGAAGAATATGCCAATGCACTGCGCCCGGCTTTAGAAAAACTGGGCCTGAAAGTGTATATGGAACCGGGCCGTAGTATTTCCGCCAATGCCGGTGTGCTGCTGACCAAAGTCGATTTACTCAAACCGACCAATCACCGTAATTTCGCAATTATTGATGCGGCAATGAATGACCTGATTCGTCCTGCTTTATATGAAGCGTGGATGGACATTCAGCCGGTGACGCCACGTACCGATGTCGCAACCCAACAGTGGGATGTAGTCGGTGCCATCTGTGAAACAGGTGATTTCCTTGGTAAAGAGCGTGATCTTGCCATTCAGGAAAACGATGTACTGGCAGTGCTGGGTGCCGGCGCTTATGGTTTTGTGATGAGCTCCAACTACAACAGCCGTGGCCGTGCTGCAGAAGTGATGGTCGATGGTGATCAGGCACATCTGATTCGTGAACGTGAAACCATTGAATCACTCTGGGAATGTGAGCGTTTATTGCCTTAAGGAGTAAATCAGGATGTTTTTAGAATTTACCAAGATGCATGGTCTGGGCAATGACTTTATGGTGGTTGATTTAATCAGCCAGCGCGCCTATTTCGATAGCCTGACCATTCAGCGTCTGGCCGACCGTCACTTTGGTGTGGGGTTTGACCAGTTGCTGGTGGTTGAGCCACCTGATGTTCCGAATGCCGATTTTAAATACCGTATTTTTAATGCCGATGGTTCAGAAGTCGAGCAGTGTGGCAATGGCGTGCGCTGTTTTGCCCGTTTTGTGCATGAGCGCCAGCTGACCAGTAAAACCAAAATCAAGGTGCAAACCAAAGCCGGGATTGTCGAGCCGGAACTGGGGCAAAATGGCTGGGTGCGGGTAAATATGGGGCAGCCAAAATTCCTGCCGCAAGAAATTCCGTTTATTGCCGATGAACCGGACAACTTATATGACCTGATGCTGGCCAATGAAGAGAAGCTGAGCATTGATGTGGTCAATATGGGGAATCCACATGCCGTGACCATTGTGCAGGATATTCTGACGGCTGATGTCGCACGTTTAGGTCCACAAATTGAATCGCATGAGCGTTTCCCGCAGCGCGTGAACGCCGGTTTTATGCAAATTCTGGATGAACAGCATGCCCGTTTACGTGTGTTTGAACGTGGTGTCGGTGAAACGCTGGCCTGCGGTACGGGCGCGTGTGCAGCAGCAGTTTCAGGCATGCGCCGTGGCTTACTGGCCAGCAAAGTTGAAATTGAACTGGCGGGTGGCAAGTTACAGATCGAATGGAAAGAAGGCGATGTGGTCTGGATGACCGGTCCAACTGCCAATGTCTATGAAGGCCGTCTGGATTTACGTTATTTCCAGGGCTAATCTGACCATTTCCTATACAAAAGCACCGTTCTATTCACGGTGCTTTTTTATGTTAGGATGATTTGAGTTTTGCCTGCAGAGCCATGATGATGCATAAACTTGTTTTTCTGCCGGGTGCCTCAGGTAGTCAGCAATTCTGGCAGCCGTTAATGGCCCGGTTGCCAGCATCGGCCCGGAAAACCGTGATTGCTTATCCCGGTTTTGATGGGGTAGAAGCCGATGCCAGCATTCAGAGTCTGGCCGATCTGAAAACGCGGGTGATCAGTCAGATTGAAGAGGACAGCATTCTGATTGCCCAGTCGATGGGCGGAGTGTTGGCCATAGCCGCTGCATTGCAGCAGCCGAATAGACTTCGGGCCTTGGTGTTAATGGCTACTTCGGGCGGACTGGATTTAACTCCGTTTCAGGCCAAAGACTGGCGTGAGATTGAACCCCTGCAATGGGCCAAGCTGCCGCAGTGGTTTGTGGAAGATCAGACCTATTATCATCCGGAACAATTGGCCAGTATTGATCTGCCGGTGTTATTGCTTTGGGCCGATCAGGATGAATTGAGTCCGGTTGCCGTTGGTGAGTTTCTGGCCCGGCAGTTGCCGAATGCCCGATTGGTGATTATGCCCGATGCTGATCACTGGTTTGCATCCTCGCAGGCTGAACGTGTCGCCGGGGAGATCAACCGTTTTTTACACGACTATTTTTGCAAAGCTACTTTTTAAAAGACAATTTTTTACCAGAACATAGGATGGTGTGATGAAGTTAAGTGCTGAACAGTTACTGGAGATGTGGCTGAAACAACGCGAAATCCAGCATCAGTCGGCACATACTTTGCATGCTTATGCACGTGATGTTGGTGATTTCCTTCATTTTTGTCAGCAGAAAAACATGCCGCTGGCCGATGTGGAAACCGTTGACTTGCGTGAGTTTCTGGCGCATAAGGTCGAAGCGCAGCAGTTGAGTTCCAGCAGTTTGCAGCGCATGTTGTCTTCTATTCGCCAGTTTATGAAATGGGCTGAACAGGGGGGGTATTTGGCGTTTAATCCGGCTGATGATTTTCAGTTAAAACGTCAGCCACGTCCTTTGCCGGGCATGGTCGATATTGAAACGGTACAGCAGATTCTAGATCAGCCAGAGCCGGAGTCAGAGCGGCAAAAACAGCTCTGGGTCCGTGATAAAGCGATTTTAGAGCTGCTGTATTCCAGTGGATTGCGCCTGGCGGAAGTACAGGGCTTAAGAATTAAAGATCTGGATTTTAACCGGCAGTTATTGCGGATTACCGGTAAGGGCAATAAAACCCGGGTGGTACCGTTTGGTTCTAAAGCCAAAGACAGTGTGATGCGCTGGCTACAGATTTATCCGCTGTGGCAGGGTGATTTTGTCCCGGATGCGCAGCTGTTTATTACGGAAAAAGGACAACCACTCGGTGCGCGGCAAATTGAAAACCGGGTCAAGTTGCAGGCCCAGCGTGCTGGTGTCAATGTCGATTTGCATCCGCACTTATTGCGACATTGTTTTGCCAGCCACATGTTATCTAATAGCCGTGATTTGCGTGCGGTGCAGGAGATGTTGGGGCACAGTAATTTGACCACCACGCAAATTTATACTCATGTCGATTTTGATCATTTGGCGCAGGTTTATGATCAGGCTCATCCAAGGGCGCAGCGCAAAGAGCAGGGCTGAATTGAGGCAAGTGAAAAGGACTTTCAATTCACGGGTGAAAGACTAGAATAGAGGTGTCAGGCATGAGCATGTGCCACCATTGTAGAATAAAAATAAAGGTGGAGATGGCGTATAAAGAGGGTTAATTTTTGACTCGAGTAATATTCAGAACGAGCACAAAAATTCCGAGGACCCAACCTGATTGATGATTTGGGAAAAATGTAAAGGCATAGATATGATTTCGGATATTCAACAAAAATATGAACAGCTGAGTCCGGCGCAAAAAGAAATTTTTGCCGGTTATGGTTTAAGACAGGTGAAACACTTTGTGGAAATTAACCTGCCAGCCATGCAGGCCATTTTACCTGAACAGACCGTGATTCAAGGCATTAACGCACAAGGTAAGGTGCAGGCAGTTCATACGGAAACAGGTCAAGGCTATTTATGGATTTCCGATCGTCAGTGGCAGGAAAGCCAGCAATTGACCCAAACCGTCGATGCAACTGAAGATTTTATGCAGGTCTGGAAAGTGTTTAATCTGGCTGAATATGACCTGATTGATTTAAGCCACGTGCACCGCGACTTTTTGGATGGTCAGCAGGCTTAAATATAAGTACTGCGTGCAGCATAGCAAGAGAAGGTTATCTTGCGTGCTGCAACTTAACAATCTTCAAAATCGCCAACTAGGCTTATAAATCTTCCAGCGGCAGCTGAAAACTCTGTTTAATAATTTGACTTGGCAAATCGGTTTTGACACTGGTGATGCCATTTTTTTTGGTTAAATGGGTGGACTGAAATTTACGATAACTTTCTAAATCGGGCACCACCACTTTCAGCATCGCATCGCATTCCCCCAAAATAATATAGCACTCCATCACCTGCGGTAATTCTTTCATCGCCTCAATGAAGGTATCAATAGTTTCGGCATCCTGCCCGACCAGCCAGATCCGGGAAAATAAAATCAGTTGAAACCCAATCTTATGCAGGTCCACCACCGTAGTGTAATTCTGGATTACTCCGGCTTCTTCTAAAATTTTCACCCGTCTTAAGCAGGAGGACGGCGACAGGCCAATTTCACGGGCCAAATCGTTATTCTGAATGCGGCCATTGTTCTGTAAAGCTCGAATGATATTTTTGTCGATGCGATCCAGCTTTATTCGAACAGACTTTGGATATTGCTTCATAAATTGGAAGATAATTTGAAAAATTATTTAGATTATAGAATATTTGAAATCCTATTTTATAGCGTTTCGCAGATACTAATTTTCACTTTCTCAAGTAAGACGGGTAAAAGGAAATGTCTGTATGGGTACTTTTTGCATTGACTGTGTTGCCGCTGATTTTTACGCCGGGGCCGGATATGTTATTCATTTTGTCGCAAGTGATGGGTAAAGATGCAAAAGCAGGCATGATGGCCACAGTCGGTGTATGTTGTGGTTATCTAGTGCATTCGATTCTGGTGGCGTTGGGAATTGCCGCGATTATTGTGTCCTTTCCGCTATTATTTGAAGCGATTCGCTGGTTAGGTATCGCATATTTGCTGTATTTGGCGGTGGGTTTATTCAAGTCGGTATTGAGCAAGAAAAAGCTGGCGATTGAAAGTCGCAGCAGCAGTCATCCGGTGCGCAAAGGATTTTTTACGGCACTGTTGAATCCGAAAGGCATGCTGATTTACTTTGCGATTTTGCCGCAGTTTATTGATAAAACTGGAAATACCGTTACTCAAGGCTTGTTATTGTCCTGCATTTTTATTGGGCTAATTTTTATTGTGTACTGCGCGTTAAGTCTGATCTTTGCCAAAATCACCCAGAAAACCCAGCTGGATGAACGTAAACAGAAGTGGATTGATGGTACATCTGGTGGTTTACTGGCGCTAGCGGCCAGCTGGTTAATGGTCAATTAAGCTGTGAAATTTAGAAAAAGCATGTCCTAGGTCGACATGCTTTTTTATATGGAGAGCGTGAAAAAGAGAATTGTTACAAAAACAGAAATGAACCGATGGTCATCTTAGACCAAAGTCTGGCAGGGGATACAAACTGCTATCCTAAATGACATCAAAATAGCCAGGTTTCGGTCTGCTATGTTAAAAAATGAATAATAATTCATTTTATTGTGCTGGCTAGTTAATCAGAACAACTGATGTGATACATAAGATAAAAAGATAATATAAATCAATGGTTAAAATATAGCTTAATCTGGCTGAAATATAGCTGGGTTAAGCTGGATGAAAAAAGTATGAACGCAACGTTCAGCTATTTTTACGCATTTTTACAGCTTCTTGGGCAATTGTGACTTGACCGAAATGCCAAACCCATTGCAAGATAAGACACCTACAAAAATTTAAGTGAAGAGTTATCTTAACTTTTCTCATCTTTTACATTTACTAAAACAGCCGAGGATTACATGAAGGCTCTTGTTGCTGTAAAACGTGTGGTTGATGCCAACGTTAAAGTTCGCGTTAAACCGGACAATAGTGGGGTTGACCTTACTAACGTTAAAATGTCAATTAACCCATTCTGTGAAATCGCCGTGGAAGAAGCGGTTCGTCTAAAAGAAAAAGGAACAGTTTCAGAAATCGTTGTTGTTTCTATCGGTCCTAAAGAAGCGCAGGAACAAATCCGTTCTGCTATGGCGCTTGGTGCTGACCGCGGTATTTTAGTTGAAACTGCAGATGAAATTGGCGCACTTGAAGTGGCTAAAATTTTAAAAGGTGTTGTTGAGCAAGAGCAGCCACAACTGATCCTTTTAGGTAAACAGGCAATCGATGATGACTCAAACCAGGTGGGTCAGATGTTGGGTGCTTTACTGGGCGCAGGTCAAGGTACATTCGCTTCTGAAGTGAAAGTAGACGGCGACAAAGTACAAGTGACACGTGAAATCGATGGCGGTTTACAAACTGTTGAATTATCACTGCCAGCAATCATCACCACTGACTTGCGTTTGAATGAGCCACGTTATGCGGCACTTCCAAACATTATGAAAGCGCGTAAAAAACCGCTGGATACCAAGTCTCCTGCAGATTACGGTGTATCAGCCGGGACTAAACTGAAAACTGTAAAAGTTGAGTCACCAGCTGAACGTAAAGCGGGCGTACAAGTGAAGTCTGTAGATGAGCTTGTTGAAAAATTAAAAAATGAAGCGAAAGTGATCTAATACAGAAGGATATAAATCATGAGTATTTTAGTTATCGCTGAGCACGACAACAAAGCACTAAATGGTGCAACGTTAAACGTTGTGGCTGCAGCTCAAAAAATCGGTGGTGATATCACTGTATTGGTTGCTGGTTCTGGCGCGCAAGCAGTTGCTGATCAGGCAGCTAAAGTTGCGGGCGTGAGCAAAGTATTACTGGCTGATGATGCTGCCTATGCAAATCAGCTGGCTGAAAATGTCGCAAAACTGGTTGCTGAATTGGGTAAAGGCTATAGCCATATCCTTGCAGCATCTACAACAACAGGTAAAAACATTTTACCTCGCGCTGCAGCATTGCTGGATGTCAGCATGATTACTGACATTATTGCAGTAGATAGTCCAAATACATTCAAGCGTCCAATTTATGCCGGTAACGCGATTGCAACTGTTGAATCTTCAGAAGCAATTGTTGTCGGTACTGTACGTGGTACAGCATTTGATGCGGTTGCTGCGGAAGGTGGTTCAGCTGCGGTTGAAGCTGCGGCATCTACAGGCGATGCAGGTATTTCTAAGTTTGTGAACGAAGAAATCGTGAAATCTGAACGTCCTGAATTAACAGCTGCACGTATTGTAGTATCAGGTGGTCGTGGTGTAGGTTCAGGTGAGAACTATCATAAAGTACTTGATCCACTGGCAGACAAGCTAGGTGCAGCACAAGGTGCATCTCGTGCAGCGGTTGATGCGGGCTTCGTTCCAAACGATATGCAGGTTGGTCAAACAGGTAAAATCGTTGCCCCTGATCTGTACATCGCTGTGGGTATCTCAGGTGCGATCCAGCACTTGGCCGGTATGAAAGATTCTAAAGTGATCGTTGCGATCAACAAAGATGAAGAAGCACCAATTAATGCAGTAGCTGACTACTGGTTAGTAGGTGACTTGAACACTGTAGTTCCAGAATTGGTTTCTAAAATCTAATTCCTGAACTTCGGTTAAAAAGACGCTCTTGCGCAAGCAGTAAAAGTTTTTACTTTGCTGTTTTGTTCAGGGGCGTTTTTTAGGCCTGAAAATAAGGATGACTGTGCTTTATAAAAGATTTGTGTTTCATTTGAATGAAAAGTGATAGAATTCGCCTTTTATTTTTTGTCCCGCGTTGTAATGTCCCTGTCCAAAACTGCTCACATCTTATTCATCAGTTTTCTGCTGATTGGCATTTATATTGGTGTCTGTGTTCATACCGCCTTATTTGCACCTGTTCAAGTGACTCAATTCCTGTTTAGCGAGTCGGGACCGTTTGAGAGCTTTCGTGCCTGGCTCTGGTATTTGCTGGCTGTACTGTGTGTGCTGAATACGGAGCTGAAGTTAAAGACACGTATTTTTACTGCTTTGGGCGCTGCGCTGTTGGGCTTAAGGGAAATGGATTTTCATAAACCTCTGTTCGATGACAGCTTTATTAAAACCAATTTTTATCGCAGTGCAGAAATTCCTTTTATGGACAAGCTGTTAGGTTTTATCTTGCTGTTGGCGATTATTTTCGTATTTTTCAATCTGACCAAGATTTTTGTGCAGGCTGTTCGTCAATTTAAGTCGAATCCGAATATTGCCTACCTGTTTATTGCCTTGACGGTATTGTGTGGTGGTTTGAGTAAGCTGTTGGACCGTACCAGCTCGACTTTAAATGAAGACTTTAATATCAAGCTGATGCAGCATACCGAGGTCATTATTATGACCATTGAAGAAGGCGTAGAGATGCTATTGCCTATTTTGCTGGTGGTTGCGGTCATGACTTACCGGAAAGTACTCAACCAGCCCAATTAAAACATCGCTTTGCTGGGATCAAGCACGTCAATCTGGGGCAGATTGACGTGCTTTTTTTAATGGGAAATGCAAAATCCGGGGCTGGATTATTCTGATAAAAAGTGAATCAAGTTCTACAAATTCGGTTTTTTGAAAATGAGTTAAAATTTAATCATTAAACATTAGAAAATTAACGAGATTAAGATGAACAGGATGACACAAAAATAGGACTATTTATGCTATAATTCCCAGCTAAATTTTCGTTTTTTAACTCAAGTTTTGAGTTAAATTTTTTGCCAAATTTACGATATAAAATGCGGGCAGAAATCTGCTTGTATAACAAGGAGTATGCATGAGCGTATCGGAAATTAGACCGATTGCCATTGAGGATGAACTCAAGCATTCATATCTCGATTATGCAATGAGCGTGATTGTGTCACGGGCATTGCCAGATGTACGAGATGGTTTAAAACCTGTTCATCGTCGTGTGCTTTATGCAATGCACGAATTGGGCAATGACTACAACAAAGCCTACAAAAAGTCTGCCCGTGTTGTGGGTGATGTGATCGGTAAATACCATCCACATGGCGATTCTGCAGTCTATGAAACCATCGTTCGTATGGCGCAAGACTTCAGTCTGCGCTATCAACTGGTGGATGGTCAGGGTAACTTTGGTTCGATTGATGGCGATAGTGCGGCCGCAATGCGTTATACCGAAGTACGTATGACCAAGCTGGCCCATGAACTCCTGGCCGATCTGGAAAAAGATACCGTAGATTGGGTCGATAACTACGATGGCTCGGAGCGTATTCCTGACGTTCTGCCAACCCGTATTCCAAACCTGCTGGTGAATGGTTCTGCCGGTATTGCTGTCGGTATGGCGACCAACATGGCACCGCATAACCTTACCGAAGTGATTAATGCCTGCCTGGCCTATGCCGATAATCCGAATATCAGTATTGAAGGCCTGATGGAACATATCAGTGGTCCAGACTTCCCGACAGGCGGCATCATTTACGGTAAATCGGGTATTGTTGATGCTTACCGTACCGGTAAAGGCCGTTTGCATATCCGTGGTAAATATCATTTTGAAGAAGACCAGAAATCCGGTCGTACCACCATTGTCTTTACTGAAATTCCGTATCAGGTTAACAAGGCCAAAACCATTGAGCGTATTGCTGAACTGGTTAAAGAGAAAAAACTGGAAGGAATCTCGGAGTTACGTGACGAGTCCGATAAAGACGGTATGCGCATTGCGATTGACTTGAAACGTGGTGAGAACGCCGAAGTCATCGTCAATAACCTGTTCCTGAACACGCAGCTGGAAAACTCGTTCAGTATCAACATGGTCTGCCTCGACAACGGCCAGCCAAAACTGATGAACCTGAAAGACATCATTGCTGCGTTTATCCGTCACCGCCAGGAAGTGGTGACTCGCCGTACCATGTATGAACTGCGCAAAGCACGTGAACGCGGTCATATCTTGGAAGGTCTGACCGTTGCTTTGGCGAATATTGATGCCATCATCGAAACCATTAAAACTTCTGCCAACCCGGCCGAAGCGCGTGAGCGTTTACAGGCTGGCGAATGGGCCGCTGGTGGTGTGGTGGCATTGCTGGAAAAAGCCGGTTCCGTGTCTATTCGCCCGGATGAAATTGAAGGTGAAGATTTAAGCCGTCCATTTGGTTTAGATGGAGATGTTTATCGTCTTTCTCCAGCGCAGGTCGGTGCGATTCTGGAACTGCGTTTACACCGCTTAACCGGTCTGGAACAAGACAAGTTACATGCAGAATATTCTGAAATTCTGGCGCAAATCGCTGAATACACTGCTATTTTAAATGACTTTAATTTATTGATGGCGGTGATTCGTGAAGAGCTGGCGCTGGTATTGCAGCAATATGGCGATGCACGTCGCACTGAAATTGTTGAATCCCGCATCGACTTCTCGCGAGAAGATTTAATTCCTGAAGAGCAGGTGGTGTTAACCGTTTCACAATCCGGTTATGCCAAAACTCAGCCATTATCCGATTATCAGGCTCAGCGCCGTGGTGGTCGTGGTAAGTCCGCGACGTCGATGAAAGAAGATGATTATATCCAACATTTAATTGTCACCTCGAACCACGCGACCGTACTGTGCTTTACCGATGTCGGTAAGGTCTATCGCCTGAAAGTATTTGAAGTGCCACAAGCTTCACGTGGTTCGAAAGGCCGTCCAATGGTCAACCTGTTGCCATTAGATGCCAATGAAACCATTACCGCGATTCTGCCAGTAATTGATGCACCGAAGAAATTCAAAGAGCGTCTGGCCGATTTCCGTAGTTTTGTGAAAGCCAACTCAGTACAATTACAGCAAAATCAAGTAATTGCTAGCCATTATGCCGAACTTGAAGCCGCATTTGCAGAACTGGCAGATGGTGATGATCTGTCGGATGCCTTGCGTGTTCAGTTAAAGCAGCTGGGCCTAGAGCTGTCAGCCACAGACCTGAATGATGAAATTGTTGCAGAATTTGCCGAGCAGGCTGAAAATCTGCGCAAAAACTTCTATGTGTTTATGGCAACAGCGTCTGGTACGGTTAAACGTGTCGAGCTGGAGCAGTTCAGCAATGTGCGTTCTAACGGTTTACGTGCCATTGAACTGAACGAAGAAGACACCCTGATTGGCGTGGCGATTACCGATGGCGAACAGCAAATCATGCTGTTCTCGAATGAAGGTAAGGCGATCCGTTTTGCTGAAACTGATGTTCGTGCCATGGGCCGTTCAGCCAAGGGTGTGCGTGGTATGCGTGTCACCATTGGGGCAGCGCAAGCGGAAGAAGCCGAAGACGATACAGCCGATAGCGAAGATGATGCAACCGACAGCAATTTTGTGAGCCGGATTGTATCGCTGGTCGTGGTACCAGAAACCGGGGAAGTGCTGTGTGCATCCGCCAATGGTTATGGTAAACGTACTCCGGTCGATGACTTCCCGACCAAAAAACGTGGCGGTAAGGGTGTAATTGCAATCAAGACCTCTGAACGTAACGGTGAACTGGTCGGCGCGGTGGCCATTGATGCTTCGAAAGAATTGATGCTGATTTCGGATGGCGGTACGCTGGTACGTACCCGTGCTTCGGAAGTGGCGGAAACCGGTCGTAATGCGCAAGGTGTACGTTTAATCCGTTTAGGTGAAAACGAAACGCTGGTGGGTGTAGAAGCGATTGAAGCCGTGGAAGAAGATGAATTTTCTGAAGATTTAGCTGATGAAAATACAGCTTTAGATACGCTAGAGACCGATGCAGCATCTGCTGAGCAGGATGAAAAACCGGCTGAAGAATAATTTCTCTTCTCATGAAAAGGACGCTTCGGCGTCCTTTTTTACACAGTACCGTACAGGAATAACCCAATATGCAGCTTAAATTATGGATGGGCTTGAGTGTTCTGGCTTTGGCCGGATGTGATCAGCTGGGTCAAAAAGCCATGGACGCCATTCCAAATCCGAGTCCGCAGCAGGAACAGGTGGCACAGGCGGCCTATGACAATTTACGTGATGGCGAGTTCGAGCAGTTTCTGAATCATCTCGAGCCAGAACTCAAAAGCCATTTTCAGGACAATCAGAAAGTCATGAAACGCTTTGCCAAGGTGATTCCAAAAGACGAGTATAAGTCGCGTACCCTGATGACCAAAAGTATTGAAACCGGTAGTAATCAGCCGGGACAGTACAAGATTAGCTATGAATATGCATATCCGAAAAATCTGGTGCAATATGACGTCAGCTTTGACCAGCCGGGCGGTAGCAGCAAAATCCGTAACCTGAATATTCAGGTATTTGGTGAGTGAGTGCACTCTTAATCGCTACATTTTACTGCGCTTGACCAGATCACTGCCTATTACTGCATATATATTCAAGATCAGTGCAAAATGTATTTAAGTAATAGAAAGAGGTCATCCACATTGGGCTAGATATAGAGTGAGATAGGTTTCCAATCTGCTGGAAAATTTCAAATTATCTTGTGAATCTATATTGATTTTTCGACTGTATCTGCGTGCCAAGATTGAAATAATTTTGTGCAAGCCCGAGCAAGATGTGGTTAAATGCCTATTTTATTGTGTTTCACCTTGACAAGGAAAAATCATGCGCGCGTACAACTTCTGTGCTGGCCCTGCTGCATTACCCACTGCCGTATTAGAAAAAGCTCAAGCAGAAATGCTGGACTGGCACGGCAAAGGCCTTTCGATCATAGAAATGAGCCATCGTAGCAAAGATTATGTTGCGGTTGCAGAAAAAGCAGAAGCCGATTTACGCAAACTCATGAACATTCCTGAGAACTATAAAGTACTGTTCTTGCAGGGTGGGGCATCCTTACAATTCTCGGCAATTCCATTAAACCTGCTCGGTAAAAATGACAAGGCCGATTATATCCATACCGGTATCTGGTCTGAAAAAGCATTAAAAGAAGCACAGCGTTATGGCGATATTCATGTCGTGAACGCAGGTATTCAGATTGATGGTAAACATGCGATTAGCGCGCAAAGCGAGTGGGATTTATCTGCAGATGCAGCTTATGTGCATTATGCCGACAATGAAACCATTGGTGGTCTGCAATTTGCCAGCATTCCTGAAACCGACAAGCCGTTGGTGTGTGACTATTCATCTAGCATTCTGTCTGCACCGCTAGATGTTAGCAAGTTTGGTTTAATTTATGCGGGTGCACAGAAAAATATTGGCCCGGCAGGTTTAACCCTGGTGATTATCCGTGAAGATTTACTGGATCAGGCCAAGCCGGAAATTCCAAGCATCCTGAAATATTCAGATCAGGCGAAAAATGGTTCAATGGTGAATACGCCATCGACCTATGCCTGGTATTTATCCGGTCTGGTTTTTGAATGGTTACTGGAAAATGGTGGGGTTGATGCCATGCATCAGACCAACCTTGAAAAAGCCAAACTGCTTTATGGTTATATCGATTCAAGCGATTTCTACGCCAACCCGATTGTTGAAGCCAACCGTTCGATCATGAACGTACCATTTACGCTGGCCAATGCCGATCTGGAAAAACAGTTCCTGCAAGAAGCGGAAGCCAATCATCTGTTGAATCTGGCTGGTCACCGTTCAGTTGGTGGTATGCGTGCCAGCATTTATAATGCCGTGCCACTTGAAGGTGTTCAGGCACTGGTTAACTTTATGGATGACTTTGCCAAACGCAACGGCTAATCCAGCGTATACGAAAAAGCCCATCATCAGGATGGGCTTTTTTATGGGATATGGAATACGGATTAAAAAATAAATTGATGCAGCAGGTAGGCAGAAATCATCATGCCCAGAACAAAAAACAGGCAGGACATTTTATCCAGACGATAACGCTGACCCATTTGATGTTCAACAGATTGTAAGTTTTCTTCTTGCACGATTTTCATAGATATTATATCCAGTGATCTATTTATCGTTGATACTTTCGATTTGTCACATATTATTAACATAAAAAATTGGTTAAATAAAGTACTAAATACATTTTCCTTAATAAACTTTTCAGCCGATTTAAAATCAGAACATCATCTCTTCATTCTGTTGACCGGATTTATTCAATATTCAATTTTTAAACAGATTTAATCTAAGTCTATGAAAATCAATAGAGATTAAATAATAAGCTTTAAAATTTAAAACTGTGGATAAATAAGTGATTTTTGAATTTAAAATAGTGCTATTTAGAATAAAACTGTGGATAAAATATAATCAAATAAATTCAAAAGATACAAAAAAGACCTGCTTCAAGCTGAAAGCTCATATTGAAGCAGGTCTTTCTTTAAATATAAATTATTGTTTTTTCGCGTAAATACTGACCTGAATCCAGATATTGCCGCGAATGAACTGGCCAATTTCAAAATCAGCAAACTTGGGTTCTTTGGTCGCAATACGGATTAAAGTGGCTGGCTGGTTGTCTTCATGAATCAGGCAGACATCATACAGGGTGTAATCCTGATTCATAAACTGTGCTTGGGTTTTACCGACCACATTGCCCTGGAACCAGGCTTCATCTTCCTGTCCTAAGACTTCGCCATATAAATAGGCCACCATTTTGGAGAAATTCACGGTCACCGGGGCTTTATCTTCTTCAGATTTTGGCTCCCAGGCGTCAATCTGTTCCTGTAAATTGGCTGGGGCAACGCCATTATTGGCCGCCAGAATATCATTTAAGGCACGGTGATGTTTAATCGAGGCCGGATCATCAACAATCAGCTGCTCATCTTCTGCCACGGCTTCTAGCTCGTAAGCCCAACCATTCAGATGCGCGATATAAGTCTGGTCTTTTTGGTACTGGTGATGATTGACGCTATACAGACTGTCAAAGGCATAGACCGTGGTGTTTTCCCCCAGATTCAATCCCAGAACCGCCTGGGTATTGGAAGAGCAGCTAATAATTCGCTCAATGGTCACTGGGGTTTTATACGGGCTTTCAAAGCATGGAAAGGCTGTTTTAACCGCTTTCGGCTGATTGGCCTCTACGGCAATGACCTGCGCCAGTTGAATCGGCTGTTTGACCGGACCCTGAATCAGCCAGGTGCTGTCATCCATATCGCATTCTTGTGCGCATAGCCCCATTGGCATGATGGGCGCATCCAGTGCCTGACCTAACCATTTGGGAACATCAACATTCGGCTGATCGGTGAGCAGCGTCCAATGCTCTACATGGCTGCCAAAACTTTGATCTTCAATGGTAATAATGTCTGGTCTGTTCTGATTTTTCATAAGCACGTTAAGAGAATGTCGAGTGGCCTTAATCTATTTAATCGAGGGTATTTTAAATTTTTCAAGTCTGGGTGCCGATTTCTCCTTTGAAAATGCCCGAAATGATGAGAAAAGTCAAAAGATGAGCTCAAGCAGCTTAAGCAAAATCAGCTGATCCAGCGTGTTATTACTCCAGCATCATCTTGGTGAAAAAGCCTGTATTTCCCACCGCGGCGTTGAGTGAATTTTGCTACACTAGGGGCATCAAAATTGCCGGAATTGAAAGTGCTGCCATTTAAGCTGTGGGTGGATGCCGATGCCTTACCAAGAATTTTAAAAGATGTGATTATCCGGGCTTCTGATCGCTATCAGCTCGAAGTAATTTTTGTGGCCAATCAGAATGTGGGCATTACCCCATCGGTGCGAATTAAATCCTTGCAGGTCATGAGTGGGGCGGATGCGGCCGATCAGGAAATTGTTGAGCGGATGCATGCCAACGATATTGTGGTGACTCAAGATATTCCACTGGCAGCGCATGTGATTGAAAAGGGTGGTATTGCAATTCATCCGCGTGGTGAAATCTATACCACCGCCAATGTTAAAGCGCGGCTGCATTTACGTGATTTTATGGATACTCTACGCGGCGCTGGCGTACAGACCGGTGGGCCACCACCAATTTCCGAACGCGATAAACGCGAATTTTCCAGCAGTCTGGATCAGACCATTCAAAAACAAAAACGTAAAACCGGCTGAATTACATGCCTTCAAAAAATAATATTGCCCTGACTTATATGCTGCTGGTGTTTATCTGGGCCTCGACACCGCTGGCGATTGTCTGGAGTGTGTCGGATTTGCATATGCTGTGGGCGCTGGCTTTACGTTTTTTTATTGCCTTGCCGCTGGCCTTTGTCTTTTTATTGCTACTCAAAGTGCGTTTTCCGGTTGATCAGACTGCTCTGCACAGTTATGTGGCGGGTTCCTGCAGCCTGTTTGGTTCCCAGATTTTTACCTATCTGGCCACCAGCTATTTAAGTTCGGGCATGATTGCACTGATGTTTGGTCTGGCGCCGATTATTGCCGGCCTGATTGGGCGTTTTGCCTTTCAGCAGCGCCTGAAAAAACTGCAATGGTTCGGGATGCTGGTTGCGGTACTGGGACTGGGCATTATCTGTTTGGGCGGAGAAAACCAGCATGTACAGCCGGTCGGGATTGGTCTGATGCTGCTGAGCGTGCTGATTTATGCCATGTCCATTTTCTGGGTCAAAAAAGTGAATGCCAAGGTGGAACCTGTGGCACAGGCCACTGGTTCAATCCTGATTTCAACCTTGATGGCAATTTTGATGTTGCCAATAATCTGGCCTTATGCACCGACTGAAATTCCGGAAACCAAGGCTTTATTCTCTTTACTGTATACGGTGGTGATGGCTTCACTGATTGCCATGTTCTGTTATTTTAAGCTGGTACAGAATATTCAGGCGACCACATTGTCACTGACCACTGTCATGACCCCAATGCTGGCCCTGCTAATTGGTGCATTTCTGAATCAGGAAGCCCTGAGCTTGACAGTGCTGATCGGAGCTTTGGTCTTATTGTTTGGCTTGTTCTTATATTTCTTCCATGATTTACGTGCAAGCCGGGCGTTGGCACGTAAACAGGCACATCCTGAAACTTATTTAGATTGACACTGCTGGATGACTTCGGCCAGTTTGCTGCGGTCTTGCGGGTGTAAAGTAATAAAATAGGCCCCGGTACGATAGCGGCCATTATCTTCGGCATTGCTATAGACCACCTGGGCAGTTGCAGCAATATGAAAGAAATTTTCCGGATGACTTAAGGTCACGTGAATATAGCTGCCATCGGCAATTTCACGCTCGCTGTAGAAGCTTAAACCGCTTTCGGAAAAGTTGACCTGTTCTGGTACAGGTAACATGCTTTGTACAATTGCATCGTATAAAGAACCGGTAATCAGGTTTAATTTTTGGTTGAATAAGGATAAGATTCGAGCAATTTGTTGATCTTTTTCAGATAATTGTTCTAATTCGTAGTTAAGCGCATGATCAAATTGATCTAATTCAGCGAGTAGTAGAAAATAACGCGGCAACATAAAATTAGGATCGTAAGGATCATTAAGAGCAACTTGATCAGAAATAAGCTGATAGTTGATTCTCAACGCAGCATCGATACGTGACATCACGCGACGTTCATTTTGAGCGTTTTGATGCTGTAAATTTTCCATAATGTATTACCTCGGACTAGATGGTATGTTTAAACCAATCTCGCTATATATAGGGTTGAGATATACGCGCGCTCGGCGCAGTAATCACTTTATTTCTTTTATTGCTCTGGTTTCAATGATCGGTCTCACTTTAGGTGTTGCTGTTCTGATTACAGTGTTATCTGTGATGAACGGATTTGACCGTGAATTGAAGAACCGGGTCTTGGGGATGATTCCGCAAGCGACTATTTCATCTACCCAGATTTTAACAGATTGGCCTGAACTTGCAAAAAAAGTTGAGCAACATGAGCATGTTACAGGTGCTGCACCGTTTACCCAATTACAGGGGATGTTGACCGCACACGGTCAGGTTTCCGGCATTATGGTGACCGGTATCGAGCCGGAATATGAGAAGAAAGTTTCGATTATTCATCAGCATATGGTGGAAGGCAGCATTGATAACCTGAAAAAAGGCGAGTTTGGGATTGTGCTGGGCAAGCAAATGACCGATGCCTTGGGCCTCAGTTTAAATGACAGTATTACTTTGGTCTTGCCTGAAGCAACGCCATCACCGGCCGGTGTGGTGCCACGTTTTAAACGTTTTACCATTGTGGGGATTTTCAGCATTGGTGCCGAAGTTGATTCGATGATGGGCTATATCGCCCTGAATGATGCTTCGACCCTGTTACGTCTGCCGGATGGCGCACAAGGCGTACGCATGAAGCTGGACGATATTTTTGCCGCACCTACCGTTGCCAACGACATTGTGAGTGAACTGCCAGCCAATTTCTATGCTTCAGACTGGACCTATACCCATGGTAACCTGTTCAGTGCGATTCAGATGGAAAAGGCCATGGTCAGCCTGTTACTGTTCTTAATCGTTCTGGTCGCAGCCTTTAATATTGTCTCATCTCTGGTGATGGTGGTGACTGACAAAAAAGCCGATATCGCAATTTTACGGACCTTAGGTGCATCTCCGGGCACGATTACCCGAATCTTTATGGTGCAAGGGACCGTGATTGGCGTGATCGGGACAGTCTCCGGCGCGATTCTTGGAATTATTTTTGCCTCCAGCATCAGTGGTTTTATTGCCTGGCTGAACAATGTTTTGGGCTTGAATCTGTTTGATGCCTATTTCATTAACTACTTACCATCGCATTTAAGATGGCAGGATGTCGTGGTCATTGTCAGCCTGTCTTTAATTTTAAGTTTCCTAGCCACAATTTATCCGGCGTTACGCGCGGCGAAAATTCAACCTGCAGAGGCGCTTCGTTATGAATAAAACTGTACTAGAAGCCAAACAGGTCACTAAACATTTTACTGACGGCAAAACCACAGTAGATGTACTGCGCGGCCTCGATTTAAAAATCGAACAGGGACAATTTGTGTCGATTGTCGGCGCCAGTGGTTCAGGTAAAAGTACCTTGCTGCACGTCCTTGGCGGGCTTGATCGTCCAAGTCAGGGCGAGGTTTATTTAAATGGCCAGCGCTTTGACAATTTAGGCGAAGCTGAGCGTGGTTATTTGCGTAACCAATATCTGGGCTTTGTTTATCAGTTCCACCATTTGCTACCTGAATTTAGTGCGCTGGAAAATGTGGCAATGCCCTTGATGCTGCGTAAGGAAAGCAACTTTAAAGAAGTGAGACAGCAGGCCGAATATCTGCTGGATCGGGTGGGCTTATCGCATCGATTGACCCATAAACCGGGTGAACTGTCGGGTGGTGAACGTCAGCGTGTGGCCTTGGCGCGTGCCATTGTCACCAAGCCGGCAGTCATGCTGGCCGATGAACCGACCGGGAACCTGGACCGTAAAACCGCCATCAAGATTTTCGAGCTGTTACGCGAGCTGCGCCGTGAGTTTAATATGGCCATGCTAATTGTGACCCATGATGAAGAGCTGGCCAAATCGGCCGATACCATTTTGCATATGCAGGATGGCATCTGGGTACCCGACTAAAACCCGATTATCAGATCAATGACCCTTGAAGCCCACTCCGGTGGGCTTTATGCTTGCTCAAAATAAAAATAAGACAGAAAACGACATGTTCAAAATCATGGGCGCTGGCTGGATTGTAGGTATTGCCTGTATGGGCAAGACGCTATGGCCGATGCTGGATTTCCCGTTCTGGTTGTCAGGCCTGCTACTGATCATTCTGCTGTTACAGCAAATAGCTGCTTTACATTGGCCCCATCTGGGCATCCAATTGATCAATACTTGTGTGGCATTCGTCATTACATTTTTGTTGGGACTGAATTTTGCCCAAAGTCAGTTACAGGAGCGGTTAGCATTTCGTGAACTGACCCGCCAGCCGGCAGAGGTGGTGGTCTATGTCCAGCAAATCAATCAGCTGGGTAGCAGCCAGATTCGGCAACCGGTTCAGGTGCTGAACCGGCATAACCAGCCGGTGCAATGGCTGGCCTTGCTGCCGGCTGAACAGGAACTTCAGCTGGGGCGTTATTATCATTTACAGGGGCAGACCTTGCCGGCGCACAGTTTTGCCGTTCCGGGTGCGTTTGATGTAGAGCAGTGGTATCTCCAGCAGAATATTATGAGCGGCTTTCAAGTCCAGTCGATTGTGGAACTGACTGAATCGGAACTGTATCGGCTGGGATTTGGGGCCTATTTAAGACAGCAGCAGCAACTCTGGCCGCAGTTTAAATTGTGGATCGAAACGCAGCGTTTACAGATTCGTGGCTTTATACAGCAGCAGGCATTGCGGCATCCCGGTTTAATGCTGGCACTGCTGACCGGCGATAAAAGTTTACTCGATGAAGCCACCGAGCAGCAGTTTCAACGTTTCGGGATGAGTCATTTGCTGGCGATTTCCGGGCCGCATGTGCTGATTTTTGCTGCCATGCTGTGTTTTGTGCTGCAGCGCATGGTCACCCGCTATTGGCCCGAATTATATGCGCGACAGCCCCGCAGTTATCTGCTGTTGCTACCGTTTATGGGCTGTGTATTTGTATATTGTGCCTATGTTGGGTTTGAAATTCCGGCACTCAGAACTTTACTGATTTGTCTGGTGGCAGGCGCCTGCCTGTTGCTGAAACAGCCGATACAGCCGCTATCTTTGCTGATCGGTAGTGCTTCGTTATTGCTACTGCTTGATCCGTTGAGTGTGCTGTCGGCGGCATTCTGGCTGTCTTATGGCGCCTGCTTTGTGCTGTTAAGGATTTACCAGACCCTCCGGCACCAACCGGTGCATCCGCAGCAGACGTTAATACAGAAATTGTGGCAGGGCTTCCGGCTGTTATTTGAATCGCAATGGAAAATTTTTATTGCGCTGTTTCCGCTAATGACTATTTTCTTCAAGCAGATTGCCTGGATTGCGCCGCTGAGTAATTTATTAGCGATTCCCTGGATCGGTCTGGTGATTGTACCGCTGGATATTCTGGCTGGTTTAAGTTTTTATCTGGCGGAACCGCTGAGTCAGTTGCTGTTTCAGCTTAATGATCTGGCTTTAAGCCTGTTATTGGGCTGCTTGCACTTGCTGGATTTGCTGTTTGCGCCGCAACTAATTCCGGTTGCGCTGAGCCAGCCGATGTTGCTGAGTCTGGTGCTGGGACTGATGATTTTATTTCTCCCCGCAGGCCTTGTACCTAAAGCTTGGTCAGCACTGTGTTTATTACCTTTGCTGTTTCAGGACCAGTTTTCTCGGCAGGTGGAACTTAGTGTGCTGGATGTTGGGCAAGGGCAGGCGATCTTTTTACGCTATCGTGAACACAGTATGATGATTGATATGGGCGGTCATTATGATGAACAGAAATGGAGTATCGGCCGGCAGATTATCCAGCCCTTTTTAAGTGTCAAAGGCGTGCAGCAGTTAGATTATTTATGGTTGACCCATCTGGATCAGGATCATAGCGGTGCCTATCAGACCTTAAAGCCACAGTTGCAGGTGCAACAGGTCTATGCCAATGCTCAGCTTGAGGTACATCCGGACAGTCGCTTTGACTATTGCCGGCAGGGACAGCAATGGCAGTGGCAACCGGGCATTCAGATTCAGGTACTCTCTCCGAAACCGGAGCAGTTAAATCCTGTAGAACAGCAGAAAAATGAAAGTTCCTGTGTGCTGCTGGTTGAGTTTGCACAGGCTCAGCCTTATTCACGCTTTTTATTGATGGGCGATGCAGGCTGGCCGACTGAATATCAGTTATTACAGGATTATCCGGATTTAAAAGTGGATGTGCTGGTGCTTGGCCATCATGGTAGCCGGCACAGTTCATCTTACCAGTTTTTAAAACAGCTGGAGCCTAAACTGGCAATTGCATCGGCGGGGCTGAATAACCGTTATGGCCATCCGAGCACGCAGGTAAAAGCCCGACTGAACGCCTTAAAAATTCCCTTATGGCAGACCGCGCAGCAGGGCAGCATCCAGTTTTATCCCACTAAGAATGAGGTGCTACCGTACCGGCATACGCGGGTTTGGCTACGGCGCGATTAAGCGGAATTGGCCTGTTTGGTATTTTGAATTAACGCCAAGGCTTCATCCGCCGGAATATCATAAATCCGTCTTAAGGCCGGATGTGCCTTAAAGCGTTTATAACTCCAGTGATAATGTTCCGGATGCCGGGCAATCAGCTGTTCAATCTTCTGGTGAATCATTGCAGTGCCTTCATTGACAGAACAGTCGTAGAGCTGTGCGTCCATGGCCTCAATAAAAATATCAAAACCTTGCTGTTCATTGCGCAGTGCATATAAGAACAGGGCGGCGGCTTTGGTTTTTTGAATCAGCTTGGCGCTCAGGTTGCTGGATTCAAGTGGCAGACCAAAATAGTGAATCATTTCACCCCTCAAATGCGGGGTGTGGTCCGGCAGAATCACTGTGGTTCCACCTTGTTTCAGAGCCTTAAAAATCTGGCGAATGCCGCTGTCATTGGTCGGCACCAGATTGGCCTGTTCGCGGCTGCGTGCGTTACGGACAAACTCATCAGCCGATGGATTTTTCACCGGTTTATACATGATGGTCATTTCGGTGTGCTGCGCCACCCAGGCATTCATGATTTCCCAGGTGCCAAAATGTGGCACAATCAGTACCACACCTTTTTGCGCAGCCAGTGCCTCATGTAACAGCTGCTCGCCATGCACCTGATGAATACGGGAAATATTCTTGTGATTTTCTGCACCCCAGATATTAAAAAACTCAAAATAAGAGGTGAGTTCATTGCGAATGGCCTGACGCGCCAGCTGTTCACGCTGGGTCGCATCTAAATGCGGCAGGGCAATATTTAAATTGAGGCGAATGACCTGAGAGGTCTTGCTGAGCTGAAAGACATTCAAAAATGCCGCCAACAGGCGGGCCGCCCAGCGTGAAAGGCTGAGGGGCTGTCGACTGACAAAATGAAGTAAACGAGAGATAGTCGTTGGGGCGAGTTTATCAGTCATTCAGTATAATGAAATCTAAAGAAAAGGTTAAAAATGAAAATATTATAGGTGAAAACATTCAATTTAGACAGCAATCAGTTTTTCGGCGTATATAATGGAGGAAAATTAACTCGAGTTTTGGATTGTTTTTATGTCCGATTGGCCGCCTAAACCAGAAAATGAAATCAAGAATAGCCATCCACCCACAGCACAACAACCGACAGGAAACGAATGGAAGTTACTGGAAAAAGCGGTTTTAGCCTCTGTTGAAGAGCAGCGCCGCGCCAGACGCTGGGGAATTTTCTTTAAGTTCCTGACATTTGCCTATATTTTTATTCTGCTGGTGATTATGGGTAAAGGCTGTAGCAATAATTCCGCTACGGCCGTGACCAGCAGTTCGCATATTGCCGTGGTCGATATTGTGGGCACCATCGCAGCCGATAAACAAAGCGTCAATAGTGAAAATACCATTAAATCACTGCGTAAAGCCTATGAAGCAACTGGCAGTAAGGCGGTGGTGCTAAATATTAATTCACCGGGCGGATCACCGGTTCAGTCCGATGAAATCTGGCAGGAAATCCAGTATTTAAAACAGCAGCATCAGGATAAAAAACTGTATGCGGTGATTGGCGATACCGGCGCTTCAGGGGCTTATTATATTGCTTCAGCTGCCGATGAAATTATTGCCAATCCATCTAGTCTGGTTGGCTCGATTGGGGTGATTATGCCGAACTATGGCGTTAGTGGCTTAATGCAAAAGCTGGGTGTCGAAGATCGCACCATGACCTCCGGTGAAAATAAGGCATTGCTGTCGATGACACAACCGGTGGATCCAGCGCAAAAAGCCCATGTTCAGGGTGTACTAGATAATGTGCATGCGCATTTCATTACTGCAGTCAAACAGGGCCGTGGCAACAAGTTAAAAGCCAATGATCCGACCTTGTTCTCCGGCTTATTCTGGACCGGCGATCAGGCGTTGAAACTGGGGATTATTGACCGTCTGGGCAGTATGAATACTTTAAAACGTGAATTAAAAGTCGACAAAACCGTCAACTATACCATTGAATATAATCCGCTAGATTCGATGCTGGGTCGTATGGGCACTGCGGTAGGTCAGGGGATGGCCAGCGCTGTATCGCAGCAGATTCAATCTGAACAAAGTACCAAATTACAATGAAACCATTAATCCATTTTGCTCACGCCAATGGCGTACCGTCACGGGTCTATCAAAAACTATTTCAGCATCTGCAAGATGATTATGACGTGATTGATGTGCCTTTGCTCGGGCCAGATAAACGTTATCCAATCGATAATCACTGGAACAGTCTGACCCAGCAGGTGATTGACAGTATTGTGCGGCAGGCACAAGGCCGCAAGGTGATTGCACTGGGTCATTCACTTGGTTCGGTGCTGAGCTTTCAGGCCGCGCAGCAACGCCCGGAACTGTTTTCCCAGCTGATCATGCTGGATCCGCCAATGATCATGGGTAAAGAAGCCTTAGTGATGCATGTAGCGAAACTGTTGAAGCTAAAAGCCCTCGATAAAATGTCACCGGCGGGCTTGTCTAAACGCCGCCGTGATCATTGGGAGTCACGTCAGCAGGCGGCCGAGCTGCTCAGACCCAAAGGCTTTTATCAAGATTTTGATCCGGACTGTTTTCAGGCTTATATCGACCATGCACTGACAGAAGATCTTGTACGTGGTGGGGTGACGCTTACCATTCCTAAAATGGATGAAGTACAGATTTTCCGTACCAATCCATCTTTATGGTGGTTGCCACAGGCCAAATTGAAAGTACCGGCACAACTGGTGGTGGCCGAGAAAGGTCCGTTTCTGGCCCGCAAGTTTCCACAGCAAATTGAGAAGAAATTCGGGATTCCTTTTCATGTTGCGCCGGGCGGTCATATGTTCCCACTGGAACAGCCTGAGCAAGTGGCACAGATGATTAAATCCTTATTACAGGATCAGGCACCTTAAGATTACTTTTGGGAAAAATCAGGTCATAAAAAAACGCATCCGAGGATGCGTTTTTTTATAGATATTACTTTTTATTTTAGCGCTGACAGAACTGCAGCGGTTGCGCTAACACCTGACCACGATACAGCACCGCGTTTGGTGTGTGCTGCAGCGTACCACTACAAATCCATTCCACCACTTGCGGATAAATCAGATGTTCCAGCACATGCACACGATTGGCCAAGCTTTCCACGCTGTCCTGATGCGATACAGTAAGTACCCCTTGGGCCAGCGCCTGACCGGCATCCAGCTCGGCAGTCACATAATGTACCGTACAGCCATGATAGACATCACCCGTGTTTAACACCCGTTGATGAGTATGCATGCCTTTGTAATGCGGCAGCAGAGAAGGGTGAATGTTCAGCATTTTCCCTTCCCAGGCTTTAACAAACTTGGCGCTTAAAATGCGCATAAAGCCTGCCAGCACCACCAGATCAACCTCCCAGTCTAAAAGCTGTTGATGCATCACATCATCAAAACTTTCACGGTCTGGGTATTGCTTGTGTTCAATTACCGCAGTGGCAATACCGGCTTTTTGGGCACGTTCCAGCGCATAGGCTTCAGGCTTGTTGGAAATGACCCCAACAATTTGCCCGGAAAGACGGGCATCAATCAGGGCTTGTAAGTTCGATCCACTGCCTGAAACAAGTACAGCAATTTTCAACATAGACAATTACGCAAAAATCACACGGATTTTTTCGTCAGCACCTTCAACAGATTCTGCATTGTCAACAATGTGACCCATGGCCCAGGCTTTTTCGCCTAACTGGTTCAGCAATTCAACAGTTTTGTCTGCATCTGCTGCATCCACTGCCAATACCATACCAACGCCACAGTTAAAGGTACGGTACATTTCGAATTGTTCAACACCGCCTTCTTTTTGCAGCAGTTTGAACAGTTCTGGCCATTCCCAAGATGATTCGTTAATCACCGCTTGCGCGCCATTTGGAAGTACGCGTGGTAAGTTACCAGGTAAACCGCCACCGGTGATGTGCGCCATTGCGTGAACATCAACAGATTTAAGTAATTCAAGAATCGGTTTGACATAAATACGGGTTGGTTCCATCGCTGCATCTGCCAGCGGACGGCCATCTACGATTTGAGTCAGGTCAACGTTTTTCACGTCTAGAATTTTACGAAGCAGAGAATAGCCGTTTGAGTGTGCACCTGAAGACGCAACACCAATCAGAACGTCACCCGCTTTGACTTTAGAGCCATCAATAATTTTGCTTTGCTCAACCACGCCTACGCAGAAACCTGCAAGGTCATAATCTTCGCCTTCATACATGCCAGGCATTTCAGCAGTTTCACCGCCAACCAGTGCACAGCCCGCAAGCTCACAACCTTGACCGATCCCGGTAACTACATTGGCTGCAACATCAACGTTTAAGTGACCCGTTGCATAGTAGTCGAGGAAGAACAGTGGTTCTGCGCCACAAACCAGCAGGTCGTTCACACACATGGCCACCAAATCCTGACCAATGGTGTCATGACGGTTTAAATTAAGGGCTAAACGTAATTTTGTACCAACACCGTCTGTGCCTGATACGAGAACAGGTTCTTCATAACCTTTAGGAATTTTACAAAGTGCGCCAAAGCCGCCTAATCCGCCCATCACTTCAGGACGAGTGGTGCGTTTCGCAACAGATTTAATTCGATCGACTAACGCGTCACCGGCTTCGATGTCGACACCAGCATCTTTATAGCTTAAACCAGGGGTAGGGTTAGAAGTTGAGTTGCTCATAATGAAGTCTCCGCATTCGCGCGGGGGATTATAACCCGAATATACGAAACTCTTATGTTATTTATGCGCTAAAATGCTATCTTTATTAAAATATTTTACTTTATATAACGATTACACTGCAAAAAGGCGAGATTCTATGGCAGATCGTACTTTACGTCGCATTTTTATCCTTGCCGGGATAGCTTTAATTTTTTGGATTTTATATTTACTCAAGCCGGTCGTTATTCCATTTATTGTCGCCTTTCTTGTGGCTTATCTGTTCAGTCCACTGGTTGATACTTTATATCGGGTTGGGGTGCCGCGCTGGTTATCCATCAGCATCGTTTTTGTCGGAATCGGGATTCTACTGACCGTGGCAGTCTGGTACATCATTCCGCTGGTCTGGAAACAGCTGATGATTGCCCGCGACAGTATTCCGGTCGGAATTAACTGGATCAATACCACCTTTTTGCCTTGGATTTCTGAAACCTTTAATGTCGATGAGATGGAAATTGATACCACGCATATGTCAACCATTATCATGGACTATGTGCAGACCAATTACAGCGCCGACAGCATTCAGGCCATGATTTTACGGGTGGCGCAGTCCGGTCTGAACTTTATCCAGATTGGCGGGACCATTGTTTTAATTCCAATTATTGCCTTCTATTTTCTGCTCGACTGGGACCGTATGCTGGACAGTCTACGCCGTTTAATTCCACGTCCGTATGAGCGCAGCACCCTGCATATTGTGAATGAATGCCATAACGTATTAGGCGCGTTTGTCAAAGGTCAGTTCCTGGTGATGATCCTCCTAGGTGTGGTCTATGCCACCGGTCTGCAACTGATTGGTCTGGACGTTGGCCTGATTATCGGGATGGTGGCAGGTCTGGCCAGTATCATCCCATATTTAGGTTTTGCGGTCGGGATTATTGCTGCGGTCATTGCCACCTTATTGCAGTTTGGTATCGACTGGATGCAACTGTTCTTGGTGCTGGTGGTGTTTATGATTGGTCAGGCGGTAGAAGGCTATGTACTGCAACCATTTTTACTGGGCGATAAAATCGGACTGTCACCGGTAGCTGTGGTGTTTGCCGTACTGGCCGGTGCGCAACTGGCCGGTTTCCTCGGGATGCTAATTGCCTTGCCGGTTGCCGCGGTAATTGTGGTCTTGCTACGTCATGCCCGGGATTGTTATGAACGCAGTCAGTGGTATGGACAGTCGACGGCCATCATTCATCATGACCAGCAAACAGGTAGTCTCAGCATAGAAACTGATCAGGTGGATGTGGATATTGATCTTGAGAAAGATCAGACAAAGCCACTGCAACAGACTGAAAAATCGAGTAAGATGAATCCTCTTGATCCTAAAGATGTTTAACGAAGGCCTATTCTGTATATGCGTCAACTGCAGCTTGATATAGAACCTCAACTCGATGCCCGAATCAGTGATTTTTCTGGTCCGGGCTGGGGCCATGTAATTGACGCAGTGCGACAGTTGCATGCGGGGCTGGTCAACCGTTTTTATGTTTATGGCGGTGCCGGTACCGGCAAGAGCCATCTGCTTTCGGCGATTTGCGATTCTTATCAGGAAATTGGCAAATCCGCGATTAAAGTCTCTTTGCTGGAACTTCTGGATGCCCCGACCGAAGCCATTACCTCTTTAGATCATTTTGATCTGGTCTGTCTGGATGATATTGAAGCGATTAGCGGCGTGCCGCACTGGCAGCGCGCGGTATTTCATTTAATCAATTACAGCAATGAAATGGGTGGACAACTGGTATTTTCATCACGTTTCGCTCCGATTGAACTGAAACTGGAATTGCCTGATTTACAGTCCCGTTTAACTCAGGCTGTGAGTGTCAAAGTGCCGACCGGCAGCCTGTTTGCCGACCGTCAGGCGTTGGTGACTTCGGTACTGCAACGTAAAGGCATTCAGATTGATCAGCAGATTATTGACTACTTGCTGCTACATGGTCCGCAGCAGACCTCAATGCTGTTACAAAGCCTGCAACAACTGATTCAGCTGCTAAAAGGCGAAAAAACCAAACTGAGCGGCGCGAATTTGCGCCAGATCTATGCATTAATTGACGAATATCGGTAAAATACAAAAAAACTTGAGTAATTACTCTAGCTATGACAAATTACACTCAAAATAAGTCTTAGTTGCAAGGAAGCTGCAACTTAAAAATAAAAATGAATAAATAGGTTAAGGAGTAAGCTTATGCTCAAGCGGAGCATCGGCATTGGTATGCTGTTTATTGCGGGACATGCTTATAGTAGCAATATTGTTGTCACTATCACTGAAGATATTCAAGCCAATGATAAAGAATGCTCACTGCGCGAAGCAGTCGAGTATATTAATTTGGGGTTGCCGGAAGAAGGTCATAATGGCTGCGGTGGCGAAAATTCCTCCAATGTCATTCTGTTAGAAAAACACGCCGTTTATAAACTCAATCAGCAGTTAAAAATTACCCAACCCTTAAGCATTAAAACCACCTATGACACCGGCTTGAAAGAAAACAATATCAAAGGCCTGAACAATGCCATTATCGAAATGGCTGGTAATGAACGTATTTTTCATATTGAAAGCAGCGATGATAAACGTATTCAGGTCAACCTGAGCGAAGTCAGCCTGCAAGGCTGTGGCAGCGACAGTTGCCGTCCCAATCAGGGCGGTCTGATTCTGAACCATGAATACCTGGTGCTGGATTATGTCAAGCTGAGTCAGGGTCGAGCCAACCAGGGCGGCGCCATCTATAATCTGGCTGAAGTGGGAGAGAATATCGCGCCAGCCTTTATTGAAATTAAAAACAGTTTAATCCAGCACAACCATGCCACCGAAGGTGGCGCCATCTATAGCCGACTGCCAAGCTTCCGGATTTATGCAGCGGTGTTTAGCGACAACAAAACCAGCGATCTGGCATCTGCCAACCTCTACACCCAGTTACCTACAGAAGATGTCGAAAATCTCAAGCTGCTGGCCGCTGCCAATACCATCAGCAGTACGACCTTTAACCGCAATGAAGGCTATGTGCTGAACCTGAGAGACAATATCGGGGTCAATAACGTCACTTTAATGGGCAATAGCGCAGGGGTACGTTTAGAAGCCCCGGCAGGAAAAGGCTATATTGCCAACAGTATTCTGCTGGCCAATCCACATCCTGTGACGGCGCAGTCTGCTAACTGTAGCAAAGAGGCAGCCGATCAAAGCGTGCTGCAAAACAATCTGGTCTCTGAAGAATGTGGAACGGGCGATGCCAATTACCCGAACCAGATCTGGCAGGGTAGCCATATTTTTAGCGGGAATATCCTGGAAGGTGCCTGTAAAGTGCTGAGCGAAGATGAGGATGCCTTATTCTGCCCGTATCAGGTCAAAGAAGAGCAGTTCCTGGGCTATATTCGCCCACGTATTTTACTGAATTACCAAGCTCTGGCTGACTCTCCAATCGTCAACAAAGGCTATGCACAAGTGGGCACCACTGAGCAGGTTACTTGTGCCTCGGCAGATCAGCGCGGGGTGAACCGAGCTTCGGATAATACCTTGTGTGACCGTGGTGCAATTGAAATTACCGTACCTGATGCCTCAGGTCTCATTGGTCGGGATATTCTGGCCGGTGAAATTGCCGAAATGTCGGTCAGCGATTTAATTGGTGATAGTGATCTGGTACCAGCCGAGTTCTGTGATAGCCTGTTTAGCAGCAATCCGACCGGGAAAGCCTGGCAAGCCGGCTGTGTGCAGATTGAGCAGACCCAGACCAGTTCCAAAGGCCAACTGACAATTGATGAGCAGGGCAAGATTATTTATACCCCGGATTCTGCTTGGCATGGCGCAGATGTTTTTAAAATTAAACTGGTGACCAGCAGTACACGTTTTAATACCACCAAACCGTATGTAGAAATTCGTGTACAAGTGATTCAGGCACCTGAAAACCACATGGATAGTGACAAAATTAAAACATCTGGCGGAGCAGTGGCTGGCTATGGCGTGCTCATGTTGATGTTATTGGCAGCTTGGCGCCGTAAAAAATAAAAACAGGGAAAGGGAATGAAAAATTATAAAAAAGCACTCTTGGGAGTCATGATTGTCAGTGCCATGTCATTAATGGCCGCAGAAGACCGTACTATTTATGTCACCACATTTGCCGATGAAAATGGTGAAAACCCGGATAAATGTTCGCTACGTGAAGCCTTGGTGGCGGCCAAACAGAACAAAGCCTTTGGGGGCTGTAGTGTCGGCAATACCAACTATATTGCAGTGGATTATATCCGTCTGCAAGCGGGTGAATACAAGTTAAATGCTGAATTACGCCCGCAGTCCAATGTGCGGATTATGGGCGCAACACCGCTTGATTACAGCAAGAAAGATCCTATTACCCACCGTTATCCGGCGCTGATACCGCATCAGACCATTATTAACGGCCAGGGGCTGCATCGTATTGTTAATACGCTCGACAGTCAGGCCAATGTCATGTTTGACGATCTGACCCTTAAAAATGGCTATAGCGATGGGCTGGGCGGGGCTTTACTGGTTGCCGGACCGTTGACCTTGACCAATACCGCAATTCTGGATTCGCAGGCAGCGCGGGGTGGTGCACTGTATATTGCTGCCCATAATCAGGAACAGCCAATTACGGTGGTGAATAGCCTGATTCAGGGGAACAGCGCCAGTGTCGGCAGTGTGCTGGCGATGGACTGTACGGCAAATCTAGCAGATACCCAGGCCAATATCACCATTCAGCAAAGCAGTGTCATTCAAAATGGCAACAGCAACAGCCTGAGTAGCTTTGATTTTTGTGGCAAGCCGCGTCTGACTTTAACCAATACCACAGTGGCTAAAAATAAAGCGAACTTAACGCAGGGGCATATTTTTAACTTGGCCAATGGCCCGGAGCACCGCCTCAGTACGCAATCGGTCTTCAGTTTAAATAACAATACCATTGTCGAAAATGAGGCCGCCAGCACCTTCTATTATGATGATTCAGGCATCAAAGTATTAAGATTTAATGTGCTGGCATTTAATACCGGAAAATCATGCCGTTATGCGTTGAATAATGGCAATTTAACCGAGCGGCAACCGAATATCAGCTCATCACGCAATGCGCTAATTTTCCCGAATGCACAAAGTGTAGAGCAGGGGGTATGTGACCTGCCGGAAACGCTCGCGAGCACAGAAGAAAACTCAATGAGCTCGGTGAATCTGAGTGGCAAGCAGTTAAGTGATGTGCTCTATCCAATGCAGCCGGCTTCAGCCTATAACTTATTCCTGCCGTTATATTATCCAAAAAATCTAGGCAATGATGCAGACCTGGTCAATGCCGAAGGATTTGGCTGTGAAGTGTCAGATCAGCGTGGTTTACAGCGTGTGACTGATGGCACCCTGATTTTAGATCCAGAACAGAAAAACAGCTGTGAAATTGGTTCGGTTGAACTCATGCGTATGACCGCAGCAGATATTGTCAATCTGAAAAACGTGTCGCATGTGACCTTGTTTGACAGCTATCAGCAGGAGATTGACCGTTTAAAAGCGCTGGTTCAGGCACCAGAGAAAAATAAAGAGCTGTTGGCCCAACATCAGGCAGATCTGCAAAACTATGAAAATTTACTTAAATTTTCCAAGCAAAAACAGAAGTATCGGACTATTTATATCGATCCATTTGCACTGGCCCTCAAGCATGATGAACCAAATGCCGATGGTAGCGTGGCACAATTGCTGGAACTAAAACCGGAACACTTTAATATCAGTACAGAAGTCTATGGTATTGGCGGTGGTTTAGAAGATGTGGCCTTTGACCGCAGTAAACTGCTGCATGATCCAAACCTGAAATGCGAATGGGATGCCGATGTAAAACGGATTCTGTTCTATCGGGTCGATGATCAGGTGACCCAGAATATTGATTCTGCCTATTGTGCCTATACCATTACGTCGGTGACGGATCCAACTGTTCAGTCGAGTGGTTTGCTTGAAGCAAAATTCATGAACATCAAACCGATTGCCAAAGCCGACCGCTACACCATTGAATATGGTTCGGATTTGAAAATTAATGTCAATCCGCTGGAAAATGACAGTGATGATGGCGATGGACCTGTCAATACACTGCTGTCTGGACAAAATAAACCGGCCTTTTATACCGATAGCAATGGACTTGAATTGCCAATCCGTTTAACCAATGTGCCTTCAAGTGTACTGGTCACGGCAGACCGGAGTGGTCCATGTCCAGGGGATTATGTGCGTGAAACTTGTTATGGCGGAAACCTGCAGATTCAGGTGCGTAACAGCTATAGCCCGTTTGATTATGAGCTGAAATACACGGTATTTGATGCTGAACAGGAGCTGTCTAATGAGGCGACCATCAGCCTGATCAATACCGCGAAAAACAGCAATACTGAAGGAAGCGGTGGTGGAAGTCTAGGGCTTGCTGGATTATTTGGTTTATTGGGCATGGCGGTATATCGTGTACGCCGTCAGTTTAAGTCCTAAATCATGAATTCAGTGAGTGTAAAAAAGCCTCTTTCAAGAGGCTTTTTTATGGACCAGCATTGGGTTGATGTGTGGCTTAATCGCTTAGTATTCTGTCGGCGTGATATATTTATTGATATATTCTTCACGAATCAGCACGCGTTCTTCAGGCGTGGCCTTCTGCATTCTTTGGCCGAGTTCCTTGCGTTCCTGGGTACTCATTTTTTGCCAGGTTTCACGCATTTTCTGCTTTTCTGCATCGGGTAGCTGGATAAACCAGTCCATACGCTGCTGCAAAGAAGCACTTTTATCGGACGGTAGTTCTTTTAAATTCTGATAACGCTTGATTAAGGCCAATTGTTCTTCATCTGAGAGGGTTTCCCAGCTTTCAACAATTTTCGTATCTGCATCTTTGGAGAAAATCCAGAAACGCTCAAAGCCAGCAAAGCTGGTTTGTAAAAAGCCCAGCGCACAGAAGGCGAATGCTAAACGTTTAGCTGCCATGTTGAACTTTATCCTCACCCAGCACCAATAACATTTCTAGATCTTCCATCATTTGCGGTGAAAGTTTTGGCGTAGCCACCACCTGATTTTGCGGTTGTGCGGTCATTTCTACCGAATTTGGTAAAATGACGAACCCTGCAATGGCAGCCGCAAGTGCAAAACCGGACATTTTCCACAGGCCATAGCGTGATGTCTGCTGGTCCTGAATCTGATCCAGAACATGATTCATCACCACAGCTTTGTCTTTGTGGTGGTGGGCGAGTCCATCAAGTTTGGAAGTCACTTGTTTTAAGAAATCATCTTGTTTCATTCTGATGATCCTCCCAGATATGGATTCATATGTGCCAGAGTCTGGCGTAAAGCCTGAATAGCACGATGATAATGGGTTTTTACACTGCCTTCAGAACAATTCATAATCTGGGCAGTGGTCTGAGTATCGAACCCTTCCCAGGCCCGCAGCATAAACGCTTGTTGCTGACGCACCGGAAGTTTGGCGATTGCCTCCTGAATTTCTTCAGCAGTCATGGCTTGGTCCAAAAACTCAGCAGGATTGAGTGCACGTTCATCGACCAGATCATTTTGTTCGACATCATCGTCATCCAGGCTGACTTTGCGGAAAAATGAAAAGGGTTGTGCACGACGGGCTTCTTTACGTCGCCAGTCCTGTAATTTGTTATTTAAAATGGTGTAGAACAGCGGATACCACTCATCTGTGCTTTTATCGGCATAGGATTTGTGCAGGGAAATAAAGGCTTCCTGAACCAGATCCATCGCGATGCCATGCTGTCCCTGAGTGGCACTTTCCATCATCACTAAGGCGCGCCCGGTGACCTCGTGCATAAAAGTTTTCAGGCGTTGTTCAGCCGTACTCTTCAGAGTACTCAAACTTTCAGGTTGAGACTTTTTGGGTGCTAAATCCATAGAGATGGAAAATCCTGTCATTGGATACCCACCATTATTTTTAACTTCATGGCACTATTAACGTTAAAAATAATGGTTCGGTTGACATTACAAGTTATTATTTTTCTAGTGTAATCTATTTTTTTAATAGGGCCAGCCTATTTAATATAAATTAACGTATTAGAGTCGTTGACGTACCATTTCAAAAAAACAGACTGAACCGGCAATCGCGACATTTAAGGATTCCTGTCCGCCCGGTTGTGGAATGGTAACGGCTTCGGCATGTGCCAATGCATAATCCGATACACCTTGACCTTCATTGCCGAGAATCCACACACACGGCTGGCTTAAGTCTTTGGCATACAGGCTGGTGGAACGATGTGAACTGGTGACATAGACCGGAATTTTAAACTGTTCCAGAATCTCCTCGAGCTGGATATTTTCAAAGGTCTGCAAAGAAAAATGCGCACCCATCCCGGCACGTAATACCCGTGGTGACCATAACGAGGCGGAGCCTTTGGTGCAGACAATTTGCTGGATGCCGGCTGCTGCAGCCGAGCGTAGCAGGGTGCCGACATTGCCCGGGTCCTGGACATTTTCCAGGATTAAGGTATCGGCCTGATAGTCAAGCGCCTGACTGGAACTTGGCAAATCAACAATGGCCAGACAGGCAAGGGTGGTGCCCAAGGTACTTAAATCTTTATATAAAGACTCGCCAATTACAAACACCGTACCCTGATACTGGTCCAGAATATCGTTCAGATCAGGATGTTTCAGGGCATTTTCGGTGGTGAAAATCGCGTTAATTTTCCGGTTTTGCTCTAACCATGCCAGACAAAGGTGCGAACCTTCAAGCACAGTCTGACCTTGTTTTTTGCGGTAGCTGTTTTGTTCAATCAAGCCGCGTAGGTGCTTAATTTTAGGATTATCTTTCGATTCGAGAAATAAGATAGGCATGGAGAACATCCACACCTGTGAGCACAGACCCACAGGTGTTAATCAGAAAAAATTAAGCGTGGTAGCCAGTAACAAGATCAACTTCGTTTTTAGAACCAATGATCACTGGTACACGTTGATGCAGATCGGTCGGTTCAATTTCCAGAATACGTACACGACCTGTTGTCGACGCACCACCGGCTTGTTCCATGAGCATACTCATCGGGTTGGCTTCATACATTAAACGTAAACGGCCAGCTTTTTTCGGGTCTTTCAGGTCATATGGATACATGAAAATCCCGCTACGGCACAGAATACGGTGAATATCACCTACCATACAGGCCACCCAGCGCATGTTAAAATCTTTTTCACGCGGACCGGTTTTACCGGCTAGCAGTTCATCAATATAACGTTGAACGGGTGCTTCCCAATGACGCTGGTTAGATGCATTAATCGCATATTCTTTGGTGTCGGCTGCCACCTGGATATTTTCTGAAGTCAGCAGGAATTCCTGAGCTTCCGGGTCAAAGGTAAAGAACACTACACCTGCACCGACGGTTAAGGCCATCATGGTCGATGGACCATACAGTACATAACCGGCAGCAACCTGGTGAATGCCCGCCTGCATGAAATCAGCCGCTTGCGTGACGGCATTTTTTGCCGGAAGAATCGAGAAAATGGTGCCGACACACATATTGATGTCGATGTTGCTTGAACCATCTAGCGGATCGAACAACACTAAATATTGACCATTTTCCTGTGCCGGAGTGAACTCATCCAGTTCTTCTGAGGCTAAACCGCCGACATTGGGATGTTTCTGTAAAGCATCAATCAGGTAATCATTGGAAATGACATCGAGTTTCTTTTGCTCTTCGCCTTGCACGTTCTCATTTTGTGCACTGCCCAGAACCCCAGCCAAGGCGCCTTTTTGTAAAGCCTGATCAATGGTTTTGCAGGTGTTGGCAATGGTCTCAATCACCTGTGCAAGTTCAGGGGTTAAATTTCCGCTTTGTTGTTGTAGAAATTGGGACAGGGTGCGATAAGACATAATAGGAAAACTCCGAATAAGAATCGATCGGGCATGATCAAAAAAACTTTGTCCGATATTTTAGATGAGAACAGCTTAAAAGAAAAATTAAACTCAACTATTTGACGTGATTTTGCCCTTGCAAGTCTGCTAGAAAGTGCTATGTTGATGTGAAGGAACAGAATCAACCAGTATATAGGAGCACACATATGACAACGTTAAAGTTTGATGCGACTCCAACCCCAAGCGAAGGCATTAGTTTAGATGAAATTAGCGCCGACAAGGTCAAAGAGGCCTGGAAGGGGTATGAAGCAAAACCAGAGTACAAGAAATTTAACAAGCACGACATGATTGAGTCGATGCAACCCGCCAAAGATGAAGAAGATGCACAGGCAGATGCACCTTAAATAGAATTTGGCTCAGCTCTTGTGTTTGAGTATTAAAAAAGCGCCCGATGGAGCGCTTTTTTATATTGAGCAACTCTGCTCAATGATGCTTAACGCAGTAAAGGAGGTACCGCTTCGTAGTTGATTTCAACACGGCGGTTTTCTTTCCAGGCACTTTCATCATGGCCTGGGTTAACCGGCATTTCTTTACCATAGCTGACCGGTTCCAATTGACCTGGATTCACACCCGTGGTGACCAGGAAGCTTTCAACCGCTTTGGCACGACGCTCACCCAGGGCCATGTTGTATTCACGGGTACCACGTTCATCGGTATGACCTGTAAGCGCGACTTTCGAGTTGGCATTGGCCATCAGGAATTGTGCATGTGCCTGTAGGGTTTGTAGGTCTTCATTCGACAGTTCGCTGCTGTCATAGTCAAAGTGCACCACACGTTTCGCCAAGAATGCTTTATTGGCTTCAGTTACACCTTTGGCAGATGCACCGGCCAGGTTTTGTGCATTCAAGGCTGCATCATCACTTAAGCCTTGTGTATTGACCGTGGTTGAAGAGGTCGGTGTTTGTCCTGCTTGAACATCGGTTGCAGGCTTACGGTTGGCACAGCCAGTCATCACCAGCGCTGAGGCCAGTACAGGCAATACAAATAATTTTACTGCGTTCATTTTCATCTCCATGAAACTTGGTTGTTCAGTTGCTCTTATTTTGGTGCCCAAGCCGGTTCACGCACTTCACCTTGTTCACTTGGCAAATTCATACGGAAACGACCATCTAAAGACATAATGGACAGCAGGCCACGCGCACCTTCACGGGTTGCATAGACCACCATCTGTCCATTTGGTGAGAAGCTTGGAGATTCATCCAGGCTGGTTGGGGTGAGGATATTGGTAATGCCGGTATTAATGTCCTGAATCGCAACTTTATAATTGCTGCCACTTGGACGATGAACCAGCGCCAGTTTTTTACCATCGGCACTTAAAGTACCACGCGCATTAAATGCGCCGCGGAAGGTCAGACGTTTGCTGCTGCCCGTGTTCAGGTCATAGCGATAGATTTGCACTGAGCCGCCACGATCTGAAGTAAAAATAAACGATTTACCATCGGGTGCGTAGCGTGCTTCTGTATCAATGGCGCTGTCATTGGTCATGCGCTTGAGTTGACGCGTGCCCAGATCCATCTCGTAAATTTCCGGATTGCCGTGCATTGAAGCAGTAAACAGCATGCGTGAACCATCTGGAGAGAAGCTTGGTGCGCCATTTAAGCCACGGAAGCTGGCCAGTTTTTCACGTGAACCGGTAGATAAATCCTGAACATAAATCGCAGGGCGTTTGGTTTCAAAGGACACGTAGGCAATTTTCTTGGCATCTGGCGTCCAGGCCGGCGACAAGATTGGATCGCGTGAAGTCAGAATGGTTCTTGGCTGTTCACCATCGGTGTCGGCAATTTGCAGGGTATAGCGCTGCTCCGGAGTGGCCGGATTTCGCAAGACATAGGCAATACGACCACTGAAATCGCCTTTAATACCGGTCAGTGCTTCATAGATGGTGTCACTGATCATATGTGCAGCCTGACGGGTACGTGAAGCCGGTACAGTCAGTAATTCGTTTAATAAATACTGCTGCTTTTGCACATCATACAGCTGATAGTGAATTTCAAAGCCACCATCTGCAGTTGGCTTGCTGGTACCAGTTACTACATAAGGTACACCGGCGGCCTGCCAGGCAGCGGCATTCGGACTATTATTTGCTGCACTTGCCGGCAAGTTTTTCGATGAGCTGGTGAATTTACCGGAACGGTTCAGGTCATTTTCAACAATCGGGTAAATGCTTTGATCATTACTAAACGGAATGATGGCAATTTTTGGGGCTTCTGCAGGTGCTTTGGCAATTTCCAGATGCAGCTGGGCATGGGTTTGAGAGACCATTATTGGACCCAAGGCGGTAAAAATTGCCAAGCAAAGTAGATGTTTAGGCTTCATTTCCATCATTCGCTATTTACTCAAAACATAATTCTTGTTGATGTGATTGTTCTACATAATGCCATGCTTATTTGAGATTTAAAGCAGAGAATTATGACCAAACTGTTATAACACTGTGAAAAGTGAATAAAATTTTGTCGCTTGTTGTGCAGTGTAACTGAAAAATAACAGGCCATCCCGGCTTTTGACAGGATGGTGAGTCAGCTTATTTGGCAGTAAAGCTTGAGGTGAAACTGCGTGCTTCACGGCGTGCATCCGGGTCCGAAGGCATTGGATATGGTGCAGCAGCACGTACCGCGGCCTCGACACTGGCTTTCATGTCCGGATCACTGGAGTTCACAATCACCGAGGCTACCGAACCGCTGTCGGTCAGCGTAACCCGTGCCGTGGCAGTTTTGCCAGAAGAGCCGACCGGAATATCCCAGGCCCGACGGATCTTGTTTTCAAAATCGCGTTTGGCTGTAGAGGCAATCCGTTTGGCTTCAGCTTTCTTTTGTGCCGCTTCTTCAGCCGCCTGTTTGGCCGCCGAGGCTTTAGCTTCTGCTTCAGCGCGGGCTTTGGCCTCTGCATCGGCTTTTGCTTTCGCTGCTGCATCGGCTTTGGCTTTTTCAGCTGCTTCGGCTTTGCGTTTGGCCTCCGCTTCAGCCTTGGCTTTGGCTGCTGCTTCTGCTTTGGCTTTATTCGCAGCATCGGCTTTACGTTTGGCTTCGGCATCGGCTTTACGTTTCGCCTCTGCATCTGCCTTCGCCTTGGCTGCCGCATCAGCCTTGGCCTTATCTGCCGCTTCGGCTTTACGTTTTGCTTCCACTTCCGCCTTACGACGTGCATCAAGTTTGGCTTTTTCTGCAGCTTCTGCCTTACGCAGGGCTTCGGCTTCGCTGCGGCGTTTGGCTTCGACCTCGGCTTTGGCCTGTGCAGTGGCCTTGGCTTTTTCTGCGGCTTGGGCTTTACGTTCAGCTTCTGCTTTGGCGCGCTGGGCCTGTTGTGCCTGTAATTTTTCTGCTTCCGCCTGCGCACGAGCCTCTAGGCGTTTTTGCTGTTCGGCCTGTTGCTGTGCGGCAGTATTGCTTGGTTGTGCTTTGGCCGGTTCTGGCTGAGGCACAGCTGGTGGTGCGACCGGAATTACCGGAGCGTCTTCAACCGGAGTCGCGGTTTGCTGAATCTCGGCTGCTACATTTTTATGTGCGGTCTCAGCAAACTCGGTTTCTTCACGAGTAACTGGGGGTAAATCTTCCGGTTTAATCAGCACGGTCCGAATCTGTTTGGGTGGCTCCGGTGGCTGGCTCATGCCCAGATAAAGTAAACCCACCACGGCAATGACATGCACGCCGAGCGTGAAGCCAATGGCCAGTGCTTTTTGCTGAAACGGTGGTTTTTGCAATCTTTTCATCATTTACTTTAATGGCTCAGTCAGTAAGCCAACTTGAGTTAAACCGGCGTCCTGAAGGCTGCTCATCAGGGCCATGACTTCGCCATACGCACGAGATTTTTCACCTTCAATCACCACATGCAGTTCTTTATTTTCTGCTTGCGCCTGTTGCTGTGCTTCACTTAATACGGCAGTCAGTTCACTGAGTGTTAGCGGCTGACTGGAGTTTTGGGCTTTGTATTTCAGAAAATACTGGCCGTCTTTGTCCAGACTGACCACAGCTGGCGCATCTTTGGATTCAATCGGATTGCCATTGGCCTGCGGCAAATCGACATTGATACCGCTGGTAATCATTGGGGCAGTGACCATAAAAATGACCAGCAGCACCAACATCACGTCGATGTAAGGCACCACGTTCATATCACTTTTTAAGGGCTTTTTAATACGCTCGAAGCGTCCGGAACGTTGAATGGCCATTAGTCATGTTCCCGTGCTGAACCCAAAGACTGACGTTGTAATAAGGCCACCATCTCTTCAGCAAACAAGGCACGGTCTGAATAGAGGCTTTCACCTTTGGCGGTGTAATGGTTAAAGGCCAGTACAGCTGGAATTGCGGCAAATAAACCAATTGCGGTGGCAATCAGCGCTTCGGCAATCCCCGGTGCAACGGTAGCCAGTGTTACCTGATCGACATCGGCCAGGCCAATAAAGGCATTCATAATGCCCCACACGGTTCCAAATAAACCAATATACGGTGCCACAGAGCCAATGCTGGCCAGCGCGCCTAAGCCTTGTTCCAGTTGGCCTTGGTCACGGCTTAAACCGACACGTAAAATACGTTCGGTACCTTCCAGACTTTGTGCAGTCGGGGCATGACGTTTTTTCAATTTGAGAAATTCACCCAGACCCTGATAGAAAATATCTTCCAGGCCGGTGCGTTTGGAATTGAGTTGGGCGTTGTTATATAGCGTATTTAATTCAGCACCAGACCAGAAGATTTTCTGGAAATGATCATCATCAGCCTGGGCTTTTTTATAACTGAGATGTAACTTGGCGATCAGATACCAACTATACAAGGAGGCCAGTAACAGCACCAACATGACCAGTTGTACCACAGGGCTTGCCTGCAAAATAAGATCAGAGACTTGTAGAGATGATTCTAATTGTGTTGCCATAGTTACGTAGTGCCATAAGTTTTTAGTCTTGGTCCTGTCCTAGCTCTTTTAGAATCAGGCCACGAATTTCATCCGGAAGGCGACGTGGACGCATTTCAGAACTTAAACATGCCAATTCCACCTCACCAGAAGCAAGCATGATTTCACCACGATAAATATTTTGTTGCAATACAAATGACGTTGCTTTACACGAAACAACACTTGCTGTAACAGTAATCAGATCATCCATTAAGATTGGACGCATATATTTGACATTAATTTTATGCACGACAAAGTTATAGTCGTTTTGATGCCAATAATGATCGACGCCGGAAGCACGCAGCCATTCGGTCCGGGTGCGCTCCATGAAACGAATATGATTGGCATGGTATACAATCCCGCCTGCATCGGTGTCTTCCATATAGATACGAATTTGAAATTCAAATTTATTCGCCATGATACTGTTCCATTACAATTTTCAGTTTTGGTCTGGAAGGGCCGTACAGAACTGGATTGAAGTTGTCTGAGGTTCTGTCAAATGCCCGACTGGGTTGGCTTTGCAGTTTAGCATAATGACTTTTTGCTCCTATGGCACAAGGTGTCAAATCCAGTGGCAAAGGTATAAAGAATGTAGAGCCAAGATTGGATATTTATCGTTCGGTACAGGTTGAATTAGGTGAATTGGCACGTGATTTATGCTTTTTTTGCCATACCGCCTGTGCTTGACTATTGGCAATTTTGATAGCGCGGTTTTAGGCACTGTCCGGATGACTGAGGTACAGCCGCTCCACCGCATAATCGCGTAGATGCAAGGCGAAATAGCTGCTGATCACGAAAGTTCGCTCAAACTGCTGAGGCTGCTTATTGGCAAAATATTGCCGTAGCTAAAGTAAGCCATACCAGATCAGACTAAGAAAGAACGCAGCCACAGATAAGACAATCCCTACAGCGTCTTGCAGCAGATAACAGCCAATTCCGCCCAGCACAGCCACTAATGTCAGAATCAGGGCAAGCTTCTGTTTCGGTTTTACTGAAGCGGGTGGTTGGGTATAGGTTTCAATAAAGGGGTTAAGTTCTTCAGAAAAATACAGGCTAATCCAGTGGATGACACATAGCTGATCAAAATGGATGGCATCAATGGACCAGTGCCCATGCCGATGCAGGTCGATCTGTTCAATGCCGGCTCGATCTGCATCAATGATTTTGCCGCGTTCATTTTTAAAGTCGAAGCTCAGTCAGGGACTGAGATTGCCTTGCAAAAGCTGGTTCAGATAGTTCAGTTCAGATTCACTGAAAAACTGGAATGGTTTGCTATAAGGTAGGGGCCGGATTGGCTGCAATTGCTCTATCAGCTCATCAAAATGCCGCTGAAGGTGTTGAATTAGTTGTTGTTCGGTCATCATTATTGTTGTTCGAGTATGTATTCAAGTTGTTATTTATCAAAGACCTTCATCATCTCATAAGCAATGAAGGTCAGGCATTGCTGTTATTTCGGTTCCGGCGGGGTCATGCCAAACTGCAAATAAGCCATATTGGTGGCAATCCGGCCACGTGCAGTACGCATCACATAACCTTGCTGAATCAGATAAGGCTCAATCACATCTTCCAAGGTGCCTGAATCTTCCGCCATAGCCGCGGCCAGTGCTTCGACACCAGCAGGTCCGCCGTCAAAACGTTCCAGCAACATCGACAGATAGCGACGGTCCAGGGTGTCCAGGCCATCTTTATCGACATTCAGCATATCTAATGCACGTTGTGCCATCTCTTGGGTGACTTCGCCGGTGCCTTTGACCTGGGCATAGTCACGTACCCGGCGCAACAAGCGGTTGGCAATACGCGGTGTGCCGCGGGAACGGCGGGCAATTTCTGCCGCGCCTTCTTCGGTCATCGGGACATCCATTAAACTGGCAGAACGTTTTACGATATGGGTCAGATCTTCCACCGAGTAGAATTCTAAACGCTGCACAATCCCGAAACGGTCACGCAGCGGCGAAGTGAGCAGACCGGCCCGCGTGGTGGCGGCGACCAGAGTAAATGCCGGCAAGTCCAGTTTGATCGAACGCGCTGCCGGGCCTTCACCAATCATGATGTCCAGCTGGTAGTCTTCCATCGCCGGATAGAGGATTTCTTCAATCACTGGTGACAGGCGATGAATTTCATCAATAAACAGTACATCGCCTTCTTCAAGGTTGGTCAGCATGGCTGCCAAGTCACCGGCACGTTCAAGCACAGGCCCCGAAGTCGATTTCAGGTTGCCGCCCATTTCACGGGCAATGATATTGGCTAGGGTGGTTTTACCTAAGCCCGGTGGGCCGAAAATCAGGGTATGATCGAGGGCTTCGCCGCGGCCGCGCGCTGCACCAATAAAGATTTCCATTTGTTCACGCACCACCGGTTGACCGATGTAGTCATCGAGGGAGGTGGGGCGGATGGCGCGATCAATTTGATCTTCGGGTTTTTCAGAACCACTGATAAGACGGTCTTGCATATATTATGTAAACTTCAGGTAAATACAGTTTAATGGGGCAGACGTCAAAAGCGCTTTTTGACGGATGTTCCAAGAAAATTAAATTTCGGGAATAACCTGCGGTTGGCCTTACCTTGCGAAATATATTTCTCATTCGGCAAAAGTAAGCAAAACCATCGTCATTCGCAAAACTCGTCAAAAGATGATTCGTTTCGACTATATCGCAGAAAGATTTTTGTGCAAATACTTCCTGCCCCAAACAGTTGCGAATGACATTTTCGCGTATCTCATGCTGGCCTTGAGGCAAGATAGAGTTTTCTATTTGTTCATCGACTTTAATGCTGCCCGGATAATGTCGCTGGCTTCGGTGAAGTCGCCTTTGGCAGCATTCACCAGTTTTTGTGCTTCCTGTGGTTTGTAACCCAGTGACTGTAACGCAGCTTCGGCTTCGGCCACGGCAGAGTTCCCCATAAACTGGATTTGTGCGCTGCTGGTGTTGCTTGGTGTATTGCCGGCAGCCATCGCTTTAAAGCGGTCGCGCAGTTCAATCATCAGTCGTTCAGCGGTTTTTTTGCCGACACCCGGTACTTTGACCAGGGTGTTAATATCTTCATGTTCAACCGTGTGAATCAGCATGTCGACGCTTAAAGTCGATAGAATGCCGAGTGCCATTTTTGGACCAACACCGTTGACCTTGAGCAGGGTGCGGAAAATGGTTTTTTCCTGCGCATCAAGAAAACCATATAGCAGTTGAGCATCTTCACGGACTGCTAAATGGGTCCATAAGGTGACTTTCTGGCCTTTTTGTAATTGGCAAAATGTAGACAGCGGTGTATCGACTTCATAGCCCACACCATTGACATTTAATAAGACCGTAGGGGCTTCGAGGGCAAACACCTCACCAATCAGACATCCAATCATTCAGTTTATTCACTTCTATTCGGTTAAATTTTTCAGTTCCGAGCCTGTTGTCTGCATCTTGAAGTCATCCACTTTTCTGTGATGCTCTGCGATATACAGCCGATGGGCCGGGGTGTTGCACAAGCAATGTCAGCACGCACAAAAGTATAAAGCAGTTTTGGAGGTTCTCCCAAAACGGCAGGTTGTACTTAAAAGAATCCGGCTTTATTACCTTGTAATTCCTGCGCCAGGTTATACGCCTGATGATCCGAGAATTTTGAGATAATATCCAGCACCTGCATAATATTGTCATAGTGATCTGGACCAAAATGGGCACCGGAACGCTGCAAAATCGCCATCAGCCGCTGCTCTTTAAAGCTTAAGGTTTTATGCGGTGTGGTCAGCGGAATAAAGGCATCCAGAATACTTTGCAGGCTCTGATGGGCAATAATTTCCAGACCGGCTTTTTGCGGATGCTCAAAAATTTTATCACGCGCCAGTTCTTTGGCCCGGTTAATGCCAATTTCAATATCGGCCGAGCAATATTGCAGTAAGGTCCCTTTCAGCTGGCCCGAAAGAATTTGGTCATGCTGCTTGGCAAAGGCACTGGTGACTTCATCGACCAGACGTTTCATGACCCGGCCACGTAGCGCGGCAATTTTTTGCTGCCAGGTGCTGTCCAAAGACAGTTCTTCCGGCATGCCATAATCGCCAATCAGGTTCAGGAAAATCGGCTCGACTTCATCATAGCTGAGCATGTTCAGGATGATGCCATCTTCCAGATCAATCAGCGCATAGCAGATGTCATCTGCGGCTTCGAGTAAATAGGTCAGCGGATGGCGGCAATAACGATAAGGTCCGATTTCAATCAGGCCGAGCTGTTCGGCAATCTGTTTCAGAATGTCTTTTTCTGCCTGATAGCAGCCGAATTTGGCGCGCTGACTGGCTGGACGATTGCCCTGCGAGGCCATGGTTTTCGACAGCCACGGATATTTTAAATAGGCACCCAAGGTGGCATAGGTCAGACGCATACCACCATCATGCGGATGATAGTCAATTTTGGTCAGCAGGCGCAGGCCTTGGGCATTACCTTCAAACTGGCGTACATCGGCTTCCTGTTCCGGACTTAGGTCCTTTAAAAAGTCGGTATGCGAGGCATCATCAAACCATTCACGAATGGCATATTCACCGGCATGACCAAAAGGCGGATTGCCAATATCATGCGCCAGACAGGCAGCCTGAATAATCGCGCCGACATCGGCCGGGGTAATCCACGGAGGCAGTTGATCCTTGATTTTTTCTGCTGCCAGCATCCCCAGTGAACGGCCAATACAGGACACTTCCAGCGAATGGGTCAGGCGGGTATGAATACCATCATGTTGGGTAAGCGGATGGACCTGGGTTTTGCGGTTCAGCTGCCGGAAACTCTGCGAGAAAATAATACGGTCATAATCTTTATGAAACGGGCTACGCGCCTGTTCAGTACTTTGCTTTTTACTACCAATCCGAACTGTCGAAAGCAGTTCTAACCAACGCATCTGTGTCATTTATCATTATTCAATTATTTACTGCTTTGCATCATGCCAAAAAACCAAGCCCAGTACTAGAGTGAGGCGACATGAATTGTCATGGGAATGAAAAGCAGAAAAAATCTTGCTCCTCAATATAGACAAGTGATTCAAACAATATGAAACGGCCATAAAAAAACAGGCCAAATGAGCCTGCTTTTTCATGAAGAGTTAAAATTACACCAGCCCTTCACCAGTTTCCTTGGCTTGTTGTGCATCTTTATAGACATTCAAGCAAATTGTGAACAAGACCAGGCTTGCGATCAACGGCCAAAAAAGTACATATAGGGTCAATAATTGACTAGTCATCTGAAATCTCCTTATTTACTTTTCTCAGATAGCTGGTGAAATTCAATCACCATCTTGTTGATTTGTTTAAAATCAAATCGTTCTTTACTGTAGACCAAGGTCAGAACAGTACAGACCAGAGCACTACTGCCATAAGCAGTCAGTGAACTTAATAAGGTGCCGTATTCACGCAAGAAGCCGATGGTCCATGGCATGAAGCCAATACTGGCCAAGATACCCACCACCAAACCGACTTTTTTGCCGAAGAAACCAAAGGTCATCAGACCCAGCACCACACCAATACCCAGGGTTGCAAGTAGCTCAAAGCCAAGCGCAATCAAGCCCTGGATTGGAATCCATTCAAAACGGACAATCAGGAAGCTGACGAAGGCGAGCCCGACCGACCAGTTAAAGGCACGAGAATTCACTTTGTCCCAATACAGGCTGACAATTACCGGAAATACAATAGACCCCCAAAGTGCACCCACAAAAATCAGCATTGATAAAATGTCAAATTTTAAAGTGGCGATAATGATCCCAAGCATGGTGGCGACAATCATGGTTATACGACCAATAAACAGCATTTTCTTGGGATTAGGTTGGTTTTTGGCAATCTGTTTTCCATAAATGTCAGTCATCACAATCGCAGATAACGCAGACAGATCCGAATCAGCCGTTGAAGACAGCGCACCGATCACCATGATAAATAACAGGGCCACCATAAATGGAGAGAGATACGTCGCTGCCATTTGTGGAATCAGGTTATTCAAGTTGCCATCAATCGGTTGAATTCCGGTAAACAAGGCCAGTAAGCCGAGCATCCCCAACCCGATCACAATCGCGGCATAACCAATCGTCGCCGTAATAAAACTGGGTTTAATCAAGTCTTCACGTACCGCAAATAAACGCTGGGCAATGGTCTGGTTACCGATGGCATACGCCAGAACTGCGACGAAGAAAGGCGCACCTTGTTCTAGAAATGCAGTTTTAGAGAAGAAATCGAGCTGTTCAGGCTGCAGGTTGTGAATACCCGTTTGAAACAGGGACGGTCCGCCCAAAGTGAAGAACAGCGTTGGGATAATGATCACCGCCGCCACGATCATCGCCACCAGCTGGCCAAAATCGGTAAATACAGAGGAACGGAAGCCAGACCAGAGGGTATAAGACAGCACACCAATCCCGGTGATCAAGACGCCATGTACAAAGCTTAGGGGAGATAAAATTTCGACCAAGGCACCTGCTGCAGTAAAATTCACCATCAAACTGATGACACTTCCCACAATATTGGAACCTGCCAAAATCATCTGGCTCTGGTTGCCATGGCGGGCATGCATAATTTCTGCCAGCGTATGTGCATTGGGTGCCAACTCACGAAAGCGCTTACCAAAAGGATAAATAAACAAAATCATCAGCGCGCCCCAGAGGCCGTAGTGCAAGGCACCGGAAACGCCGTATTTATAACCTGAAGAGGCAGCTGCATAGAATGACGCTGCCCAAATCCAAGTTGCGGTCATGCTGGCCGCAGACATACCAAAGCCAATAGAACCATTCGAGACCATATAGCCATCGACATTTTCATTTTTTTGTTTAATACGTAACGACAGTACAAAGGTAATGCCGTAAAAAAGCACCATCAATAGTACAGTGGTTGTACTAGTGAATTGAAACATAATTACTCCTTAAGCGAGGCACCTTTATTTTAAAAAACAAATCTTTTGGTGACGGACTAAGGCTCTAAAACAGGCAGAGCATAAAGCTGCAGAAAATGAGAAATCTGGTGTTTAAATATCTAGCCGATATTTGATCCACAGCATAAAAAGATGTACGTAGGTGAGTCCAAAAATGGACCTTGCCTCAGCAATTGAGCTAGAGCTTAACATAAAAACATCAAATTCACTGATGAAGTCAGTGGGAAGTAAGGTTTTTTGCTGATATAGGGGTGATTTTTAGATAAAAAACTATGATTTTGCAGGGTCAAATATATGAATATTTTTTTTAGGGATTACAGTAATTTATAGATTGGATTAAAACTTGTTGAAGTTTGCGTTAATTTAAAATGTTAAAAAAAGTAACAAAAATTAAAAATTCATATTTTTTCGATTTTTACTTGTTGGTCAAAGCTTATATTTTAAACCAATTCTTGTAGAATGAATTGGATGAAATTTATTTTAAATGTTATTTCTTCATATTATTGACAAGTTTTTTTTTATGAAAGGTAAGTAATCATTGGCGAATTCAAACATGAGGTGCGACAGTTTGAAAAGTCTTATGATAATCAACAAGCTGAGCAAATTTCTCTAATGGTGTAAGCCAATCTAACGCTTTTCTAGGACGAGTATTCAGTGACATGGCAACTTGATTTAAATAATGCTGATCTGCCTGATTTAAATCAATCCCTTTAGGTAAATATTGCCTAATTAAACCATTCATATTTTCGCATGTGCCTTTTTGCCAGGGTGAATGTGGGTCACAGAAATATACATCTATGCCTAAATCTTCTTCAAGTATTTTATGTTCTGCCATCTCGCGTCCACGGTCATAGGTCAACGTTTTACGCAGTTCTGCAGGTAAATATTTCAGAGCTTCAGTTAAAGCCTTGCGCACTGATTCTGCCTTTGCATCAGGTAATGTTGCCAAGATACAGAGCCGTGTATTTCGTTCAATAAGTGTTGCTATCGAACTTTTATTGTCTTTACCTTTAATTAAATCAGCTTCCCAATGACCCGGTATTTTTCTTTCTTGAACTTCGGCTGGGCGCTCATGAATAGTTTTAATATCCTGTAATATAGAATCTTTTTTAGGTTCACCGTTAGCTTTTCGCTTTTTATTTTCATGACGTAGACAGGATAATAAGTCTTTTTTCAACTCACCCTTGGGTAATGCTCGTATCGTTGAATAAATCGTTGTATGGCTTACATTCATTGTTTGATCCAAATCAGGAAATGTCTTTAAACGCTTTGCTATTTGCTGAGGAGACCATAAACAACGGATCGCTTCAACAATAAATTTCCAGAGGATTGAATCGATTTTGAGTTTTCTGTGACCACGTCTACGTCTAGCAAAAGTGTTATCAGAAGCATATCGAGCTTGATAAACATCATTGATGCTATTTCTTTTAAGCTCACGATAGATCGTACTAGGATGTCTTTTAATAAGTTCAGCAAATTTTCTGGCTGAAAAGCCTTCTTTTCTTGACTCAAGCATTAATGCAGTACGATCTTCAAAGTTAAGATGATGGTATGACAATTTTATATACTCCATAAACCCTTTAAATTAATTAGGTGGTTTATGTCGCACTTCAAGTTTTACTCTGCCATTTATCAAATAGATGCAATGATAATTTTAGGGTGGATATTTATATAGGGCTTTTTCCTTGAGAATATCTATATATTATCTACTAGATTATCCCTGATATTAGGAAGTGAAATACATAATGGAAAAAACTCTTGTGACATATTCGTGGTATGAGATTATAAGGGTTGGATTTGCATATTTTCATTCTTTCTTTTAGGTGAATAAATCAAGTTAAACTCAAGAGAATACAGGACGAAAAATAATAGAAATATTGAACGTAAAAATCCCATCTAAGAGGGTGAAGTCTCAGGGTTCAAGGTTCACAAAGGCAAAGACCAAAGGGATCCTGAGCGGATGACAGCAACGCTCTCTTCGGGTGGATATGAGTACTCAGCTTTCAGGATGATTAATTCGTACAAAAAATTTAATTTCTGGTTCTGCAGCAGGCTATTCAGACAATCTAGGACTAGCTTTCATCATGCTTATAGAACTGTTGAAAAATAAGACAATTTTCCTGAGTAGAACGGCTTTGTTGCACAAAGATTTGAAATGCAAAGCGCCCCTAATTGATCCAAAT
>ERZ1023263.42-NODE-42-length-59322-cov-13.233874_pt1 | contig 59322 bp, 67 predicted proteins | sample MGYA00380461_ERZ1023263 | MGnify/ENA primary metagenome ERZ1023263 (study PRJEB33173, sample SAMEA4830316) | metagenome | study: EMG produced TPA metagenomics assembly of the PRJEB25223 data set...
AACAACTTGATGCCGCTAACTATAAACATATCGTTCTTGGTCTTATCTTCTTAAAATACATTTCTGACAGCTTCACTCATCAACAGGAAAAAATTCAGGCTGAACTGACCGATCCTGAAAATCCCCTCTATTTTGACCGCACTTTTTTTGATACTGAAGAAGAGTATCAAAAAGCCTTAACCGCAGAACTAGAAAACCGTGATTATTACACCGCGGATAACGTATTTTGGGTGCCAGCTTCTGCGCGTTGGCAAGCCTTACAAGAAGTCTCTATTCTCAACACTGGGGCAGAATTGCCTTGGAATATAGGAAAGGAGCGTGGGAAATTTTCTGGCGTGGCAAAACTGATTGACGATGCCTTCGATGCCATTGAAAAAGACAACGAAAAACTCACAGGCGTACTTCAACGCATCAGCGGCTATGCCGTAAACGAAGACACCCTGCGCGGACTGATTATCCTCTTCTCCGATACCCACACCCGCCCAACTTACAACGGCGAGCCTGTACATTTAGGTGCAAAAGACATACTCGGCCACGTTTACGAATACTTCCTCGGTCACTTTGCCCAAGCCGAAGGCAAACGTGGCGGACAATATTTTACGCCGAAATCCATCGTTTCCCTGATTGTCGAAATGCTCGAACCCTATTCAGGACGCGTGTATGACCCAGCCATGGGCAGCGGCGGCTTTTTCGTGCAAACCGAACGCTTTATCACCGCCCATCAAGGCAACATCAACAACGTTTCCATCTACGGGCAAGAATTCAACCCCACCACTTGGAAACTCGCCGCCATGAATATGGCGATTCGCGGCATTGATTACGACTTCGGCAAATACAACGCCGACAGTTTCACCCAGCCACAACACATCGACAAAAAGATGGATTTTATTATGGCGAATCCGCATTTTAATGATAAAGATTGGTGGAACGAATCCCTTGCCGATGATCCACGTTGGGCATACGGCACACCACCGAAAGGCAACGCCAACTTCGCTTGGCTGCAACACATGATTTACCACCTCTCGCCAAACGGCAAAATGGCATTATTGCTTGCCAACGGCTCTATGAGCAGCCAAACCAACAACGAAGGCGAAATCCGCAAAGCCATCATCAATGCCGACCTGGTGGAATGTATGGTCGCCCTGCCTGGCCAGCTCTTCACCAACACCCAAATCCCCGCCTGTATTTGGTTTTTAAACCGCAACAAAAAACGTAAAGGCGAAGTATTGTTTATCGATGCCCGCCAAATTGGCTATATGAAAGACCGCGTATTGCGCGATTTCACCGCCGATGACATCGCCAAAATTGCCGACACCCTCCACACTTGGCAAACATCAGATGGCTATGAAAACCAAGCCGCTTTCTGCAAATCCACTACGTTAGAAGAGATTAAAGACAACGACTTCGTCCTCACACCGGGACGCTATGTCGGCACCGCAGAACAAGAAGACGACGGCGTGCCATTTGCAGAAAAAATGCAAAATCTGACCGCTCTTTTAAAGGAGCAATTTGCGAAAAGTGCAGAGCTGGAAGCGGAGATTAAAAAGAATTTAGGGGGATTGGGGTATGAGTAATTGGAAAGTAATGAAATTATCTGAAGTTGCAACTATCGTCGGAGGTGGAACACCTTCATCCTCAAAATCTGAATATTTTGAAAATGGAAATATCCCTTGGATTACACCAAAGGACTTATCTGGTTATAACAAAAGATATATTTCAAAAGGTGAACGTAATATCACCGAATTAGGTTTAAAAAATAGTAGTGCAAAATTATTACCTAAAAATACCGTTTTACTAACAAGCCGTGCACCTATTGGATATGTTGCTATTGCAAGCAATGAAATATCAACAAACCAAGGATTTAAAAGCTTAGTATTAAATAATGGTCATATTCCTGAGTTTTTTTATTATCTATTAAAAAATAACGTTCATATTTTAGAAAGTAGAGCAACAGGAAGTACATTTAAAGAAATTTCAGGACAAATTTTAAAAGATACGGAATTAAGTATTCCAACACCAGATATTCAACAAAAAATTGTAGATATATTAAGTCCATTAGATGACAAGATAGAACTCAACACCCAAATCAACCAAACCTTGGAACAAATCGCCCAAGCCCTGTTTAAAAGCTGGTTTGTCGATTTCGACCCTGTGCGTGCCAAAGTTCAAGCCCTTTCAGACGGCCTTAGCCTTGAACAAGCAGAGCTGGCAGCCATGCAGGCAATCAGCGGAAAAACACCCGAAGAACTGACCGCACTTTCACAAACACAACCAGACCGCTACGCCGAATTAGCCGAAACCGCCAAAGTGTTTCCGTGTGAGATGGTGGAGATTGATGGGGTTGAAGCGCCGAGGGGGTGGGAAATGAAAGCCTTATCAGATTTAGGTCAAATTATCTGCGGGAAAACACCATCAAAATCCAACAAAGAATTTTATGGTGATGCTGTGCCATTTATTAAGATTCCAGATATGCACAATCAAGTATTTATTACTCAAACAACAGATAATTTGAGTGTAGTAGGTGCAAATTACCAATCTAAAAAATATATTCCAGCAAAAAGCATTTGTGTAAGTTGTATTGCTACTGTCGGATTGGTTTCAATGACATCTAAGCCATCTCATACAAACCAACAAATTAATTCAATTATTCCAGATGATGAACAATCCTGTGAGTTTTTATATTTATCGTTAAAACAGCCATCAATGACAAAATATCTAAAAGATTTGGCAAGTGGTGGCACTGCAACTTTCAATTTAAACACAAGCACATTCTCTAAAATAGAGATAATTACACCATCAAAAGAAATTATCTATATTTTTCAAAAAAAAGTTGTTTCTATTTTTGAAAAGACCTTATCAAATTCTATTGAAAATAAGAGACTAACTGAAATAAGAGATTTATTGCTGCCTAGATTGTTGAGTGGGGAAATTTAATTACTCACGAGGTTGATTTCACTTCTGCCAATAAACGAAGAAATTAATCTATTAGCTTCCCAAAGACAGCAAATATACAAAAGGAACACCTATGCTCAATGAAAACACTATAGAACAACTTACCCTTCAACGCCTGCAATCCCTCGGTTGGGAATATCGCTATGGTAAAGACTTGCCTGTTCATGAAGGCAAGTTTGCCCGTGGCGATTTGAGCGGCGTAGTCTTTGTTGAGCAACTGCGTGAGGCGGTGCGTAAACTTAATCCTCAGCTGCCTGAAAGTGCGGTGGATTCTGTGGTGAAATCGGCGACGAAAAGCGATATTGGCGACTTGGTGGTACGCAATCAGGCGTTTTATAAACTGCTGCGTGATGGCGTGCGGGTCGAATATACGCAAAACGGCGAACAGAAAATTGAGATGGTGCGTTTGGTGGATTTCGAGCATTGGGGAAACAACCGTTTTGTCGCCGTCAATCAATTGGAAATCCGCAGCCGTAAAGGGGGCAAGCGGATTCCCGATATTATCGGCTTTGTAAATGGCTTACCGTTGGTGGTATTTGAGCTCAAAAATCCGCTGCGTGAATCGGCGGATTTGTTGCAAGCGTTTAATCAGTTTGAAACCTATAAAGATGAAATTGCCGAGCTGTTTGTTTACAACCAAGCTCTGATTATTTCAGACGGCATTGTCGCCCGTTTGGGTTCGCTTTCGGCAGATTTCCAACGTTTTACGCCGTGGAAAGTGGTCGATGAAAAAAATAAAAGCGCGCGGTTATATTTTGACGATGAGTTGCAAAGCCTGCTTAATGGCTTGCTAAAGCCTGAGGATTTACTCGACTATATCCGCTATTTCGTCTTGTTTGAACGGGATTCCGTTGGCAAAACCATTAAAAAAATCGCGGCGTACCATCAATATTACGGCGTAAATGAAGCGGTAGAATCCACGATTTTTGCCACAAGCGAGCAAGGCGATAAACGCATTGGTGTGATGTGGCATACGCAGGGTTCGGGCAAGTCGATTTCGATGCTGTTTTATGCAGGCAAACTGCTTGCACAGCCTGAATTGAAAAATCCTACCATTGTAGTGGTTACCGACCGCAACGATTTAGATGGTCAGCTCTTCCAAACCTTTTCTTCAGGCAAAGATTTAATCAAGCAAACACCGCAACAAGTGGAAGACCGTGATCAACTACGCCAACTGCTCGCGCAAAATGAAGTCGGCGGCGTATTTTTTACCACGATTCAGAAATTCGCCCTAAATGAGGAAGAAAGCCACTTCCCTATTTTAAATGAGCGCAACAATATTATTGTGATCAGCGATGAGGCTCACCGCAGCCAATATGGCTTTACGCAAAAGCTGCATAACGGCAAGTTTCAGACAGGCTACGCCCGCCATTTGCGCGATGCGCTGCCCAATGCATCGTTTATCGGTTTTACTGGTACGCCGATTAGCCTAGAAGATAAGGACACGCAAGATGTGTTCGGTCGTTATGTGTCCATTTATGACTTGCAAGATGCGGTGGAAGATGGAGCGACTGTACCGATTGTTTATGATGATGCTCGCCAAATTCGCTTAAATAAAAAAGACCACGATGCTTTGTTTGCAGAAATTGATGCTCTACTAGAAGAGGAGCCATCAACTTCCCTGCGTTTGCGGGAAAAATTACTAGGCTCACAAGCGCGTCTTATCGAATTGGCCGCAGATTTTGTGCAACATTTTGCCAAACGCAATGAAGTGGTGGACAGCAAAGCAATGATAGTGGTTTCCAGTCGTCAGATTTGCGTGGATTTATACAATGAAATCATCAAACTGCGCCCTGAATGGCATTCGGACAATATCAACGAAGGGGCGATTAAAATTGTGATGACAGGTTCTGCTTCCGATGCGCCTGAAATGCAGAAACACGTTTACAGTAAACAGGAAAAACAAACGCTAGAACGCCGCTTTAAAGATCCGAACGATCCGCTGAAAGTGGTGATTGTGCGCGATATGTGGCTGACAGGCTTTGATGCGCCTTGCTGTAACACGATGTATATCGACAAGCCGATGCAGGGGCATAACCTAATGCAAGCCATCGCCCGAGTAAACCGTGTATTCCGTAATAAAAGCCGAGAAAATGGTGGCTTGATTGTGGATTATGTTGGTTTGGCAAAAGAATTACGAGCAGCCACACAGCAATACACCAATTCACAAGGCAAGGGCAAGCTGACGGATAGCGTGATTGATGTGTTCTTTAAAATGAAAGAGCATTTAGAAGTTATCCGCAGCTTGTTTGCAACGCCAGTTGAGGGGAAAACCTTTGATGTTCAGGCTGCCTTAGAAAAAGATAATCCGAATGATCTTTTGATGGCGATTCGTTTTGCCGCCAACCATATTTTAAGCCTTGATCAATTACCGTTTGATGGCAAAGCGCACGAGCAGCATTGGTTTAATAAAAAAGAAACCGAACCACGTAAAAAAGCCTTTTTGAAAACGGCAGGTTTGGTAAAAAAAGGCTATATGCTGTGCGGTACATTGGCTGAAGTTGAGCCGTATAACCAAGAAATCGCCTTTTATGATGCCGTACGGGCAATTTTAACTAAACGTGAACAAAAAGGCACAGGCACAAATGAAAGACAGATTTTATTGAAAAAATTGGTCAATCAAACTGTGTATTCTGAAGGCGTGATTGATTTATTCGATCTGCTAGAAAAACCACAACCACAAATTAGCTTACTTTCCGAGGAATTTTTACAAACTGTAAAAAATAGCCCAACTAAAAATTTATGGGTTAGCGCGATGGAGCGTTATTTGGCAAGTGAAATTAAAGTTAAATCAGGCACAAACTTAACATTGCAAAAAGATTTTGAACGGCGTTTGAAGGAAGCATTGAATCAATACCACAATCACAATTTGACTGTGGTAGAGATTTTGGACGAACTCTTTAAAATGAGCCAAGATTTCCAAGAACGTTTAGCATTAGGGAAAAAACTAGGATTAACCAAGGAAGAACTAGCCTTCTATGAAGCTCTATCTCAAAATCAAAGTGCAAAAGATTTGATGGGTGATGAAGTGCTTTCTAAACTGGCGAAAGAAATCACGGAAACACTTAGAAAATCGGTCACAATCGACTGGCAGTACAAAGAAGCGGTGCGGGCAAGAATTAGATTACTCGTTCGACGTGCCTTACAAAAATATAAATACCCGCCTGATAAACAGGAAGAAGCGGTAACTTATGTGATTAAACAAGCTGAAGAAATTGCTGAGGATTTAACTGGTTTATAATTTTGATGCGGTTTATTTAATAACAAAAGGGCGATTAAAAACACTATGATTTTTAACCGCCCTTTATTTTGTTAAAAGTTAGATTGAACGTTTAACTTCAACCACTTCAAACACCTCGATTTGGTCGCCGACTTTTACATCGTTGTAGTTTTTCACGCCGATACCACATTCCATACCATTACGAACTTCAGATACGTCGTCTTTGAAACGGCGAAGAGATTCTAATTCCCCTTCAAATATAACGACGTTGTCACGTAATACACGGATTGGGTTGTTACGTTTCACTACACCCTCGGTTACCATACAACCTGCGATTGCACCAAATTTCGGATGACGGAATACATCACGAACTTCAGCTAAGCCAATAATTTCTTGTTTAAATTCAGGCTCTAACATACCGCTCATTGCTGCTTTAATTTCATTCAACAATTCATAAATGATTGAGTAGTAGCGTAAATCAATGTTTTCAGCTTCAATGACACGACGAGCTGTTGCATCCGCTCGAACATTAAAGCCAACAATGATGGCATTAGATGCGGTAGCTAAAGTTGCATCAGTTTCAGTAATACCACCTACACCTGAACCAACAACTTTAACTTTTACTTCATTGGTAGAAAGTTCATTTAACGCTTGAACAATCGCCTCTACAGAGCCTTGTACATCCGCTTTCACAATAACGTTCAATTCAGCCACATCGCCTTCAGACATATTGCTAAACATATTTTCAAGTTTCGCTTTTTGCTGACGAGCTAATTTCACTTCACGGAATTTACCTTGACGATATAACGCCACTTCACGTGCTTTTTTCTCATCACGTACAACGGTTGCTTCATCACCTGCTGCAGGCACACCTGAAAGACCTAATAATTCAACTGGAATTGAAGGCCCTGCTTCATCCACTTCTTTCCCGTTTTCATCACGCATTGCGCGCACACGGCCATATTCAAAACCACAAAGTACGATGTCGCCTTTACGTAGTGTACCTGATTGAACCAAGATAGTTGCCACAGGGCCACGACCTTTATCCAAGTAAGATTCAATGACTACACCACTTGCCATGCCGTCTTTTACAGCAGTCAATTCAAGCACTTCAGATTGAAGTAAGATTGCATCTAATAAATCATCAACCCCTGTACCTTTCTTCGCCGATACTGGAACGAATTGCACATCACCACCGAATTTCTCAGAAATGACATCATGTTGTAATAATTCTTGCTCAACACGATCTAGATTTGCTTCTGGTTTATCGATTTTATTTACTGCAACCACTAAAGGTGCACCCGCTGCTTTTGCGTGTTGAATCGCTTCGATAGTTTGAGGCATCACACCATCATCGGCCGCAACAACAAGAACAACGATATCTGTTGCTTTTGCACCACGTGCACGCATAGAAGTAAACGCTGCGTGTCCTGGCGTATCCAAGAAGGTGATCATTTTGCCATCATCCATTTCTACGTGATACGCACCGATATGTTGAGTAATACCACCCGCTTCGCCTGCAGCAACTTTCGCTTTACGAATATAGTCAAGTAAAGAGGTTTTACCATGATCAACGTGACCCATGATGGTTACAACTGGCGCACGGGTTACTTTTTCTGCGTTTACATCACGATCGCCTAATACCGCTTCTTCAAGCTCATTTTCATTACGAAGAATCACTTTATGACCAAGTTCTTCTGCTACTAATTGAGCGGTTTCTTGGTCGATAACTTGGTTGATAGTAACCATTTCGCCCATCTTCATCATCATTTTGATAATCTCTGTAGCTTTTACCGCCATCTTATTCGCAAGTTCTGCAACCGTAATGGTTTCTCCAATGACTACATCCGATTTAACTACTTGAGCAGGTTTAGTAAAGGCTTGTTGAAGTGCGGCACCTTTTTTGCCATTTTTACCTTTACCAAACTTAGCGTCTTTTTGATTTTTACGATTAGATTCGCGCTCGTTTTTCGAGTTTTTGCTATTTTCATCGTCGCGACCGCCTTTTTTCGCTTTCGCTACTTTATTTTTGCCACGGCCACGATTTTCATTACGACGATCTTCTTCATCTTCTGCTTCAAGTGCATATCTTGAACTTAGATTGTAATCAGAATAGTCTTCTGAAGAAGATTCATTGTCTGAATCATCTGCTTCAGCATAACGTTTCGCTTCTTCTACTGCACGACGAGCTTGTTCTTCTGCTTTTTGACGAGCTAATTCTTCAGCTTTACGACGAAGTTCTGCTTCTTCTGCTTTACGTTTCTCTTTTTCAGGATCAACAGATTTCACTTTAGAATCTACCGCACTTTTTACTGGCTTAGCAGTTTCAGCTTTCACTTTTTCAGCTTCTAAACGAGCTTTTTCTTCTGCTTCTTTTTGTTCAGCAATTTTTTTCGCTTCCGCTTCTTGCTGTGCTTTTAATTTTGCTTCTTCTTGTTGAGCAATATCAGTTTTTACTGTGCGTTTTTTACGTACTTCTACTTGTACTTCTTTGCTTTTACCGCCAGTTGTGGTGCTGCTCACTGTTGTTTTTGTTCTGCGTTGAATGCTTAATTTTTTTGGCGCATCAGCCTTAACATCTTCAGTCATTACTGCTCTCCTTATTCTTCGCCAAACCAACAAATATTACGTGCAGCCATAATTAAATCTGCGGCCTGTTCTGCGGTTAATTCTTCAATATCAGTTAAATCATCAACGCCTTGTTCTGCGAGTTCTTCAAGGGTGGTAATTTGTTTTTCTGCTAGTTTGATCGCAACGTGACGATTCATTCCCTCTAAATTCAATAAACGATCTTCAACATTCGCTTTTTTTAGTGCTTCTTCTTCAGCTACTGCTGCGGCTGTAATCGCATTTTTAGCACGAGTTTGAAGCTCTTCAACAAGATCTTCATCTTCCAAACCATCAATTGCTGTCAATTCATTCATTGGCACATAAGCAATTTCTTCTAAACTGGTGAAGCCTTCTTCCACAAGGATTTGAGCAAATTCTTCATCAAGTTCTAATGCGTTAATAAATAAATTTAACACTTTGTTATCTTCTGCTTGATGCTTAGCATTTAACTCATCAGTCGTCATTACGTTTAGTGTCCAACCCGTTAATTGTGTTGCTAAACGCACGTTTTGACCATTACGACCAATGGCTTGAGCAAGATTATCAGCTTCAACAGCAATATCCATAGAATGATTATCTTCATCAACGATAATAGAAGAAACATCCGCAGGTGCCATCGCATTAATCACAAATTGCGCGGGATTGTCATCCCAAAGCACGATATCTACACGCTCGCCACCAAGTTCATTCGTAATTACCTGAACACGCGCACCACGCATTCCTACACAAGCACCAACTGGATCAATTCGCTTATCATTTGATTTCACTGCAATTTTAGCGCGAGAGCCAGCATCACGAGCTGCACCACGAATTTCAATCATTTCTTCGCCAATTTCAGGCACTTCAATACGGAATAATTCGATCAACATTTCTGGTTTAGAACGTGTCACAAATAATTGTGCAGTTTTGCCTTCAGGATTTACTTTATAAAGCACCCCACGAACACGATCTCCCGGACGGAAGTTTTCACGTGGTAACATATCTTCACGTGCAATCATCGCTTCCGCTTTATTGCCAAGATCTAAAATAATACTGTCTCGACTTACTTTTTTTACAGTGCCTGTTACAATTTTTCCTTCTTCTTCACGAAATTGTTCAACCACTTTTGCACGTTCGGCTTCACGAATTTTAGTGCTAATAACTTGACGTGCTGTTTGCATTGCAATACGGTCAAATGCAATAGATTCAATTTGATCTTCTACATACTCTCCAAGTTGCAAATTTGGATCATCAAATTGCGCCGCTTCCAAAGTAATTTCCTTCGTTGGTACTTTTACTTCATCTACGACTAACCAACGGCGAAAAGTATCAAATTCTCCTGTTTTGGGATTAATTGAAACGCGAATATCCGTTTCATATTCAAACTTCTTCTTAGTAGAAATCGCAATCGCACTCTCTAATGCTTCAAAAATTTTCTCACGTGGTAATAATTTTTCATTGGATACAGCTTCCGCCGCCAGTAAAATTTCTTTACTCATTTCTCTTTTTCTCCTTTTAAAATTTTGCAACAACATTCGCTTTTTGAATGTTTCCGAAGACTAAAATTTGTTCTTGATCATCAACGATTAAAGTAATCATATCCTTTTCAATACGCTCTAACTTACCTTGCCATTTACGACGTTCCATCACTGGAATTCGCAAATGCACAGCGATATCTTGCCCAATATAGCGTTCAAATTGCGGCAAGGTAAATAGCGGACGATCTAAACCGGGTGACGACACTTCTAGATTATATTTATCCGCAATTGGATCTTCCACGTCTAAAATTGCGCTCACTTGACGACTTACATCAGCACAATCATCAACTGTCACACCACCTTCTTTATCTATAAATAAACGAACTGTCATAAAACGACCCACGCGCTGACACTCAATTCCCCACAATTCACAGCCTAAATCCTTTACCGCATCTTGTAGCATTTCTTGTAAATTTTGTTCTAATGTAGCCAATTTCTACTCCTATATAGGGTGTAATTCACCGCACTATATCATAACCTTATGAAACCTTATCCTAAACAATACTTATCCCTCTATTTTAGTAATAGTAAGAAGATAGTTTATTAAATCTCAGGCATAAAAAAAGGGTTAGGTTCATAAGAACCTAAGCCCAGTTACTAAATTTCTTATAGAAAAAAACCCCAAAACTGGGGTTCTTTTACTGAACTTATTATTGGTTGCGGGGGCTGGATTTGAACCAACGACCTTCGGGTTATGAGCCCGACGAGCTACCAAGCTGCTCCACCCCGCGTCCGAAATATGTGCCACATTATAGTGATAAAAATTTAATATGCAAGAAATTTTATAAAATCATTGATGATAAATACTAGAATAGAATAAGATAACATTTTCCAAAAAGTTTAGGAGCTAATTATAGCATATATGCTGTGTTATATTTTTAGGAATTCGTAAATATCTTTAATTTTGCCATAATTTACAAATCTATAGCTCCTATCATCAAAAATAAAGCGTGAAATAATGCCAATTAATTAACGCCATTATCAAGCCTCCCTGCCATAAAAAATCAATGATCGTCTCCAATCAATTTAGAGATGAATTGTTAATAAGGTAATAAGCCAATAATAAATAGACAATATTTAAGGTTGTTCTAGCTTTCATACAAAAATTCAATCAATCTCGACTTTCCCTACCTTTCTTTTTTTGCTAGACTAACGCACAATTTTGGGGCTGATTCTGGATTCGACGGGATTAGCGAAGCCCAAGGTGCACGTCGAGGTGCGGTAGGCCTCGTAAATAAACCGCAAAAAAATAGTCGCAAACGACGAACAATACGCTTTAGCAGCTTAATAACCTGCATTTAGCCTTCGCGCTCCAGCTTCCGCTCGTAAGACGGGGATAACGCGGAGTCAAACCAAAACGAGATCGTGTGGAAGCCACCGTTTGAGGATCGAAGCACTAAATTGAATCAAACTAGCTTAAGTTTAGCGTGTCTGTCCGCATGCTTAAGTGAAATTAAAGACGAGACTAAACGTGTAGTACTGAAGGTAGAGTAATTTCGGACGGGGGTTCAACTCCCCCCAGCTCCACCACCAAACAACATCACAAAAGATCACAAGCGGTCAAATTTATTGAAAAATCAATAGTTTGACCGTTTTTGTTTGGTGTCTTAATACTGCTCAAAAGATCAGTTAATTTCACAAGCGATCGCATTTTTTAGTAGTAAAAATGGAAGTAAGAACTTACAATGCGCAAAATCTTACTACCATTTTATGAAATTCCTACCATGGCAAAAATCATCAAGCAGCTAACCATTGCACAGGTAAACAATGCCAAAGCGGCAGAAAAGATCTATTATTTATTCGATGGAGAAGGGCTGAAACTCGTTGTCAAGCCTAACGGAGTGAAAACGTGGGTGTTTAATTACAAACGCCCCTACACATTAAAACGTACCGAAAAAACCATCGGCACTTTCCCTGCAGTGTCGCTTAAAGATGCCCGTCAAAAAGCACTCAAATTTCGCCAACTTTTATCCAATAAGATTGATCCACACGAATTTGAGCGTAAACAAGCCATAGACGCACTAAAAGAACAGCAAAGCACATTCGCCCATGTTGCGAATGAATGGTTGCTCTATCGTGCGAAAATCGGCAAAGAACAAGGTAATTACACAGAAAAGACAAGGATTGATACCGAAAGACGTGTTAATTCCGCCATTGATTTAATTGGTGACGTACCTTTCAAAGAATTGACACTAAAGCATGGATTATCCGTGCTTGAACCTTATCGCCAATCAGGCGCAACGGCTGAATTGAAAAAGCGTTATTTAGTTTTAAAGTCAATCGCAGAATATGCCGAACGTTTTGAATATTGGGAAAACAACAAATGGAAATATCTTGGCGATGATCTCCCTGCAGTGAACAAAAACAAACATCACCCGTCAATCCATTACAAAGCCTTACCGGAATTCATGATCAGCCTTGCACGGGCCAATATATCCCAAACTGTTCGCCTTGCGATTTTGTGGGGGTTGCTCAACGCTACAAGGGCGAGCGAAACCGTCAGTGCAAAATATTCTGACATCATCGAACACGAACATTTGCCCAATGGTAAAGTGTGGCAAGTGGAAGTTTCAAAAGGCGGGAAAGGGGATCGATTGCACCTTGTACCGTTAAGTAAACAGGCAGAAACCTTGCTTTCATACATCAAGCAACACGCAAATAAGGAATATTTGTTCCCGTCCACTTTGTCAAAGACGAGAAATAAAAAGCATATCAATAGCCAAACACCGAATGAAGTGATTAAAACAATGGACGGCGGCAAATACAAAGGTACCATGACAAATCATGGCATACGGTCGCTATTCAGTAGTTATTGCAATGATAATCGCCTAGAACTTGGATTAGATAAAGAAGTCATCGAAATTTGCCTAAGCCATTTGAATTCCGATGAAATACGAAACGCCTATAATCGGGCGGAATATTTGCCTTACCGATTAAAGACGTTTCAAGAATGGGCCAACTATGTTGAAAAATGTGCGAATGGTTTATTCAAAGAAATTATTGCCGACAAGTCTTAATGTATTCGTTCAAGTCGCTTTCCGCAATCTTGCGAGAGCGACCGAATTTATAAGACTTTAACTTGCCGCTAGAAATCCAACGTTTCACGGTTGCTTCTGAACAAATCCCCATTTGCACGATCTCTTTGATTGAAAAATATCGTTCCATTATAAATCCCCCTCTTTCACAAACACGCCATTAATCATACGTCCTTTGCGGTCTTTGATTTGCTCGTAAGCGTACTGAACACAATCCCAGAAATCAAGATTAGCCATTTTACTGATAAGGAATAGATAATTAGATAGACAGTTTACATCCCAATCATCAGGTGGGGTTTTACTTGCAAAACCACCTATTCTTGCAGCGGTTCGTAATAGTGCCTCATCTATGGAGCTTGCCCTAAAATGTCCTGTTGGTTCAAGTAAGTGCGATTGGTTGGCGTTGGTTTCTACTGACTCATTGCGACATTGAGCGTTTATGATTGTCAGCACAACAAAACAATCACCAATACTATCTTTAATTATATTAATATTGCCTTTCGCAACACCCCCACAAAGCTCACCAAACTCCTCAACCATCTTGAGTGTTTGCTTTTTAATACTTGAGCCTTTAATCAAATTGCGATCCTCCGCCCATTGTTCAATGTTTTTTATAAGCTGTTGTAAGTCTTCCATTTTAATTTCCTCTTAATATTCAATTACAATAGTGCATAATTCATCTATTTTTTATCTAATTAACCCTAAAATCCCCCAAGCTCTCGCCCCAACCAAAGGCTTGAGCCAACGGAATTTTTTCTTCTTTAATGAAAACTTCATCGTTTTCACAACAAATCCACCGATAGTCATTAAGCCGTAACCGTCCATGGCGCATTAAAAGGTCAATTTGTGACGGTTTTAATGGCGAACCGATAGGCAACATCAATAAATTAGCTTGCTGTTCTATTTTTGAACGGTTACAGTTATTGACACAAGTCCAAGCGGCGCGATGCGCCTTGTTTGTTTCGGTGGACTCCGAATTAAGTGCGGTGGAACCCAACGCACTTTTCGCTGATTTAATCACCCAGTTTTTTAATTTGGTGATGATTTTCTTTTCTGTGAATCTGTTTTTTACCCCCACAATTTTCTTGCGAATCTCCCCGTATTTATTCGGTTCGCATTCCTCATACTCAATACAAATTGGTTGGTCGCAACGTTTTGTCATTGCGCCACCTTGCACTTCCATATAGCTTGCAAAACAGCTTACATCTGCCACAATACGTGCAATATCCAACGTTTCATCATCTGCTACCTCAGACATAGAGTCATCAATTTTGCGTAGCTCACGCCACACAGAAATAGAAGGAAGTCCAAAGAATTGGAATTGGCGAATGCCCCAAAGATTTGCCCATGCACTCACTCGTTGCACGTTTTCAAGTAATGTCAGATTTTCTACTTCATCGGACATTTCTTTGCCTTGCTTACCTGCATAGATATTCTTGGCGATGTATTTCGCCACATAGCCAATGGCAGAACCTTTGGTTGGATCAATTTCTTCTACTTTGAAACGGTATTTTTTCGCACCGAATTCATCGCCATCTAATTCCAACGCTTTCTTGCGGAATAGATGAATAACGTCATCTTTATGTTCAGGTTTTACATACATCAGCAAGTGCCAATGCGGTGTGCCATCGTGATGCGGTTCAACGCCACGAAAGCCAAAAAAACCGATTCCACGTTTGGCAAACTGTGCACGCAACTGCGCCCACACTTTATTTAAGTAACGTTGCGTATCACGAGGGCTTGCGCCTTGCCATTTTTTATTGTTTTTGCCTGTTTCATGCGTCGCGTGAAAAGAGGATGGCGCAGTCAGCGTAAGAAAGAGTGACACAAATGAATTTTCTATCGCCCATTCATCAATACCACGCAAGCGGTTCATGGTTTCCTGAAAACGGATAGCAGGATTTGCCACCGATTTTTTCCACATTTCAATCAACGGCATTTGTTCGGTGCTATCGTCTAGATTTTCCAACAGCATTTGTTGCAGATATTCGAGGTTATCTGCACGTTGCGCACGGTAGTCATTAAATGCACTTTGCGACACATAAGGGCTCACTTTTGCCGATACTGCACCACAGCCAATCTCCACATGTTCTTTCAATCGTTTTTGTGCCGTAGTAAGTTGGCGTTTCCAATGTTTTTGGCAAACTGATTTATTAAGATCAACCTCAATGTCATTCACATCTAAGAAACGGTTATCTTGATAAGCGAACCAGTGTTTTAACGGAAAACCAATATCAGCACACACTTCGCCAACTAAGCGATAAAGGTCACGAGAAAGTGCGGTGAAATCATCAAGAGATATTTCCCCACGTTCTTTCCGCTCGGCTTGTTCGGTGACAAAATCAGATTGTAATTTTGTAAACAACATGGCTAATTTGTCTGCCATTTCTTTTAGCTGATGTTCACCTAATAAATAAAACGGAAAGTTAGCCGCCTTCTTGCCTTTAGAAAGTGCGACCACTTGTGAATGCGTATCACGGTCAATCAACCAATCAAGGCTAACGTGATAATGTTGAAAAACGGCTTTCAAACGATTGGTGAGGATTTCACGCAAATAGGTGTTCGCATACGCCGCCTGTTTATTGCCGAATTTAAACCCGATAGAGCCATCATCTTTCACGCCGTTAAACGCACGCAACCACACATGGCGAAAATGCTCACGTTGGCGTTTGCGAGGGAGCGCAGAAAGCAGTTTTTCAACATAATCGAACTGGTGTGGCGCAACAGAAAACAATTCCATTTGCGCCGATGTCGCTTGAGCAGTATCGAAAGTGCGGTCAAAATTCACCGCACTTTGCATCATCACTGCACGTGCATCTGCCATCGCTTGCTCACGTTTGGCAAGATTGGCATTACACTCAAGTTCCCAGTTCATCATCAAGAATCCTTACATTGCCGTATTGGCTAAATATTCACTGTGATATTCAAAATATTCTTTGATTTTGTTGTTGGTCGAACTCACTGCACTGAGTAATTCTTCCAAACTCAACATTTCATATTGGGCTAAGTCATAACGGCGTACTTCTTCGATTGCACCCCAAATTGTGTTGTGTAAATTGCCCACCGTTCTTGTTTTTTGTTTGCCATACCAACTATCCTGATCGCCCATCACCTCGACCACTTGAAAGCGGGTGCCGATGGGTAAAATTTCTAGCGTTGCGCCACAATCAAGAGCGATACAAACATTGTTTTCCATTATTTTTTTCTCCTTTACCAACGGCTATCTAGCACGTCTGTAATAAACTCAATTAATCCCATTACCGTCACAGCCACGCCAAGAACGGCAAACAGCACCACGAAAAACATCACTAAACAACTTGTCATTTTCTTTTCTCTCTCCAGTCCGCCCATTCGGCGTGTTTTTTCATTAATTCTCGTTTCGCTTGAATTGCAATATCGCCCAAACGGATATATTCACTAAATGCCTTATTCGCTGATTGTTCATCGCCCTTATCTAAGTGGTAGAAATAAGCGAACAATTGTTCTTGCGCATTATCTAGCTTGTGATAAACATCTTTTGCACAAAAAGACAAAGCACCACGGCTTAAAATTATTGCTGCCATTTGTTATTCCCCCATCGTCTGATCAATTTGAGTAAATTCCCGCTCTGTTACGCCTTGTGAAAACATTCCCGAAAGTAACCGCACTTTACGTAGTGCACGGGCTATTTTGCGTTGTCCTTGTTCTGTGTAGTGATGCAGCTTAGTGCCTGTTAAATGCCCTGCACGTAAATCTGAAAAATCTAAATCGGCTAATTCCAACAGCATTTCTCGAAAGCCTTGTTGTAAACCGTCAAACTCTCGTTCTACACGGAATTGGCTTTTGCTTAACAAGTGCAGCGCATCATCAAAACTTCGGATTTCAGGCACCTTTACTTGATTAACACGGCACCATTTTTCAGCGGCAGATTCCGTTTCATCGTCAAAGCAATAAGGCATTAAGGCCATCACTCACCCCCATTCATTTATTTACGGAACCACCGAGCAAAGCGTTGGAAAATGCTTTGTTCACGTGCCCACTGCTCTTCTTCAAGTAATGCAATGCGATCACTGAGTGATTCATTCAGCAATACTTGCTGGGCATTTACGTTTGCTTGGTGAGAAATTGCTCGTTGCAACAGTTGAATGTTGCGAGCCTGTGCTTGTACGGTTTTATTTAACTGCCACACATTCACACGGCTACGCGGCGTGTTTTTTTCTTTGCTGTACACATATTTTTTGCTTGTCATTTGCTCAAACTCCTAAATTTTGGTTGCAAAAATCCTGTCGAATGAATTTCTTCAAACGACGGTGGGTAAAAATTAAAAGGAAATTAAGAATTAATCGGCTTCGATTTGAATCTGCCGTGGATCAATATTCTTGCGTGATTTTTCTGATGCTGTCCACGTTGCAATCTCATGTGCATCACGCATACCAAGGCTGCGTTTAAAATTGGACAGAATGATTTCAAAATCGCATTCAAAATCACGACAACGTGGATTACAGCACACCAGATGACCTTTAAAATAGGTCAAACTAATGGCACTTGATGTATCAATGTTTAAAGGCCCTTCACAAATTGGGCATTTCACTAATGATTTAACGGTAAAACTTGGATATTGGGACACACTCACCACCTTTTGTTATACTTGCCCCAAAAAGGAGCCATTATGAAAACACGTTTACTTATTCCTGATACCGATGTCGAACTTTCGGCATTTATTGCACAACACGCGGAAGATAAAGCACACTGGGATGTTTACGACCCGACTTATCGTGTAGGGATTTCCTATCTTGGTATTGTGTATCGGGAAATTATTTGCCAGTCATACGTCGAATTTTTAGCACTTGAGACTTTTCTAAAAAAACACGGTGATTTCGTGCTTGAAGCTCCGGGCAAATTTTATCGGCGTTGGGCATTAATGGATTGATTTCCGATTTAAAATGCTGTTGAAGATACCCATTTCTTAACAATAATTGTGGATAGGTAAATTCAAATTCATCACGCACATTGTGGCGAATTGTCACATTGGCGTTATGCACTAAGCCCTGCTCAATCAAAATTGCCACCGCATTTTGCACGAAGGGCAAATCATCACAGTTTTCACTGGGTTCAATCCACGCCACGATTTCGCCATATTTGTTGCGTTGAAAATGAAATGTACCCTTGGCAAGGGTTTGCCATTGTGGATCTTGCACAATGCCTGCCACTTCTTCTTCAAATTTTTCCACGCCTGCTTGCTTCACATAAGCCAAGGCATAACGCAGCATTTCCACATCTCTTGCACTAAATATTGCCTGATTATTTTGTTCACACATACACACCTTCTTTTTGTTCTACGCTCTCCACATTCCCCAATATGGATTGCACGGTTATTAAAATTAAAAGAGAATCAACACCATAAAGCACGACACCATTGAAAATAACGCTACAAGGTATGCCAGGCTAACTCGGTTTTTACGATTTCTCATATTTATCCTTAACTGGTCTATTGTTGCTGGAATCGTTTGGCTTAATGTCATCTTACTGACTGATTAATTAATACATTCTTCCAATTTCAAACGGATAAAATCATTCAATTCCCGTTTATCCGCTTGAGCCATTTCTTGTAACTTTTCTTTAAAACTTACCGTCACACGAAATGCAATAATTTCAGATTTTAGTTCGCGTTTTTTTTCTGTTTTCGCCATACCCTTTTCCTTGTTGTTTTTGTTTACTTTGTTATACTCAATCACTAATAATTATGTGTTCTCTTACCCTGAGGATTTTTATGACCGCACTTTCCATTGAAGAACGCCTCGAAAAACTTGAAGCACAAATGCAAATGCGTATTGAACGTCAAAACTTGCTTTCTGAATTGATTTATCAACAAGCCAAATTGCAAAGCACTATTCTTTATCTTTCAAAGATGCGTGAGTCTTTCCTTTACGTTGAGCCCTCATTCTCCCCACTTCTTGAGCAACAGCGCGTTCTATACACAAAACTTCTTGCTGAACTGCCTCCTGAAGATCAACAGAGGCGTGAATATGTACGTTCACTACAAGATCTCTTTGAACAGAAATAGTCGTCATTAATTTCTCCATAAAAATAAGGCTCCCATGACTGATGAAACACTGGTTATTCCCATTGAAGTTGATTCACCGCTCAACATCACTTTCCATGTCGAGACAGGAGAAATGACGGTGGAATGTTTTCAGTTTGTTTCAGGTGCGCCACAAGCGAAGATGACTTTTCGCTATACACCGCAGGCAACACAAGAAATGCTGCGGGCACTTGCGATTTTCCAAGAGAAACTCGGTACAACATTTTTAACGCAAGCCACGCCACATAACGTGCAATAGATTGTTTACATTGAGAAAGTATTGCCATTGTGTTTCTGTGTTTGTTTCCATTATTTAACTATTCCGAATCACTGCCCAATCCACATCGGGGCGTAAATCTTCGGCTCTTACTTTGCCTTCTGTAGCTTTGATAATGGCGGGAATATATTTCACATCCATTTTTCCACCGTTAAGCCAAAGATTTACTGTAGGTTGGCTAACACCGCAAGCTCTAGCTAAAGCTGATTGACTACCGCATATTTCGATAGCTTTGTTCACATATTCACTCATAGAACTCATTATAACCTTGCCTATAATTTATCTTTGAAAGATATTATAGGTAAACTTTTAATATATGCAAGAAATATTTTATTGTTTTATTCAAAGTTTACCTATAATTTATATGCAAGGAGAAAGTTATGTCTGATTTATCAACACGTTTAAAAACTTTACTTGAAGAAAAGGGCTTATCTATGAATGCCTTTTCAAAGATGGTAGGCGTTAGCCAACCAGCAATTAGTGATATTGTGAGTGGAAAAACACGCTCCCCAAAAAATATCGTTGAAATTGCGACCGCACTTGGCGTGGATGTGAACTGGTTAAAAACTGGGGAAGGTGAACCAATCGCTCAAGGTTCATTAATTTCTTCTTTAGTGAGCACTGACAGCGATGAACATCATCGTTTTCGTGTTGATTATCTTGATGTGCAAGCGGCAGCGGGGCATTCAGGGATTGAAAATGCAGACTATCCTGAAGTGATTCAGTCCATTTATTTTTCCAAGGAAGGATTATTAGAAATCGTGGGTAAAAGTACCAATGATGGTATCAGCCTTATTAATGTGCCGACTGATAGTATGGTGCCAACCATCAACAAAGGCGACATTGTTTTTGTCGATACCAAAGTCAATTATTACACTGGCGAGGGCGTGTATTTCTTTTTGCTCAACGGCGGTGCTTACATTAAACGTTTGATGAAATTACCCACTGGGGTTTACCGAGCCATATCCGATAACAGTGTTTATCCTGATTTTGATATATCAGACGAGTTATTTGATACCGCTGTAATTATCGGTAAATTTATTAAAGTGCTACCGATTAATCCGAAGGATTTGTAGGGGGGAATATGCGGCATTTTGTCTATATGAATTGGCACAAGGAAGTGAGTGCCTATTCTTTGGAAAACTATAAAGAAAATGAAGATTATTTCATAGGTTATGTGTCTCAAAAAAAACGAGTTATTACTTTTCGCAAAGATAGAATTATTAAAGAATTTGTAAATTTTGATGATGCTCAACATTATGCTGAAAATTTGCCTGAAGAAATCTTTATTCAATTCGATCAGAAACTTAATGCTATTAAGCATATCCCATCTAAACCTATTCAACATCCTCTCACTTTTTGCTTTACTGGTTTTAGCAAAGCTCAGAAACAAGCATTAATAGATTTAACGATACAAGTTGGCTTGCGTGCAATTCAGGATGTTACATCAAAGTGTGATTATCTTGTGATGTGCGAGAACTCTAAAACAATCGGCCCATCAAAACGCGCAAAAGCTGAATCGCTAGGCGTAAAATTAATTTTTGAGAACCAATTTTTTCATTTGATTGAAACAGGGGAGATACCGCAATGAAAAAACTACTTTTAATTTTAACCGCACTTTCCCTTGCTGCGTCCCCTACAGTATTTGCTAAGGCGCACAAAAAATCAAATTCTGAATCAGAACAGCAATTTAGTTGTAATGATGGAAAGCGAGTATGTGGAGATATGGAAAGTTGCGATGATGCAATGTTTCATCTTAAACAATGTGGTATGAAAAAGCTTGATCGCGATCGTGATGGCGTGCCTTGTGAGAGTATTTGCCGATGAAGATGAAGAAGTGGTAATAGTATGGCGAATAAAAAACAAGTTACTTCAAAAGATGTGAAACTTCTATGGGGTGTTTCAGCACAATGTGCAATCTGTCGTTGTCATTTATGGAATGAAAATGGTTATATTATCGGTGAACATGCTCATATTCGAGGGGAAAACCCAGGTTCTGCCCGTTTTGATGAAAAGTATCCTGAAAATAAAGTAACAACAGAAGAAAACCTCATTTTACTTTGTGCTAATTGTCATTCAATGATTGACAAAGATGAAGATAACTGGACTGTTGAGAAACTATTAGATACTAAAAGAAAGTTTATTGACGATGTAGTGCGTAGAATTAGTCATATTGAGCCCCCGAAAGCAAGTTTAATTGTTGATGTTGTAGAAATCTTTTACAATAGCATTATTCAGCCTGGTGGCAATGATGCACCATTGGATGTGATACAAAGAACAGTTTCTTTAGTTCAGAAAAATGATAAGAATGATTTCAATCATCAATTATCGGAAATTCTTGTTTCTGCTTATATGAAGTATTTTGATGGCATTCAATCGTTCTTTTCCGATCCCAGAAATGCAGAATCATTAAGAAAACTACAAGGGGTCATTAACACATTGAATATTCGTCTTTTCGCACAAAACGAAGGACGGCTTTCTAGCTTGATGTTTTATGAGATTGCTCAAGATATAATCGAGAAAAACTCACAACTTAGTGGCGAACGAGAAGACACACTTTCAATTATTCTTTTCTATATGTACTACCACTGCGACATTGGACTAAAATGATGATAACAATTCAACCGAACAAATACACCGATCCTGATAAGGCGATAATAAGTAGTAGTTGTGTCTTGCTAAGGGTGCTTATCAAAAAAAAGCTAGTGCAATTTGACAAGCTAAAAGATGTGTTAGATAAGTATAATGAATGTGCTAGCGTACTGTTTTTACCAGCTATCAATCTATTATTTTTGCTCGGTGTCGTTAAGTATCATCAAAAAACAGATTGCTTTGAGTATATAGGAAAATAATCATGCGTCTTTCTAAAATCTACATGAATCATTCTCACATTTTTGAATCCATCACCTTTAATGATGGATTCAATGTTATTTTTGGAAAGGTCATTTCAAGCAAAGATAAAAATACACATAACTTAGGTAAATCAATTCTTGCCCAAGTTATAGATTATTGTTTAGGAAAGAAAAAAGATTCCATGTTTTTCCAAAACCTAGACCAATTTAATGAGTTTGTTTTTTTTCTAGAAATAGAATACGCAAAAGATCAGTTTGTTACGGTTTCTCGTTCTGTTAGCGAACCAACTACGATGAGATTTAAATATCACTATTTAGCCGAACAAGATTACAGGGGGTTGCTTGATTCCGAATGGGACAAAACTCTTCCTTTTGAACAATCCAAAGAGTTATTAGATAGTCTCCTCAATTTTCAATTTATAAAAGGGTACTCTTATCGTCAATTTATTGGTTATTTATTAAGAACGCAAAATGACTTTCAAGACCCTTTTAGGTTATCAACACATAGAGGGAAAGATATTTATTGGAAGCCTTTTTTGGCTAAATTACTTGGTTTTGATGATGAATTACTTAAGAAAAGAGGTTCATTAATTGATAATTTAAATAAATTATCAGAACAAGAACATTTTATTAGTTTGCAAAATAAAACAGATGCTCAATCAGTATCAGATATTGAAGGTGAAATTGAATTAATAAAGTTAAAAATCCAAGATTTTAAAACGCAATTAGATGAGTTGGATTTTGGAAATCAAGATAAGGAAGAAATAGCAGCTTTGGTGGATTTGATTAATGATCAGATTGTTGCTCTTAATGATGAACTTTTTTACTTAGAAAATGATAGAAAAAGAATAAAAAACTCCCTAAGAACAAAGAAGATTTCATTCAGCACCAATGAGGCCCAATCTCTATTTAATGAAGCAGGTTTGGTTTTCCCTAAACAGATCAAGCGTTCTTTCGATGATTTGATTCAATTTAACGAAGCGATAAATAAAGAGAGAATTGAATATTTATCAAAAGAACTGAAAGAAATTGAACCAAAGATTCAAAATATATCTGAAGAACTAATCAAATTAAACAAAGAGAAATCTAGTAAGTTATCTTTTCTTAATGAGAAAAATGTTTTTGATAAATATAAGTCTTTATCTCAAGATGTTAATGAAAAAACGGCAAGGTTAATCTACCTTGAGCAAATAAGAGATATTATTTATCAAGGTGAAGAGATAAAGAAACAAAAATCTTTGCTATCTAGTGAACTTGAGTCAATAGAAAATCAGATAAGAGATAATGTGACGCAAAATGTAAAATCAGATTCAAACAGCATTTTTACTAAAATCCGTGCATATTTTGGCTCTATTATCCAGAAAACGTTAAATGATGATGCCTTTCTTAGTGTAAATGTCAATTCAAAAGGAAATATAGAGTTTGAGTATAAATTTACAGAAAAAGAGGCTCACAAAGGGCATTCTTATAAAAAGTTACTTTGCATTGCATTTGATATGGCATTGGCAAGAGCCTATACCGAGCAAGGATATTGTATTTTTTTGTATCATGATGGCGTATTTGAATCTTTAGATGATAGAGTTAAAGAGAAATTATTGGCGGTTATTCGTGAATATTCAGAGTATGGATTACAACAAATTATTACGCTGATTGATGCGGATATTCCTAATGGAATTGAAGACTTTATACATAAAGATGAAGTAATAAGAATATTACATGATAAAGATAGTTCAGGTTTATTGTTTAAAATGACGCCTTGGTAAAGATATAGCGGTCAATCGACCGCTTTATTTTTTTATGCTATCTGAAAAAGGAAATTTTAATGAAAAAACTCATCGCACTTTTTGCCTTACTGCCGTTTGTTTCGCACGCTGCAATTCTACCCAATGCGGCGATTGCGGAATTTGATGAATTTGAACGCGTGGAAGATGTATCATTAATGCATAGGGAGCTGACGGTGCATACGACGCATGAAAGCCTTTCTAAACAATTAGGTAAATATTATGCCTTTGGTGCGTGTGAAATTGCTGGGCTTTCTGATGAATGGCGTGATGTGCAGTTTAATCGCATTCGTGTGGAAAATTTATCTGGCAATCAGGGTGTGAAATGGCAAATTAGCCGCAAGGAATGCAAGAAAATTATGGGGGGCGATTATTCTGATGTTCAAATTGAAAAAGGTTATTTAGGGCGTGAACGGTTTCGTCAATTCTAGGGCGAAGATTCGCCCTACTATGCTTTTTCGTTCATTTCCTCTAACATTAATTCACATTCTATTTGGCTGGTGAAACCGTTTTCTGGTGTGATGTTATGTGTCACGCGTGTGATTAGCCAGAGAGAACCATCAATTTCTGTTTTAAACCCACTCACTTCAACTGGCATTTCTGGTATCAGTTCTGCATTGCCTAGAGCTAAATTCAGGCTAAATTTTGCTGTGCCTCGTTTCAGTTTTCTGAAGGTTTTTTCTGCAAGCTGAATGGCATAGCTTCGGCTGGCATAGGTGTGTGGTAAGGTTTTAATGCTTTCGGCATCACTTTTGATTTGTGTGCCTTTTACATCATTAATCATTCTGCCCTTTCCAGCTTGATAGCGGGTGTCTTTAATGCTTTTGCCATTTTCACCTTTGATAAGTTCGCCTTGTTGATTGCGTCGGGCGCGTGTCACTTTTCGCATTGTGGCTTTTTTGATTTGAACGCGTTGGGAATGTTTATCCCAAAGTACTTCGCCGCGCTTGCCAGTGTTGTTATCGTGCCAATAAACTTTCACACCGTCATAGTTTTCGCTTTCTGCAATGGAAAAATGGTGACTATCGCCCGATTGACGCGTAATCATCAACGGCGGTATGGGCTTTCCGTTCACGGTTTTGGCTTCACCAGCTTTCATAAACAGCAAGTAGTTATTTTTTACACCAGCAATAGCATCATAGGCTTCCGCAAGTCGTTGTAATAAATTGAGCGAGCTTTCATTGGTTTGATCTAAGTGAGAAATCTCAATTTGCGCGAGGCTTTCGCTAATTTGTGCGGTGAGTTGATTTTCTTGGGCAATTTGGCGAACAATTTGCCCTAATGTGGTGTGATGAAAACTGCGCTCAAAGTGGTTTTTTAGTGAACCGCGCAAATCCGCACTACGCGCCCGAATGGTGATGCTATCTGGTGCGCCGCTATGTTCGACTTCATCTACGGTATATTCCCCTTTAAAAATCATCGGTGCCCCTTTCCACCCCATACCTAGTGATAATAAAGCACCGCGTGCTGGGAGGGCTAATTTGCCGTCACTATCGTCTAGTTGGATGTCGAGCTGATCGGCTTCAAAACCGCGGTTATCCGTAAGCGTTAAACTCATCAAACGGCTGGATATTAAAAGGGAAATATCCTCTTTTTTGCCTTTTTCCGCTTTCGGGCGAACCGTTAAATGCACTAGTGGAATAGGGTGGGTTTTATCAAAATTAAACATTAAAACATCCCTATGACAGATTCAGCAATGGCGATTAACATTGGGTCATCGGTGCGTTTTAGGCTCATGCTGAAATCAATCGCGCGAGGTGCACCATCGCCAAAAAACTCTGTTCGGGTTTCTTGTACGCTTTCGATCACAAAAAAACCGATAATTTCAAAGGTTGCGCCGTCAATTAGCGGAAATGCACCGCCACTGTCTGCCATTAATTCCAGGGCTTTAATGGAAAGTCTGCCGCCAGTGATTTCTGGGATTAATCTGCCACTAATCGTGATAGTTTCGCTTTCTTTTCCTGTGAACTGTGCTTTGGGCATTCTACCAACAACAGAATTTGTTGGATGCCGCCAATTTGATGTACGGTCTAAACTTTGAAAAGGTATGGTTTGCCGAGTGAACACAAACATGCCCAATGTGGCAAGAGCGAAGTTTTGGAACATAAATAATCCTAAAGAAAAGTGCGGTCAAAAAATCTCGTGATTTCTGACCGCACTTGATGAATTAGCGAAAGAGAAATGCAATGCCGAAAATCACAAGCAACCAAAAGGCAAGGGAAAGAATAAAGATTCCACGCCATATAATATGCCGTGGCATATTTAATACATAATCAATCAGTTTCTGTTTCATTTCGTTCTCTTGCTTTTTCTCGCCATTGCATTAATTCAGAAAATGTCATTTGCTCAAAGGCTTGTGGTTGCCAGTGGAAGATGATGGCAATGTCTGCCATGGCATCTTCCACTGTTGCGGCAATCATTACTCGGTCGCTTCGGTTTCCACTTCCGAGTTCTTCCCTAAAAAACCGACAGCCGCCGCAGCAAGTTCGGTGAAGTCCGCCACTTCCATGGTGACAAAATCGGATTTATGCAAAACAGGAGTGGTGACACGTGCAAGTAACACTTGTAATGCGTCCACATCCATTTGCAACACATCAAACATTTTTAAGCCTTTTAATGCAGGCACAGTCGGTTTATTGACAGTGATTTCTGTGATTTGGTTTTCGCCACGAGTAATAGGGTTGGTTAGGCTAATGATTTTGGTGTTTTCTGTTTTCATTTTATGTTTCCTTTAAATAAAGAATGGGATTTAATAAAAGCCCCTTTCGGGGCAAGGTGTGTGAATTAAATGCCGATTGCAGAACGATGTTCTGCTAAGCGATCAACGCCACCGACAATGAAAACGGAATTGATTAAGTCAATTTCCACGAGGTCTTTGCCGTTTTCGATGATTTTGTAATAAGTTAATGGCACGGTGTAGCTTTGTTCGGTGTCATCACCCGATTTGCTAGTGCCGTTATCAATCTCACCGAAACGACCGCGCATGACTAGTTCGATTGAAACCACTTCTTCGGTGTCGTCTTGTTGATAGGCACCCGCAAAACGTAATGCCGTACCGTCAATTTTTCCGCCAAATTCTTTGATAAGTTCAGTCATATAACCGCCCATCTTGAATTGTGCTTCTAAGCCTTCCACGCCTAAATTCACTTTTACTGGGCCAAACATGCCGCCTGCACGGTATTCTTCCAATTTAATCGCTAATTTAGGTTGGGTGATTTCGGTGACTTGGCCACGGTAAGAATTACCGTCAGCCAAAAAATTCATTAATTTGAGTTTACGAGGTAATGCCATTTTTTACGCTCCTACTTTTGCAATGTTTGCGGCAAATTCCACAAGGTATTCATCGCTGATGTATTGGTTGAAACCAAGTTGTTCTAACGGTGGAACAGGGCAGTAATCATAAGACACAAGCAATTTTGCATCTTTTAAGGTTGCGGCAGTATTGAGGTTGGCATTGATAAATGCTTTGCCGCCGATTAAATAGCCTTGCGCCACATATTCACGCCATTTTGCATTGATCGCTTCTACGATTTCTTTTACAAGATTTACGGAAATGTCTTTATCCATCGCCCAGTCAAAGGATTGTGCAATAGTGTCTTTCAACACTTGTGCCGTGCGAGTGTAGTTTTCGTAGATAAATAATTTGTCAGCCGAACGAGTGCGTAATCCCCAAAACTTAAAGCCATTGTGGTTTACACAACAAGTAATGCCCTTTTCATTGAGATAATTCACGTCGGTTGCACTGTCGTTAATATCAAATGAAAGTGGCTTGGTGACACCTGTCACGCCAGTTAAACCTTTGTTTGAAATTGAGGTGTGCCAGCCGTATTCTTTGTCTTGATATGCACGCATTGCGGCAGCACGAACAACGGCATAATCCACTTCGGTTTCTTTGGTGTTTGGGTTAAACGATAAGAAATCACCGAAAATCAGCATTAATTCACGTTGTGAGAAATTGTTACCGTATGTCACTGCTTCTTCTTTGGTTTTTGCTGTGCCGCACGATGCATACACAAAGCCATTGAGCTTTTTCGCTACGCTTAACAATTCAGTGGTTACGTCTTGGTTGTCATATTTCGGGATACAGAAAATACGAGGTTTAACGCCACAAACTGCAGCAGATACGAGGAACGCTTTTAAGCCAGTGTAATTGCCTTCGTTATCGACTGAACCGATCACATTGGCTTTCATGGTGCTTTCATCTTCGTTTTCTTCCACGCGAATGACGACAACTTTACAATTCACAATGTCTGCAATGCCATCTAGCGCACGAGATAGCGTGCCTTGTTTACCTGCTTTGGCTTGCATTTCGGCAGTGATGCCAGTTAAAAGAGTGGGTTTGTTGAGAGGGAAAACAGTTGCGTCTGCATCTGCTGCCGTTGCCACTAAACCGATAACTGCAGTGGATGATGTGGTGAGTGTTCGCAAGGCTTCGGAAATTTCCGTTACCTTGACCCCATGGAGATATTCATCAGACATAATTTTAGCCCTATGGTTTCTATGGTTTGAAAAGATGTGGCTATTTTGTAAGGATTTAAAAGCGAGGGGTAGTGCTTGGCGTTGTGGTATTGAAACTAACAAAGGGCGGTTAGGTAGGGTTGGACGGATAACAACGGCGGAATTACCAGCCTTTTGTCAATTTACGAGTGAGCCAGTCACTCAAACGTGCCAAAAGTGCGTTCGGGTTTTTACCCGTTTTTTTACCTTTGTATAATGCGAGATAGATTTTAGCGCCTATCATTGTTGTGCCTCCGCTAGTTGTCGCATTTTTGAAACAATATCGTCATGAATGCGTTTCAGCTCTTCATCACTTAATTCTTCACGCTTTAACTCATACTTACGCATTCTTTGCACTGCTAATTGTTGTTGCAATGCACGTAATTTTTCTGCTTGCTGAAGAATCAAAAGTGCTGCAGACTGATTATCAAGACCTGCAACCGTTGCAAAACTGCTGATATAAACGCTTACTTCTCCAGCAAAATTTGCTTCTTTAAAGGCAATAGCAGCAGCTTCTCGCTCCTTATACTCTTCGGCAAACCTTGTCCATCTTGCACTAATGTTAGCCGCTGTATCATCAATGCTATCAACTAGATTTTTAATGAGTTTACGCTTAATTTCAGTTTTCTTTTTTTCATCGACAATCCAGCTGTTTCCGTTCCATTTGTGTAATTCTGTTGGTTGTCTATCAACTAGAATGTATTGACTTTTAAAATAAATAAGTTGTTTAGTCTCAAGCTCTGATTCGTTTTCTACTTCCATTTCCACAAAATCATTTAAGTTTTGCGGAATAGGGAAAATTTGATAACTATTCAAATTTTCTTTTAAAAAATAGACTTTCATTTAACGCTCCTTTATCGAATATAAATACGTTTTATAGAACGTGCATCAAGTTGGCCAATGGTTATAGTTTTACCGTCACCAGCAATATACACAGTGAACTCTTTGGGTACTACTTGGCGATAATTATATTTGGATACTATTTCACGAATACTAGTCAAACGACCTCCGCCTTCATCTTCTGCACCCACCTCAAAACTGACTAATTCAGTAGTGTTAGGATCATAATTACTCTCTTCAGATAGTCGGAGATAAAAAATTAACGTTTTACCGAAGCACTTCTCTGCTATTTCGATTTGCCCAGAATTCACGTTACCTTCCCAGACTTTTTTTAATGTGCCAATTTGAGATAAATCCTGTTTTGCCTGCAAAAATTGCTGATTTATATCAGCTTTTGCATTGGTGATTTCTCGCAAAGTTGATTGTTTATTCTCTTCTATTTTTTGTTCAACACGCTCAGATAACGCTTGCATATTTTGTGCAAGTGTACCCGCATCTAAAGCCCCAGCATTTTCAACAACACCGAAAGCCTTCACCCAGAATTGCACGTCATCAAATGTGTTTTTTGCTTTGATGCATAATTTGAGGATTAATGATTTAGGGCGAGTTTCATCTCCACCTGTTGCCATTTGAGAGGTGTCTTTAGGGGAAACAAAACCATTATCGCTATCTGCATTGTCATAACCAAGAGTGCTCCACAAATCTGAAGACTGGGCAAATGTTGTATAGTCAAAATATGGATTTTTGCTTCCTTGACTTGAGTGATTAAACCAAGAATCGTAGTCTATCGGTACTCTATGCACATGTCGCTTGAATTCATCCTCTTGCGTTTGCCCCACTTGCAAACCATTGCCAGCATTACGGATAAATCTATCCTCTGCTTTTGGCACTGCTGCAATTGAGCCATATTTACCAACTAAGTGACGATATAACTCGGGGTAACGTTGTTCGGTAACTTGGGTGGCAATCTCATCAAAGGCAATCCAGCCTGCAGGAATGTTATCCACGGCAAAATAAGCCGTCATGCCTGTGTCGCTACGAGTTAAATCAGGAAGTTGGTTGCTGTCGCCCAAAGTGCGGTATAAATCGGGAAAGGTTTTTTGGTTAAATGTCGTGCCATCGGCTTTTAAAAAACCAACGGGATTGGTTACCGCACGAGGAAATGACACCACCGCACCAATAGGCACGCCGTCGCCGCCTGTCTCTTTCCATTCTGACCAATTTGAGCCATTAAAAAAGCGTGTTTTGATTTTGTTGTCATTCGCTTTACGTGCAATTTGACGCACCGCATTTGTTGCCCCACCGCTAACTACTTCAATATGCCATTCCCCATTTTCGGGTAGATTTTGACCGCTTGCTAAGTAATAATTGCCATCGGTTTTATAGCCATTGGCATCGCCTTGCCCTTGTTCTACTTTGAAATTCCTAATGCCATAGCCTGCAAGTGTATCAGGCTTGTCTTCAATATCCGTATTAAATTGCGGTTTTGCCCCCTCATGGTAGATTTTATTACGTTTGTAGGTAAAATCGCCGTTAGCGTGCATACGAAGCGTGCCAATCTCTCGGTTGCTCGATTTATATTCGAACCAGCAATCGCCATTGTTTGCCCCGATATTTAAATGGTCTCCGTATGAAGCATAATGCTGGTTGTCTGAAATACGGATGTTTCTTTTTGCCACAATACGATTTTCAAAGGTTTTCTCGCCGTTAATACTTTCGTTACCATTTAAACCAACCTTTCCATCTGCGGTAGTTTTGGCGTCTACTGCTTTGTCATAGGCGGTTTTCACGGCTGCACTGGTTGCAACTGTGTCTGCACTATTGCTATTTACTGCAGAGGATTTCTTGCTGTTGTGGATGTAATTTTGCGAGACATTTAACTGTAATTGTGCAGTTTGTTGAGCAAGTTTTTTCCCTGCTTTTGCAGTGAGTGCAAGAGATTCACTTTCAAGCCCCGTGTCGTTGGTAAGTTGGACGATACCTTGTTGCGTGATGCTGGATTTAGCGATTTCGTGGGTATGACCACTTTCATCAAATCCATTTTGCGTTGTGGCAGTAATGGTCTTTGGTGTCATTTGTTGGCGAGTCACAAAAATCACACTGTTATCAATGGATAATGTCACTGCACTAGAGGATTCTACTTTTAAAATCATCCGTAGTACTTGGACTTTACCACTGCCACTATTTTCTGCAGGTTTAAAACTTTCAGGGCAGTTTGCGTAGGCAATGAGTTTGTTTTGTGCGTCAAATACGCCCATTTCTCGGATATAAAAACCGCCGACATTTTCAGGGATGGTTAATTCAACGATGACTTGTTTATTATTGCGAGGGTCGAGAGAGACGGCACTGACTGGTGCAATGTGTGTTTGATGTACGAGAGCTGTGGCACTTGCTGTTGGTGTGACAGCCTGCCCATTGCCATCGCCCACAGCAAATTGAGTAAGTTGTAATGACTGCCCCTGGTTTAATGCCTGAGCGATAGCCCGTGTTCCGTAGTCGGTTAAGATTGCAAAATATTGTGATGCCATAAATATTCCTATTGTGGATATACCGTGATGATTTCGCCCCACTGCTGACCAACAAAGACACTAAGTGTCCCTGTTGGGGAGAGGGCGATAGCGAGCTGATTGAGATGTCTTGAGACGGGTTTAACATCGTTAATAAGTCGCACGAGTTCGTTATAGGTTTGTTCATTTAAACCACTTTCAGACACTTCTACGGTTAAGCTAAATGTTCCTGGCGTGCCTTGTGGGTTGGTTTGAAACCATTCTTTCAGTTCAATAAGATAGCCTATTGGCTCAACCACACGTTTTACTGCGCCAATCGTGCCTTTGTGTTTGTGCACAAAATAAGATTGTTTAATCGCAATGCGTTTAACTTCTTCCGTCCAGTTTTCATCCCATTTATCCACCGAAAATGCCCAAGCTAAATAAGGCAGTAATTCAGCGGGACAACGTTCAGGATTGATTAAATCTGCAATAATAATAGGATTTTCTACCGCACTTTTTAGAATTTCAGCCGCACGTTTTTCTAATGGGGTTGAACCTATCGGCAGTAAATGCTTAGTAATCATCACTTGTCACGATCTCCAAATTAATTGCCGTGCAGTAGGCTGATTTTGAGCTTGGTAACACAATGTCGGCGGTAGGCGAGATAAGCTCTACTCGTTGTACCCCTTCTAAATGTAAGGCGGCATAAATACCCGATAGGCTAATGTCTCGCCCTAAACGGTGTTTTTCTTCGGTGTAAGCCGTCAATTTTTTTAGAGCAGCCGCTTTGATTGGCTCGTATTCTGGACCACGATATAGATGTAATTTGGCACGGATTTCATAAGATTGGATTACCGCACTTTGGACAATAACGCGGTCGCCAATAGGGCGGATGTCATCATCATTAAGTTTTGCTCGAACCACATTTAAAAGACTTTCCTCTGCCTCGCCTTGTCCATTGCGACTTAAAATTGTCACGGTAACATTAGCAGGCTGTGGAGAAACCACTGAGACATCTGCAACATCAGGGTGTGCAGAGAGTGCGTGGAAGATATAAGCAGAACGAGGCCCCGCCACAGAAAGCCCCTCAAAGGCTAATTGCGTACGCAATCTCAGTGAGGTGTCATCTTCTAAAATTTCGGGGATTTTAGGCGTAACATTATTATTCGCCTCTTGAATGACTTGTCTTTTCACATTGTAATTGGCGGCAATCACATCTAAATCTGAACCGCTTGCATAGGCTAACATTGTGGCTTTTGCCGCGTTATTGATGCGGTTTCTTTCCATCAACTGCAAGTAAACCACTTCTTGTAATAATTTCGTGATAGGCTCACTTTCTAAACTTAATCTAGCTTGCCAAAATGCTCTTTCATCTTGTGGGAAAAGTGCGATAAATTCCGCTTTTCTGTCTGCGAGCAAACTTTCAAAATCTAAATCTTCCAGCACTTTCGGTGCATCTAGTTTTGATAAATCGACTAATTCGCTCATTGTTTATGTCCTAAAAATAGTTTTTCGTTGTGCATTTCTTGGTTATCTTTACGACTGCGTGCGACATAACTTGCCACAATGCCACCTTCAACCAATTCTGGTTTAAATTGTGTGATTTGTACTCGTGGTTCCCAACGATTAATTGCGGTGACGGCGCAAGCTGCCAGTTGTAATAACAATGTGTGGCTAATTGGGCGGTCTATTAGCATTGGAATTAAACTGCCATATTCACGCCGCTGAATACGTGAACCAACAGGGGTTAGCAAAATATCGGCAATGGATTGTTTAATGTGGTCGCTTTCGTTTTTTAATGTTTCGCCAGTGTATCGGTTCATACTATGCCTTTGCATTAGAGGTTCGTTGGCCATCGCCTTGTTCAACGTGAACGTGGTTTTGTAAACTAATCGCTCCGCCTTTAATATCGCCACTTGCGGTTACACTGCCTTGCGTGCTGATATTGCCTTTTGTGGTGCTTGTGCCTGTGGTTGATAAAGAGCCGTCAATATTCACATTACCTTTGATATTGATAGTGGGGCAATCAATATCAATTTGATTAGCGGCAGTAATACTGGCGGTTTTGATGCCTGTCACAACCAATGCACCACTTGATTGGTTGTAAGTGATTTTGGCTCCGTCAGCAAATTCAATGACGTGTTCGTCGGGCGATTGGCTTGGGCTGTTTTGTGTGTAAAGCCCGACTAATATGCAGGCAGTAGTAAATTCTCCACTAACCGATAACATCACACATTGTTCGCCCACCGTCGGCGGCGACCATGTTTTGGTTGTACCCGCTCGAAATGTAACGAAAGGTAAAAAATCCGTCAGAATGTCGCCGCTCTTTACACGAGCGCGTGCAGTAGCGTGATTGACTTCAGCGATCACTCCAAAGCGGATAATGTTATCTAGTTTTCGTTGTAATTCAGCAGACATAGGCATTCACAGTTAAAGAAAATGCCTTATTGTTGGCAATATTGTGTGGTGTGGCGAGTGGGGGCGTGTGTGGAATAGTAGGTAACAAAAAAGGGCTTTCGCCCTTTTATTATGCTCTATCCCACATGGAACTCCGCGCTCTTGCTTGGCGTTGGTTTTCGATGCGTTGTATTTCTTTTGCCACTTGTTGTGCGATGGCTCGTTCGTCCATGCCTTGTGCGGCATGGACAGTGATATTTACGCTCATTGGTTGGCTGTTTTGTGCAATCATTGGACGAGCAGAAATGGGCGCACGAGTATCAACTTGCACAGGGGCGGCAGTTGCAACGCTGATACCTAAACCACCCGCAATAAGTGCTTGTTTACCGTAATTAAGGGCGTTGAGCGTATTTACGCCAAGGCGTGATGTGGCTTCTTTGGTCATCACGTATTCGCCACCGTGGACAATGCCCATGGGTTCATATTTGCCACCATTGCCAGTGTAGCCGCCATTGGAAAAGCCTGTATTTGCTGCCATTTTAGCTGTTTCGCTGAGTTGCTCTGCATGTTTTTTGGGTATAAGTGTATTAGCGATACTACTGACACTCGGCATATGATCTATTACCCATTGAATGGCATTTTGTAATAGCTCCAAAGGTTTGAGAGCTAAATCTATACCTGCTGCTATCCATTCGCCAAATTTTTTACCTGCACTGGCTGCAGCATCTAAATCATCTTTAGTACTTTGTACTGGAGACAATAAATCGGTAAACCATTTTACCGCTTTTTCAATCCAACCGACGACCACACCAAATGCAGTGCCAAGCGGTTGGAATTTTTCAAGGACGGGGGCGAGACCTGATTTTAAGCCCTCCCAAAAACCTCCGAAAAATGACCGCACTTTATCCCAATATCGATAAATCATCACACCTGCCGCGACAAATGTAGCAGCGAGTAAACCTATTGGAGAAAGGAGAAAACCTATGATTGACGTTAATCCCATAAAGAGCATTCTAATAGGTGCAAAAGCAATACGAAGTATTGTTTTTAGTCCATTTAGCCAAAATGAGAGGTGTCTCATATTTTTAATGAGTTTAACAAATACACTCGGCATTTTTTTCAATCCGCCATAAAACATGACAGTTCCTGTTTTAGCTGAATTGAGGGTGGTTTTATAAGAAAATAAATGTTTATTTGCCTTTAAACTTTCAACAGAGACTTTTTTTAATGATTGACTTAATAAATGATTAATGCCTGTAAAACGCCCGACACCTAATAAAATGCGTGCAACAGGATAAAACAGAAAACTAAATGCCATACTTAATGCACCTAATGCTGTAATACCTCCTGCAATTGATACACTCCATTTAACAATTTGTCGAGTAAGTTCAGGATTCGCTTTTATCCATTCATTCACTTTTCGCACTATTTCGGTTACCGACTGTATTGCGCTTCGAATATCATCTGAAATAGTATCATAGATCGCAATGCCTACGGCTTCACGCGCAGACTCTAGATTTTTTATATCCCCCATTAAGTTATCCGACATAACTTGCGCGACTTGCTCTGCACGACCTGCGGAATTTTTTAATTTTTCCGTCATTTCTTGAATGCCGTGGACGCCCGCTTGTCCAACTAATTCAACCATAGCTGTCGCAGCTTCTGTACCGAAAATGTCCTTGTAATAAGCCATTTTGTCGCCAGATCCCATTTTGGCAGTTTTCTTTTCTACATCAACTAAAATGTCGGTAATTGCACGCATATTGCCACGACTATCTTTTGCGGATACGCCTAATTTTTTCAATGCTTTTGCTGCCGCTTTAGGAGGAGCGGAAAGTCTGAGCATGGCAGAACGTAATGATGTCCCCGCTTGAGTACCTTTTATCCCAACATTACCTAATAATCCAACCATCGCTGACATGGTTTCAAAGTCTTGACCTGTTGCAGTGGCAATCGGTCCAAGATATTTCATTGTGTCGCCTAAGCCTTCTAAGGTTGTGTTGGATCCACTAAATGTTGCAGTAAGCACATCTGCCACTCGCCCCATTTCATCGGCAGAAATTTTAAAGCCTGATGAAATATCTGACGAAATATCGGATACACGCCCCATTTCAATGCCAGCTGCTTTTGTCATTGCTAAAATAGCAGGCATTGATTTTTCGATTTGGTCTGCATTGAATCCCGCCATTGCTAAATAGCCTTGACCTTGTGCCACCTCACCAGATGTGAATGATGTGGTCGCGCCAAGGTGAATCCCTTGTTGGCGCAGCCGTGCAAGTTGTTCCGCTTGCTTTGGATCAGTTTTATTTAACCCAGTTAAAGCTTGCACCTTAGAAAAATCTTGTTCAAAATCTAATGCAGGTTTAAGCATTATACCAGTGAGCGCATTGCCTGCTGTTCCTGCGATCATGGCAGATTGCCCAAATCCCTTTAATTGCTCACTTTTCGTTTTTAAATTATCTACGCTATTTCGATAAGCTAGGTTTCTTGCTTGTCGCTGTTGCAGTTTTTTCATGGCTGCATTTTGTTTTTCAATGGCGGCTGTGGATTGACTAAGCTGTTGTTTAAGTTTTTCCTGACTTTCCTTAAATTTTGATGTGTTAAAGCCACCAAGTTTTAATTCTTGGCGGAGTTTATTTAATTGTTTACGCTGATTTTCTTGCACTTGTGCCATTTTATGCGCCGCTTTATGTGCTTCTGTGACTTGGCGTTTAAGTGCGGCTGTCGGTGCGGCAGTATTGCGTAGTTGTTCGGCTAATTTTTTTGCTTTTTCTCGTGCTTCAACTAATTTCTGATTATTTTGCTGCAGTGAGTTTTGCAAATTTTTAAATGAATCAGCGGTTTTATTTTGTTGTTTTAGTTTATTGAGTTCATTGGTCGCACCTTTTACTTTAGATTGCAAATTATCCATTTGTTTTTGCACACCTTTTAAAGGGGCTGTGAGTTTATCAACTGCACCTAGAATTACTTTAAGCTCTAAATTTTTCATTTTTACCCACTTTTTCTTGACATTTTAGGAATGAGGAACAAATAATGAACAAACTTAACAGGGAGAGAACGATGGAAATTTTTATTTTGCTCATTGGTTTGCCAATTATTGTTGGTTTACTTATTGCATTTGGTACTGCAGTATTAGCCGCATTTAGTTATATTTTTGTTGGCGCATTATCTTTAGCGATTAATTTCTGGTATATCACGTTAGCAGTAATGCTTGTTTTGCTTGCACCTCTTATTTATTTAAATAGTTGGTTATTTTGGATTTTGGCTGCAATCGTTATTTTCTTTACTGTTGCTTGGTTTTTTGGTGGCGATACCGAACAAATCAAAGCAGAAATTGAACGTAAACGTATTGCTAAAGAGCATAAATTGTAAATTAACCCAATTAAAATTCTTTACCCGCTATAGCTCTAAGCACAAATCTTTCAATCATTTCAATATCTTCTTCTGTAAAGCCCAGTAATTCACGCTGGGCATATAGCACCTTGAAATCTTTATATTTAGATGGGCTAGAATGTAAGCCGTATTGATGCACTGCAGCAATGGCAGCATCTCCACCATAAAAACCGAGTGAAATTCCTTCTTCTTGGTAACGTAATTTCATGTGAGCTGGCGTGACCAATTTTCTAAACATTAATTGGCGTTTAATTCGCCCTTTCTTTTTGCCAAATTGTTTTCTTAGTTTACGAGGCTCAAATAGTGTTCCATCTGGGTTTTGCTGTGCTTTAATTCTTCTACGCTGATTTCTTGCTAATTCCCGCCCGATTTGTTGATAGAGTAACCGTCTCCGTGGTTTACTGATATTTTTTAATAAATCTGTAAATGCGAGTTTTACTTGTTCAATTCCATCGCTCATTTTTATTTTTCACTTTAAAAAATTAAATTTTCATCTGTAATTTCGCCTAAATAGACACTTATCTTCCCTAATCTTTCCCATTCCTGTGCGGTTGGTTCTTTTGCGTAATGAATTTGTACGTTATTACCCTCTTTTTTAGAAATGACACGTTCAGTGAGTTGGATTTCGAAGCTAATATCTGCGGTGTTGTTATTGTTGTAATCCACCTGGAATTTAAATGCGTTCTCTCGAATTTGTGGATTTTCTAATATTTCAGGTTGATTTGTGCGCAGATAAGCCATCATTGGCACAATCAAGGTGGCAATATCGCCTGCATAATCAGTTACCACGACATTGAGTGTGTAACGATATTCAAAACTAAATGATGCTGCACCCGTTGCGACGATTTGCCCACCGTCCACATAAAGTTGTAGATGGTCGGGATTTTTTACAAAATCGGGATGGCTTTGCTCAAGGATTTTGCGTAGTTGGTTAGGCTTTTTCATTGCTTTACTCGTTACCGTGGGTAGGTATACCCACGGTTAGTTATCGTTTATAGTGCTTCCCCTTTGGGGAACCGTTGCAATTAACCTTGTGTATACTTATCCAAGGCGTTATGTTCTAAATTGCCGCTGCCGTTTTTCTTCTCGCTCTTGGCAAGTCACGCAACGTGTTACGCCCTGAATCATTTGTCTGCGCTTTTCTGGAATGGGGGCATCGCAATCTTCACAATAAAGGCGACTTACTGCTTTAAAAGTGCGGTGTTTTTTGAGGGCGATTTCACGTTGCATTTCTTCGATCTGTTGTGCTCGGTCGAATTGATCTGTCATGGCTGTTCCTTTTTGTTAAATTCATCCATGCATTTTTTTAAACTTGAGTTCTCGATAATGCACAAATCAAGGTGGTGCTGTGTCTGTAAATAGGCTTCGGCTAATTCGCCATTGGTGCGAATTTGTGGCGAATACGCACTGCACTCTGTGGTTTGTGGACAAAGAATCGGTGATTTAATGACTTCCTGCTGAGTTGAGCACGCGTTTAACATCATCAGGCAAAGGGCGGTCAGCCCAATCTTGGTTTGATTTAAGTACATTTTTTAAATCCTGTGTTTGTTGATTTTGGTTTGCTTTGAGGTTGTTTACGGCTTGGATTAGCTGTGCTTGCTGTTCGGCAAAATTTTGAACGCTATGATTTAACTCAATGTAAGCGTTTTGCCATTTCAGTTTTAGCTGTTCTTCTTTGAGCATTTCTTTTCGCCAATAATTAGCCTTAAATCCCAGAAAAACAATGAGGAGTACAAGCAGTATTGGCCCGATAAGGAAAATGCTTCGTTCTTTGGCGGTTAAGAAATTAAACATAGGTTTTTCTCCTTTTGACGGCGTTCAATTAATCCTTTTAGCGGTTTTCCTGCTGCATAAATCCAACGTTCGAATTGACCGCACATGGCTTTGCTGTAGCCTTGGCGTGCCATTTTAAAAAGTGAGCTATTTTTTAATTTGCCGCATCCTACGTTAAAGGTGATGGAAACTAAGGCATCAAATGCACCTTGTGGCATGGTTTGTCCGTTGGCATATTGATTAACGCATTTTTCTGATTGTTTAATGCCTTTTACGTATAATTCGGCAATTTCTTGCAAGGTGTAAATTTTATTGCGGTCAATTTTTTCAACGGCATCGGTTATGCCTATGCCGACTGTTAAAACATCGGCAGGGCATTGATAGGGCTTTTTCATACAACCTTCTGCATTGCCAATCAGTAACAAGCCTTTTTCGGATGTTCGAATTTCATTTCCATGAGTGGCAATCACAAGTCCAACAACAGCGGATATGGCACAGAGGTATTTGGCGGAACGTTTAATCATGATGATGGATCCGTTGTTTGAGTTCTTTTTCTTTTAATTCAAAATCTTTTTTCTTGTAATACCAATTTACAAGAAAGGTGGCGACACCAATCACAATACCTGTAATCGATGCGACATCAGCCCAATTTACATTTGAGAACATATCGGCAATGCGTCCAATTAAGAAGGCGAATATTCCTGATGTGTAAGATGCTTTTGATGGTGTGTCGTGCATATCAGCTCCAAAGTTGAATTGTGTCATTTGCTACACTGATTTTTTCTGTATCGGCATCTGGCAATATGACAGAGGTACCAATGGGAATAATGGGCTTATCCATTAAATGCGGATTGAGTTCGCATGTTATTTCGAGCAAGCCTTCACTTCGCCCAAAATGTCGATAAAGAATGGCGTCTAAATTGTCATTTTGTTGTGCGTAAACTTGCATTAGATTAACTCCGCATCGACGCGTTTTCGGCCCAATATGTCGCTAATCGCAAAGCGAGCATCACGACGTAATTCATCAATGCTGTCTTTGAGTTGCGCCATTTTCTTTTCGCCATCATTGGTGCTGTCATAGCTTGCATAGCGTTCATAAAGGTTTGCCAGTGCCAAGCAACTTACCGCACGTTTATAGCGATAAATCAGTACGCTTTCGCCATTGATTGATGGGGCGGTGATCTGTTCTAAACTGTCGCGTTTGCTTTGCGTTTTAAACGTGGAGAGTTCTGCATTGACACTTGCCATGCCCTCAATCAAGGCATCTTGTAAACGTTGTGTAGTAATGGTGCCGTCTGCACGGTATTGGTTACGAAATTGGGAAAGTGACATATCGGGGAAGAAACCATCATTACTGATAATGTCATCTGACGTGTCGTAATCATTTAACTGTTGCTGCACTTCGCCCATTTCATAATCGGGGGCTAGTTTGACTGATATTGCACCGTCGCTCATTGATTTACCCTTATAAAAAAAGTCGGGTGAGGATTAAATTAAGCACGGCTAATAAATCCGTCAGAATTTGACCGCACTTTTAATCCGCCCGACGGCTGCGTGGTTTGCTCGGTTTATATTCTTTCTTGCTTGTGCAAGAAAGAACCAAAGAACACACCCCGATTAAATCGCTTTTCTGCCCTTTGTTGTCATTTTCTTAACGGAAAATTTTTAACTCGCTACGCTCAAACAAGAAAAATTTTCCTAAAAATGCCAAGTCGGTCAGGCGATTTAGACGGGGCATTAAAACAACATCAACATTCAGTCGCTGATAATTGTTTTTTTAGTTTCTTGATGTCGCCTTTCACGCCAATTTTTTGATCTAAACCCAAAGCACGTTCTAAATATGCCAGTGCTTGCTCAGGGTGTTTTTCAACCAATAACAAACCCAATTCACGCAATAATCGCGCTCGGCTTTCATCTGGCATATCGCAATCGGCGGTGATGCGTTGGACTTGCTCTAAGTAAGCCACTTCGAACGGTTTATTGGCAGCTTGTGCGGCTTTGGCTTGGTCGGCAAATTCTTCTGCTAACAAGGTGCCAAGTGTTCGAGTGAATGGCTCGGGCAAGCGTAAATCATGAAATACGGCATAATCGGCAATCTGTAAGGCGAGATGATATTCGCCACAGTCAATCGCCCACACGCACCATGTCATCAAGACATTATCTTGTTTACCACTTCCGACCGATAACGCCCCTTCAATCCATGGTAGATAGTCAGGCAAAATTTGCTTTTTAAATGCGCCTTTGCGTTCCGTCGATTGGATGTTTTTCAAATCCTTTCGATGTCTCGCGAGAATACGGCACATTTTTTCATATTCTGTAAAGTCGCTTAGATCTTCGGTTTCTGCCGCATTAGCGATAGCGGCAGAAACTTCCAGAAAATGGCGTTTAGTTGGGCGCATAATTGATTCCGTTATGCAGCCACTGGCGAAATAGGCGTAGGTGCTTCAAGAATGGTGATATTTTTCGCCATGGCGACTGCCTCGTAGTTTTCCACAACATAGGCTTCGTTTGACGATAAATAATCTTCCACACGATTGCGTTCTGGCACATCTTTTAAGTGACGACGCACTTTTCCTTCCTGCACGTAGATTGACAAGTTATCAAGCGATGTGACTAACACTGTGCCTTTCGGGAAGAATGGAACAGATACGGCTTGTAAACCGCCCACACGTTTTTGGCTAATGACGGTATCGCCTGCCAAAATTTCGCTTGGTTTTTCTTGGTTGATTAATGGGAAGTATTTATCGGCTAATAAGTCGCTACCCATAATTGCAACCAGTTTAGTGTCATCACGATATTGTGCTGGGATGAAATCTTCTTTTAATGCAAAGACAAGGGCATCAAGATTTTTATAGGTTTTACCTGCGCCGACCTCAATTTTGCCACTGCTTTCTTCAATTTCTTTTAACACACGGGCTTTGGCTTTATCTTCGATTTGGACTAACCAACCCTTATTCACATCTTGCAATAATGGATGTTCAGTGCGGTTTGTGGTTGCGGCTACACTTGTGCCATTCCAACCGATCATAATACGGTCTAATGCAATGCGTTCTGCTTTGAGTTTGCCCACACGTGCGGCGAAATCAGGGAATTTCGCCCAACTGTCTAAGGTTGCATAATTTAAATGCGTGTCAAAGTTGGTTTGTTCGCAAGAATAGGTGTTTTCTTGCAAGCTGTGAATGTCAGTGGTTTCACGTGCTTTGGTGTTGGTGTCGGTACGGCTTGCCACTGGTGAAAGCACACCTAAACGCAATGCAGAACCTTTCATTTCTTGCACCATCACTACATTGATGCGTTTTAAGAAATCAGAACTTTCAAGCACGGCATTTTCTAATTTTTGTTGGATAGTTGGCTCAACGGTAAACTGACCACCATTTGCGATAAAAGCAACATCTTCGCCGTTATCTTGTGCAACACCAGCAAGGTAAGCATTAAATTTTTGTTTGGTAAATTTATTCATTTGGTTTTTCCCTAAGATAAATTAAAAGAAGCGGCCGTCAGTTTCAGGTTGTTCACCGTAAACTAAAGGGCGAGGATTTTCGGGTTCAACAGGCTTTTTGAGTTCTGCAAAGGTTGCTTGGATTTCTGCATTACCTGCTTTCATTTCTTCGATTTCGGCTTTTTGTTTGGCTAAATCGTCAGAAAGTGCGGTTAATTTTTCCAAGGTTTCTTTGGTTTGCTCGGCTAAAAGCTCAATGGCTTGTGTTTGATCAGAAAAGCGTTCATTGTCTGATTTTTCTTTTTTCGCAAACAAGCCTTTGATTTTTTCAAAGATGCTTTGTGTTTCTTCCACAAATTCCAATTCAGTTTCAATAGCGGCAGTGAAGAGGTTATCGGCTTTTAACTTGCGAGCATTTAAACCATTGTGTGAGAAACTTAACATTTCTGTGCCTAGGCTTGCTGGATTATCCGTAACGGCTAAACCAACTAAATAGGCTTTGCCTGTGTCGGCAAAATTGGTGTCAATTTCTACGGAGGTGTAAACTTTTTGCCCTTCTTTGTTTAAGGCAATAAGTGCATCAGTTGGTTGTAATTGAGCTAAAAGTTGTAATTTGCCGTCTTCACGTTCTTCTGTTTTTACAGCTAATACATCGCCGAAGCACTGTGAATTAGCCAGTTCTGGCATGTATAAAGAGAATTTGATGTGGTCAAGATTGATGCGTGCGCCGTAGGTATTTTTCGGGTCATAGCTTTCTGCCATTTCTGAAATCCAGTTGCGCTGAATAGTGCGTCCGTCTGTGGTTGCGCCTTCTGTCGCCACAACCACCCATTTAGATTTTTTTGCCATTGGCTTTCTATCCTTTCGATGAGTTTAATCATTGCGCTCATTCTGAAAGAGTTTTCAAGGCGTTGCCACGGCTTGCCGTTGTTGTCTTCCCTTTCACAAAACGCCCTAAAAGACGACCGCACGTTGAATTTCTATGATGACAGGCAAGAAAAAACCGCACCTAAGTGCGGTTGAGAATTAGCAAATTTCGTTATTGAGATAGCGTGTGAGATGACGCCATTTTTCAGGGTTATCTGATTGGAGTTTATCTAGCAGTTTTTTAATTAGCGGTTTGGCGATTTTGTGAACTCGTTTGTATTCGGTGACGTTACCATATACTTGCGGAGCAAAAGGCGAATTGAATAATGCCAACGGCTTATACAAATTTTCCAATAAGAAACGCATTCTTTCGTGGGAAAACAATAACCATACCAGGTTGTTAATGTCTTGTTGGGAAAAAGACTGCGCGTAAGTGGGTTCTGGCATAGGCAAGGCAGGTTGGCTTATTTCATATTTTCCTGTTTTGCGGATTTGCGGGAGGACTTCTTCAAAGATCCAGTTTTGAAACTCTATCGCTTCGGCTTTGTTGGAGCGGAAAATAATGCGGTAAAGGTTCGGTTCGTTGATGAAAGTTAGTTCTTGGTTTCCGCTTGAGGTAGGGATTACATTTCTTGTAACCCCCTCAAAATTTAATCTGAAACGTTCTGGGCTGGCTACTTTGATCGCAAGAGCATCGCAAACATCTTTCAATGCAAAGAAAGGTTCATTGTTGATTACTTCAATACGGATAGAGTTAGATTTGAAATTGAAGGTGGAGATTTGAGTTGTCATTTGTTGTTCCTTTTGATGGAAACCCCGAAAATCGGGCGGTCGAGAGCTCAAAACTTGCAACAAATCAAGCGGAGTTATTCCCTTGCGGTATTGTATTCCTCGCACTCTCGACCATTGATAAAAAATTGTTGTTTTTGACCGCACTTTTTGCGGGTACAAAAAAATCACGCTGACGGGGTGAATTACCGTTTGTTGTTAGGGCTTTTGAGACCCTGTAAGCAGTATCCTACGCTTGAGAGCGGGGCTTGTCAAGCGTAGGGGGAAATTATTGCCGTAACTCTTTTTGCGAAGCAACCGCTAAAAAGTGGCTGCGGTCTTTTTCGTTTGCTGGGGTTTCAATGCCGATAGTGAATAACATAGTCGCTCTTTGTCGTCTTAATCACGATAAATCATATACAAGCACACACACAATACAAGATTTTTATAGTGGAAGAATTAAATAATATCTCACCAGAAAGCACCGCTGATACCAAACGTCAGGCGCAAGTAATGTATTTCAGTGGTTATAAAATCGCGGAAATATCTCGTCAGCTTGATATTCCTGCATCAACGATTGCCAGTTGGAAAGACAGAGAAAAGTGGGACGATATTGCGCCTGTTGGTCGGGTGGAATTAGCCCTTGAAACAAGATTGAATTTGTTGATTGCGAAAGAAGAAAAGAGCGGTTCAGATTACAAAGAAATTGATTTGCTCGGTCGCCAAATGGAAAGAATGGCGAGAGTGAAAAAGTATTCTTTTGGTGATGGTAACGAAGTAGATTTAAACCCGAAACTGGCGAACCGCAATAAGGGCGAACGGAAGAAAGCCGAACCCAATGCCATTGATCAGGAACAAGAGGAATTGCTGATTAATGGCTTTCTTGATGGGATGTTTAATTATCAGCGAATTTGGCACAAGGCAAAAGAACACCGCATCAGAAATATTTTGAAAAGCCGACAAATCGGCGCGACTTACTATTTCGCCCATGAAGCCTTTATTGACGCATTGACAACTGGACATAATCAAATCTTTTTGTCTGCCAGTAAAAAACAGGCTTTGCAGTTTCGCTCGTACATTGTGAATTACGCCAAGCAAACGGCAGATGTAGATTTAAAAGGCGAAACCATCAAATTGCCAAATGGGGCAGAATTGATTTTCCTTGGCACGAACTCCGCTACGGCTCAATCCTACCACGGCAATTTATATTTTGATGAAGTGTTTTGGGTACCTAAATTTGATGTGATGCGAAAAGTGGCATCAGGTATGGCGGCTCAAAAGATGTATCGCCAAACTTATTTTTCTACGCCGACCACGATTGCACATCCTGCTTATGCGTTCTTTTCAGGCAAGGCATTTAATCGCAATCGTACGAAATCAGAAAAAATCGAAATCGATATTTCTCACGCAAACTTAAAGAGTGGGAAACTTTGTGCCGATCGGCAATGGAAACAGATTGTGAGTATTTATGATGCAATGGAAGGCGGGTGCAATCTATTCAACATTGACGACCTAATCGCAGAAAACAGCAAAGAAGAATTTGAACAATTGTTTTTGTGTCAATTTGCCGATGATAACAGTTCTGCTTTCAAGTTTTCCGATTTGCAACTTTGCCAGGTGGATAGTTTGGAAGAATGGCACGATTACAAGCCATTTTATCAACGCCCATTCGGCAATCGTGAAGTTTGGTTAGGTTATGACCCCGCATTTACTGGCGACCGTGCAGCGTTAGCTATCATCGCTCCGCCTAAAGTGGAAGGCGGTGATTATCGTGTTTTGCATTGGCAAACATTTCACGGCATGGATTATGAAGCACAAGCGAGCAGAATTAAAAGTTTCTGTGACGATTACAATGTCACCCGCATTGTGATTGATAAAACAGGGATGGGGTCGGGCGTATTTCAAGAAGTAAAAAAATTCTATCCAATGGCAATCGGTCTTGATTACAACGCCGATTTAAAAAATGAGATGGTATTAAAAACGCAAAACTTAATTCAGAAACGCCGCCTAAAATTTGATGGTAACGAAATCATCACCAGTTTTATGACAGTTAAAAAACGTATTACCGGAACAGGTAAGATTACTTATGTTTCTGACCGTTCAGAAGATGCAAGCCATGGCGATTTATCATGGGCGATTATGAACTGCATTTTAAATGTGCCTTATGGTTTAGGCGGCGATGTATCAAGCAATAAATCAACAATATTTACCTTTGAATAGGATAACCCAATGAGCAAAAACACAAAAAAATCCACCGCACTTTCTACTGGAAATCAAGCACAGGCATTTAGCTTTGGAGAGCCTATTCCAGTGATTGACCGTGCAGAAGTACTGAATTATTTCGAAAGCGTATTGATGTATGAAAAATATTACAATCCGCCAATTAATTTAAGTTACTTGGCTAAAGCTTTAAATGCCTCAGCCCATCATAACAGTGCGATTACCGTGAAGAAAAATATTTTACTTTCAACATGCAAAACCACCGCACTTTTACCTCGTACCCAATTAGAAAAACTGGTGCAAGATTACTTGGTCTTTGGCAATGCTTATGTTGAGAAAACTGTAAATTCGTTTGGAAAAGTCGTATCACTCAAATCCCCCCTTGCTAAATATATGCGTGTCGGTGTTGAAGCTGGCGTGTTTTATCAGATTGTGAATGGATTTGATGAATATGAATTTAAAAAAGGTTCTGTCTTTAACTTGATTAATCCCGATGTGAATCAAGAGATTTATGGCGTGCCAGAATATTTGGCAGCGTTACAATCTGCTTTTTTAAATGAAAGTGCCACATTGTTCCGCCGTAAATATTATTTGAACGGTGCGCATGCTGGGTCAATCATTTATATGACTGACCCAACACAGAACCAAGACGATATTGAAGCAATCAAAACGCAAATCAGACAAACCAAAGGGACTGGCAACTTTAAAAATTTGTTTGTGTATATCCCAAATGGGAAGAAAGATGGAATGCAAGTTATTCCTCTGTCTGATGCTATTGCTAAAGATGACTTCCTAAACATTAAGAACGCTAGCCGTGATGATGTGTTAGCCGCGCACCGTGTGCCACCGCAACTGATGGGAATTGTGCCTAACAATACAGGCGGCTTTGGTGACGTTGAAAAGGCAACGCGAGTGTTTTTTATTAATGAGATAATCCCATTGCAAGAACGATTGAAAGAGATTAATAGTTGGGTAGGGGAAGAAGTGATCACGTTCTCTGATTACAAATTGCTAAATTAGATCCTTTCAAAAATAAACAACCCGCAGAAATGCGGGTTTTTTATTGCTAAAAGAGCTGTTTTTGTCCTGTATAGTATTAGTATTGCCCCAGTGTATTATATCAAATCAATCAATATGACAAATCTTAAATCCTTATTTCAGCCCGATTTTTCTCCCAATTGTACGCATGAAAAATCGCAGTCAAACCTCGCCACGCCAGCACACTAAAGATGTCGATTTCAACGCAATTTTAGATCTTTTCCTAACCCTTTTCAGATCTACCGCCATTCAGATCTTTATTATCAAATTCTTTAACGCAAAATTACTCAAGTAAATGCAAGTTTTGATGATACAATCGCCGTCCCTAAAAGACAAAATATCATCTGAATTAACGTCTTGTTTTTTATGGTAGGAAGCTTGGTAGTAAGCTATTTTTAACTATTTAATATATCTTTTAAAAACAAAATGATATTTATCTAGATCAGCTTTCCCCAGCAACGCTAAGCCATTGATTCTAATATGATCAAATTGATTAATCCAATGTCACAATGTTCTGCTGGCAAGTTGAAAATGCCTGCAGGGGAATCAACAATTTTTACTATTTTGAAGATAAAACTCGATGACTTATTGCTTGAAAAAAATTGTATTTGGTCATAAAAAATCTGCACCTTAGTTGGTTATTTAATCCAACTTTTGGAGTGCAGATCAAAAGTGCGGCCAATTTTTTTAAAACTCTTTTGAAATTAAACTTTCGGCTAATTGCAAATCAAGTGTGGAATCAATATCAATGGAACGATAAGTTGGCATTAAATAAAAACGCATTGGCACGATAAAAAAGCGTTTTTCTTCAAAGAGACTTGCAATGTCATTAATATAAATTGCGCCATTTGCACGATAAGATTTCGGTAATTTTTGGCGAGGGGATTCAAAATCCGTTAATTCGTGGATAGGCTGAACTTCGGTGCCTTCTAAAGTAAAGGATTTATAAGGATGATGCTCACATTCGCAAGCGGAAACCACTGATTTATATTTGCCGCCAAGGAAAATTTCCATTGCATTACGAATATCTAAAGCATTACGCAATGGGCTGGTTGGTTGCAAAAGTGCAGCGGTACCTTGTGAAATATTGAGTGTTTCTAAGCAATGCAAAATAGCATCAATGGTGCGTGTATCACTTTGCGCCAAACTTTCAGGGCGTGCCACTGGTTTTGCGCCGTATTTTGTGGCTTCTTTTAAAATATTTTCACCGTCTGATGTCACCACAATTTGATCAAACATACCCGATTCTTGCGCTGCCAAAATCGCACGCCCCACCAAAGAAACACCACCCACAAGCTGTAAATTTTTGTCTTTAATTCCTTTAGAACCCGCTCTCGCAGGAATAATTGCAATTCTTGTCATTATTTTCACTCTCTCTGTGATAAAAGCACTGACTATTCTAGAATCTTTCCCTTGTTTTAGCAAAAACTAATCTTTAATATGGCACCACATTTTTGTTTAATAAAGAGGAAATAAAATGACTCAACTTACTCGTGAACAAGTTCTTGAACTCTTCCATCAACGCAGCTCAACACGTTATTACGACCCCGCAAAAAAAATCAGTGATGAAGATTTTGAATGTATTTTAGAGTGCGGTCGATTATCGCCGAGTTCTGTAGGCTCTGAGCCTTGGAAATTTTTAGTGATTCAAAATAAAACCTTACGCGAAAAAATGAAACCTTTTAGCTGGGGAATGATAAATCAGCTTGATAATTGCAGTCATCTTGTGGTAATTCTCGCGAAGAAAAATGCCCGTTATGATAGTCCGTTTTTTGTGGATGTGATGGCACGCAAAGGCTTGAACGCAGAGCAACAACAAGCCGCCCTCGCAAAATACAAAACCCTGCAAGAAGAAGATATGAAATTACTCGAAAACGACCGCACTTTATTTGATTGGTGCAGTAAACAAACTTATATCGCCCTTGCAAATATGCTTACTGGAGCTTCAGCCCTTGGCATTGACTCTTGCCCAATTGAAGGTTTTCATTACGACAAAATGAATGAATGCCTCGCCGAAGAAGGATTATTCGATCCTCAAGAATATGCGGTTTCTGTCGCCGCAACCTTTGGCTATCGCTCACGCGATATTGCGAAAAAATCCCGTAAAGGGTTGGATGAAGTGGTGAGATGGGTGGGGTAAAAATCCCATTAAAAAAGGGCTGCAAATGCAGCCCTATCTTTTTTGATTATTTCACTTCTTTAAATAAAATCTCGCTTGGGATTACGGAACCTTGCCAGTAAAGTTCTGTAGAGACTTTTTCTGCAAGTTGTAAGAACGCTTGTGAAATTTCATTTTCAGGCACTCGCACAACGGTCGGGTTGCCTGCATCTAAATCTTCACGGATACGAATATGCAGAGGAAGTTGAGCTAATACTTTCACATTGTATTTTTCCGCCATTTTCTCTGCACCGCCTGTGCCAAAAATCGCTTCGTGGTGACCGCACTTACTACAAATATGCATCGACATATTTTCCACAATGCCTAACACTGGTACGGATACTCGCTCAAACATTGAAATACCTTTCACTGCATCAAGCAAAGCAATATCTTGTGGAGTTGTCACTACCACTGCGCCAGTCACAGGGATTTGTTGCGATAAGGTAAGTTGAATATCGCCAGTGCCAGGAGGCATATCGATAACAAGATAATCTAAACTATCCCATAGGGTTTCATTTAATAATTGGCTTAATGCACTACTCGCCATTGGGCCGCGCCAAATTGTTGCACTATCTTCATTCATTAAAAAGCCAATGGAATTTGCAGATAAACCATGTGCTTTAATTGGGGTGATGTGTTGATTATCTGGCGAAGTTGGACGTTGATTCGCTGCGCCTAACATGTGTGGAATAGAAGGCCCATAAATATCCGCATCTAAAATCCCAACACGTGCGCCTTGTGCTTGTAATGCTAAAGCTAGATTAACGGAAACCGATGATTTCCCTACACCGCCTTTACCAGAACTCACAGCAATAATATTTTTCACACCTTTTACAGCAGGTTGATTATTTGCACGTTTAAGTGTGGCGATTTGATAAGCCACCGCCCATTTAATTAATTTACAATCTGTTGCTTTCAACAACGCATCTGAAACCGCTTGTTTTAACTGTTCTGCACCAGAATTCCACGCAAAAGGCAATTTCAATTCAATACGTAACGTATCGCCTCCCTTTTCCACTTTTTTCAAAGTATTAAGCACAATCAGATCCTTTTGCAGGGTTGGATGCTGAAATTCTTGAATAATCTGCTGAACTTGGTTTTGCTGGTCGGCAGTCAAATTATCAGAAAAGTAGGTTGCCATAATAACTTCCTGTTTAGTAGAGTAAATTTATCGGGCATATTTAATCACGGAAAGTGCGGTATGTTAAGTTAAAGTTTTTCAAACTAGAAAAAATCCCCTATTTAAAGTAAGATAAGCACAATTTTTGTATGCTAAAAAAGAGAATAATAAATGACAACTCAACCCCGTAAAATTTTAGTCACTTGCGCCTTGCCTTATGCCAATGGGGCAATTCATTTAGGCCATATGTTAGAACATATCCAAGCGGATATTTGGGTGCGTTTTCAACGTATGCGTGGCAATAAAATCCATTTTGTCTGTGCGGACGATGCGCACGGCACGCCGATTATGTTGAATGCTGATAAACTTGGCATTACACCTGAAGAATTAATTGCTAAAGCAAAAGCCGATCACATTCGTGATTTTGCAGGTTTTAATATTAGTTTTGATAACTACCATTCCACTCACAGCGAAGAAAACAAACAGCTCACTGCAGAAATTTACAATAAACTCAAAGCCAATGGCTTTATTAAGAGTAAAGTTATTTCTCAGTTATTCGACCCTGAAAAAAATATGTTCTTGCCTGATCGTTTTGTGAAAGGCACTTGCCCGAAATGTAAAGCAGAAGATCAATATGGCGATAACTGCGAAGTGTGTGCTTCTACTTATAGCCCAATGGATTTAATTAATCCTCGTTCAGCTGTTTCTGGCACAACACCTATCGTAAAAGAATCTGAACACTTTTTCTTTGACTTGCCTGCATTTGAAGGCATGTTAAAAGAATGGACTCGTTCTGGCTCACTTCAATCTGAAATTGCCAACAAAATGCAAGAATGGTTTGAGAGCGGTTTACAACAATGGGATATTTCACGCGATGCGCCTTATTTCGGTTTTGAAATTCCAGGCGCAAAAGATAAATTCTTTTATGTTTGGTTAGATGCGCCAATCGGTTATATGGCTTCATTCAAAAATCTATGTGAGCGTGAAGGCATTGATTTCAACGAATTTTGGGTTGAAGGCAGTGATGCAGAGCTTTATCATTTCATCGGTAAAGATATCGTTTATTTCCACAGTCTATTCTGGCCTGCAATGCTTGAAGGCAGCGGCTATCGTAAACCGACTAATGTGTTCGCTCATGGCTATGTCACGGTGGATGGGGCGAAGATGTCAAAATCTCGCGGCACATTCATTCAAGCCAGCACTTATTTGAATCATATCGATCCTGAATGTTTGCGTTATTACTATGCAGCAAAATTAAATGATCGCATTGAAGATTTAGACTTTAACCTTGAAGATTTCGTACAACGTGTAAATACAGATATTGTAAATAAATTAGTGAATTTAGCTTCACGCAATGCGGGCTTTATTGCGAAACGCTTTGAAGGCAAACTTGCGGATAAACTGGAAGACGAATCATTATTTGCAGAATTTACCGCTCAAGCCGAGCAAATCGCTGCTTATTACGAAAGCCGTGAATACAATAAAGCCATTCGTGAGATTATGGCATTAACGGATAAAGCCAATAAATATATTGATGAAAAAGCCCCTTGGGTAATTGCAAAAGAAGAAGGCAAAGAGGCAGAATTGCAAGCCGTATGTTCAATGGGTATTGAGCTTTTCCGCGTGTTGATGTCTTACTTAAAACCTGTTCTTCCAAAACTAGCAGAACGTGCAGAAGCCTTCTTACAAGCTGAATTACGTTGGGATAATATTCATCAACCATTGCTTGGTCATACCCTTGCACCGTTCAAAGCCTTATTCTCTCGTTTAGAGAAAAAACAAATTGATGCCGTTGTGGAAGAAACCAAAGCCTTATTTGCCGCAGCCAATAAAGCAGCAGAAAAAACAGAAGCAAAACCAACCGCACTTTCTGCCGTTAAACCTATTGCTGAAACCATCACGATTGATGATTTCGCTAAACTTGATATGCGTGTAGCAAAAGTACTGAAATGCGAAGCAGTGCCAGAATCTAATAAACTTTTACGTTTTGAATTGGATCTTGGCGATCATACTCGTCAAGTCTTCTCTGGCATTAAAGCGGCTTACAATAAACCTGAAGAACTAGAAGGTCGTTTTGTGATTATGGTGGCAAACCTTGCACCACGTAAAATGAAATTCGGTGTATCTGAGGGAATTATTCTATCCGCAGGAACAGGCGGTAGTGATTTATTCTTGTTATCTGCCGATAATGGCGTCACCGCAGGTATGCAAGTAAAATAATCAATTCAATTAATTAGGGCAACATTACGTTGCCCTTTTATTTTCTTGTTGAAAATAGATGACTTATAACCTACCATAACACTCAACTATTTATCTGTTTGGAGAATATTATGAAAAACGAATTAATCTGCTATAAACAAATGCCAGTGTGGACAAAAGACAAATTGCCACAAATGTTCCAAGAAAAGCACAACACAAAAGTCGGCACTTGGGGGAAATTAACTGTATTAAAAGGCAAACTCAAATTTTATGAGCTAACAGAAAATGGCGATGTTGTTTCCGAGCATACTTTTACCCCAGAAAGCGAGATTCCTTTTGTCGAACCTCAAGCATGGCATTGTGTAGAAGCACTTTCTGATGATTTAGAATGTACCCTAGGTTTCTATTGCAAAAAAGAAGATTATTTCAGTAAAAAATACAACATGACTGCCATTCACGGCGATGTGGTGGATGCAGCAAAAATTATCTCGCCTTGTAAAGTATTAGATTTAGGTTGCGGACAAGGGCGTAATTCACTTTATTTAAGTTTATTAGGCTATGATGTAACCTCTTGGGATCACAATGAAAACAGCATTGCCTTTTTAAATGAAACCAAAGAGAAAGAAAACCTTAATATTTCTACCGCACTTTACGACATTAACGCCGCCAACATTCAAGAAAACTATGATTTTATTGTTTCAACGGTGGTGTTTATGTTCTTAAATCGTGAACGTGTGCCGTCAATCATCAAAAATATGCAAGAACATACCAATGTTGGCGGATATAATTTAATCGTTGCCGCAATGTCCACAGATGATGTGCCTTGCCCACTTCCATTCTCATTCACTTTTGCTGAAAACGAATTGAAAGAATATTACAAAGATTGGGAATTCTTAGAATATAACGAAAATATGGGCGAATTACACAAAACTGATGAAAACGGCAATCGCATTAAAATGAAATTTGCCACAATGTTAGCGAGAAAGAAATAATCTGCTAATTTAAAAAATCACCGCACTTTGTGCCCCCCCCAATAAAAAGATAACTTAGAAAATATCTTTAGCTTTGCGAAGTGCGGTAAATTCTTCAAGTGTTTTTGCTTGTAAAAACGGATTAATTTCTCGCTCAAGTTTTAATGTCGTCGGCAAACTTGGTTTATTTTCAGACCGCTGTTTTTCAACAAAAATACGTTGTTTTTCTACCGCACTTTTTTCTACCGCACTTTTATCCACCAGCACAGTTTCCACAAACGCTAAATTCCCCAAAGTATACTCGTGAGCAGGACAAACAATCGTCTCGTCAGGCAATGTATTCAAACGCTGCAAACCTTCAAACATCTGCTCATAATTGCCTGTAAAAACACGTCCGCAACCTGCAGAAAATAACGCATCGCCACAAAATAAATGATTATCTACTAAAAAACTAACGTGCTGTTTAGTGTGTCCCCCCGTCGGAATAACATCAATTTGATAATGTGCGGTAAGGATCTTCCCTTCGTTCACAATTTGAGTCGCACCTTTTTTCTCACATTCTTGCGGCCCATAAATCGGCACTGTTGGATAACGTTTTTTAAATGCCGACACACCTTGTGTATGATCATCATGTTCGTGAGTAAGCAACACCGCTTCAACCGTTGCGTTTTGCTTATCTAGCCATGCAAACAGCTTGTCCGTTTCAGGCAAATCGACAATAATAAGCGGCAGATTTTCTCGTTGATAAAGCCAAATGTAGTTATCATTCAGCGCAGGTAAAGCAAATAACATAATCGTCCTTTTAATTAGTGATAGAAAAATAAATTGATTCCACTTGAAACATTAGATGCGATCCACATTCCACCAAATTAACGCCCATTTTTTCTGTCCGTGAGAAATGGGTTCGTTATTGGTTTGTTTACGATCGTAAAAGGCTTTTAAACCTTGTTTTTCTTTTTCGGAAAGCTCGCCTAAAGAAAATTCCACCGAGGCTAACAAATCCTCGTAGCTTTCACCTTGAAAACAACCCGATTCCGTTTCAATAAAATTCAAATTTGCCTGAATGCCTTTTTGATACAACCGATTGAGTAAATAAATATAAGTGGGGAAACCAATATCTTCACGGCCAATTGCCTCAAATACGCCCTCATCTAAGAAATAGCGTTGTGTGACAGAAGTCAAAAACACACGTTTTTTCGCTTTGGCACAGAGTTTTTCAATCATATCGTCCAAATCGTCCACCAACGTTGAACGAGATGCCAACACTACATCAGCTTGTGGCACATCATCCCAATTATCCGCCCAAGATTTATGAAATGTCGTCAGATTATGTAAACCAAATTTCTGCTTGAATTGTGCCAAACAGTCTAACATTCCATTGCTATAATCTAAGGCATATACCGTTGAACCTTGTTGTGCGAGCGGCACAGCAAAAGTACCAGGCCCACAGCCAATATCCAACACAGTTTCATCGGTTTGCACATTCATAGCTTGCAATAATTGCTGATTATATGCAGAGGGCTTGCCGACTAAATTCTCTGCCATTTTCACAGCTTTTTTATCCCATTTTATCGGAGGTAAGTTGTAATGATTACAAGCGATTAAGTGTTGTTGATACAGTTCAGCAAAATTGATGTCGTAAATAGTCATAGTGATTTTTCAATGTAATTATTCAAATGTTGATGTAAAAGTTCGGACGAAGTGCGGTTAAAATGGTAAGCGTTTTTTCATTTTAACTTTTTAAAAACGAGACATTACAACAAATTCTACAGCATCGATATATTAATTCAAATATAACGTAGCAAAAACAGGCAAAATGTTTCTATAATATTTAACGTTATATATTTCCTTATACAGGTTTATTTCGTAGAAAAGGATAATTCAATGAAATTTGAAGTAATTTATAAATTTTTCTTAGTGTGGGGACTAGCCTTAAGTTTACTTTTCGTTGTTGCAAGTGGCATTTCAATGTGGCTAGGATTTCCTTTTGCTCAAGCCTTAGACATTTATCTTTTCTTTGCTGGATTTACCGTATTTGGTTTGTTACTGCATTTTTATAGCCGTAAGAAGAAATGGGTAAAAATCAACACTCAATTTGCCGATCTCATCACACATAATCGCATGCCTTCTTACTGCAATTTAGATCGTTTGATGATGACTTTCGAACATTTTTCTATTCAACAAATCGCCGAGCAACTTAATCTTTCTCTCCCGATTTTATTAAATGAATTATCGCAAGCTCAAATAAACATAACTGATCCCCACCGCACTTTACGCGAAAACTTTCCTCTCAACGATGAAAAAATTTTCGCCGCAATTACAATTGCCTTAAAAGTGCGGTTCAATCCAACTTTACTGTAACGCCAATCAAATATACGTTAAAAGTGCGGTAGAAAACCCCGAAGTTTTTCGGGGTTTATTTTTGCCGAAAAAATCTTGCTCCGCTATTAAAACTCCCCTATTATTCACCGCACTTTTTTCTCATTTAGGAACAAAAATGACAGAACAAACCTTTATCCTCGGCAAAGATGCCGCATTGGAAGATAGCATTGCAAAATTTCAGCAAAAATTGACCGCACTTGGATTTAATATTGAAGAGGCATCTTGGTTGAATCCTGTGCCAAATGTGTGGTCTGTGCATATTCGCGATAAAGACTGTCCGCAATGTTTTTCTAATGGTAAAGGGGCAAGTAAAAAAGCGGCGTTAGCCTCTGCCCTTGGTGAATATTTTGAGCGTCTTTCCACTAATTATTTCTTTGCCGATTTCTATTTAGGACAAGAAATTGCAAACGGCGATTTTGTGCATTATCCCAATGAAAAATGGTTCCCGATTGAAGATGATGCTTTACTGCCTAATGGCATTTTAGATGATTATTTATTGGATTATTTTGATCCTAATGCCGAGCTTACGCCTGAATTATTAGTCGACTTACAGTCTGGCAATTATGATCGTGGGATCGTGGCGATGCCTTATGTTCGTCAATCGGACGAACAAACCGTTTACATTCCACAAAGTATTATTGCCAACCTTTATGTCTCAAATGGCATGTCTGCAGGCAATACGAAATTTGAAGCACGTGTGCAAGGCTTGTCAGAAGTTTTTGAGCGTTATGTGAAAAACAAAATTATCGCTGAAGCAATTAGTCTGCCAGAAATTCCAAAATCTGTGATGGATCGCTATCCATCTATTCAGGCTTCCATTGCAAAATTAGAGGAAGAAGGTTTCCCAATTTATGCATTTGATGCTTCACTTGGCGGAAAATACCCTGTTATTTGCGTTGTGCTACTCAATCCGAATAACGGTACTTGCTTTGCCTCTTTTGGTGCGCATCCAAATTTCCAAGTGGCATTAGAACGTACTGTGACGGAGCTTTTACAAGGTCGCAGTTTGAAAGATTTAGATGTTTTCTCACCGCCCTCTTTCAATAACGATGATGTAGCTGAACACGCTAATTTAGAAACCCACTTTATTGACTCAAGCGGTTTAATTTCTTGGGATTTATTCAAAGAAACGCCTGATTATGAATTTGCTGATTGGGATTTCAGTGGTACAACGCAGGAAGAATACAATAATTTAATGGCAATTTTCCGTGCCGATGAAAAAGAGGTTTACGTAATGGATTACAACCATTTGGATGTCTATGCGTGCCGTATTATTGTGCCAGGCATGTCTGATATTTATCCTGCAGACGATTTAATTTATGCCAATAACAATATGGGAATGGATTGGCGCGAAATTTTACTGGATTTACCAAACTGGCATCACGATGCAGAAACCTATCAAGAATTATTAGAAGAATTAGATGGTCAAGATATTGACGATGCGACTCGCGTGCGTGAATTTATCGGCATCGTTGCACCTAAAAATAGCAGCTGGACAACCTTACGCGTGGGTGAATTAAAATCTATGCTCCACCTTGCATTAGGCGAATTAGAACAAGCATTAGATTGGGCAAACTGGACGCTGAATATGAACAGTTCTGTATTCACCACAGAACCTGTGAATTATTACCGTGCATTAATTTCCATCATTGAATTACATTTAGATCAAAATCGCGAACCAGCGCAATATCGTTCAGTGTTTGAGAAAATGTATGGTAAAGATGCAGTTAAACAAGCTTGGGCAGCTGTCTCTGAAGGTGGCAATCCGTTCTACAATCTTCCTGCAAGTGATGAAAATTTGGAAAACTTTAATGAACATCAGGCGTTGTTGGGGGCTTATGGGAAGTTGCAGAAAGCAAAGCGAGCACATCAAAAATAAATTAGGCTTATTTCGTACTTTCAATTCTTGAAAGTACGACCTACTTTTCTTTGCTTCGCCAAAGAAAAGTAGGCAAAAGAAAAGCGCCCCTGCTTTTCCTTATTTCCTTTGTTTCATACAATTTGCTTAACGGAAATTTTCTAAACTCGCCGCAAGCGGCTCAAACAGACGAAAATTTCCTACAAATTCTATGAAACAAAGGCGGAAAAGAAGGGAACCCATTTAATTCTACCTACAAATAAAACGACCTATAAAAATCTCTCTAAAACCAACCGCACTTTTTAAATGATCCTCCGATAAACTCGGGCCCCATATAAATCGCCTTTGCGACTTTCAATTTTTAGGCAATTTTCGTCTGTCTGAGCAACGTAGTTGCGAGTTTAGAAAATTGCCGTAAAGAAAATTGAAACAAAGCAAAGATTAGCGATTTAACTGGGGGGTACTTTTCTTTGCTTACTTTCTTTTGTACAAGCAAAAGAAAGTAAGTCGCCATTAGGCGAAATCCTGATATCAAAAACCACATATCCACAATTTTATGCTATAATCCGCCACAATTTTTGATCAAAAAAGGAATACCAATGACGGAT